>WNGP01000220.1_pt1 | contig 49458 bp, 33 predicted proteins | sample 5407671 | NCBI WGS metagenome assembly WNGP01 (sample SAMN13153381, study PRJNA577476) | soil metagenome | isolation source: 40 cm soil or saprolite under Garry oak tree replicate 2 | place: USA:California | collected 2016-06-15 | reverse complement strand
TACACGACGCCCGGAGGATTCCCGCTGATCGGGAGCAGTTCCTCGACGGTGGTGGCGATCCCGGAGCTCTCGGATATGATCTTCGTCGCGGCGGTCCCGTTGCTCATCATCGGGCTGAAAATCCGCGCGAAGCGGCGCGTCGAATAGCGAGTGGCTGACGGCGTTCCATGGATCGGCGGCCGTTAGAACGGCACGTTTCGTCGTCCACCACAAGGATGGACGGCTAGCGTACCTAGGTCGCCGGCCCAAGCCCTCCTCAAAGGAGGGCAGGCTTCCCACGGGCTCGCGCACCGTAGTACCGCAGGGAACGTGGGCGGGCTTAACTTCCGGGTTCGGGATGGGACCGGGTGTATCCCCGCCGCTTTGGCCGTCAAACCACTGCTGTCTCCGCCGAGAGAGCGCGAGATATATCAGCATTTCGATGCGGGCGGTTCGAGGGCCATGATGTATCGTTCTGGCCCCTCTCGTGCCTGCACCTTTGTCGTCACTTTGGCGGCTGGCAATCACCGATGATTATTGCGCCACAAGGGAGTTAGTCACAGGAGGCCACCGTGAGTTGAGGTGACGAGGTGTCAACGGTTTCGTACGCCCTCCGCCTAGTGGCGGTCCTCGGCGTATTGGCCCTTTCGGTCAGCACGACGGCGTTCGCAGCCTCGGTGAACCTCGAGGCCGCGGGCTCCCGCTCTCCGAGCGGCGATCACGGCTCGTGCGTCGCTTCGGCGGTCCACCAAGCACTCGCGGAGCGGCAACCTGACGTAGGGATCGGCTCCGTGATTTCCGGCATCGCCGGATGTGCGCGACCCCGACTGACCCGGTAATCGGCACGCGCGTCGTACGCTCGTGTCACCTGCACGTCCCCCCGGACGTGCACCTTCTTCCTTTCGTTTTTCGTGATCCAGACGGAGTCCCGGCGGTCGTCCGGAGGCGTATCTGATAATCACCCCCGCGAACCGACTGCCCATGTTTATCCGGCCCGGGAGGGAACCCTTCAAGATTCGATGGACGACGAACCGGCGCCGCGTGCGCCACCGGACGGGGGCTCCGAGCTGCCCCCGGACCGTTGCCCGAATTGCGGGGGACCTCTGAAGTCCTTCTGGGACCAGCCCGAGGCCCTTTGCCCGGAGTGCCGGATCTTTGTCGAGATCCTGCGGGCCGGGAGCGTGAGGGGCTCTCCATCCGAGCCGGTGGCCGAAAGCCTCCATCACCGCTTGGGGCTTGCGAAATACCATCTGATGTCCGAAGAGCTCGACGAGGAAGATCTCGAGGACGAGCCGCAGAAGGTCGAGCTCGAGGCCGGGCCGCCGGAGCGATACCCGCCGGCGCCTCCCGCCGAGAGACTGCCGCCGGAGCCCGCCGCCGTCGAGGCTTCGGGGGCCACAGCCATCGCAGTCGACGACCGATCGACGGAGGGCGATCTAGAACCGCCCGAGCCGCCCGCGCCCGAGTCCGACGCATCGATCCCGACCGAGGATGACGAGACCCCGCCCGAACCGTTGCCGCAGCCCGAGATCACGGTCGAGGAGATTCCCCCGCCCACGGACGCGGAGGCTGCTCCGGAGGTCGAGGTCTATGGCGAGCAAGGCTCGCAGCTCGTGATCGAAGAGCCCGTCGAACGAGTGCCGCGGTACCGAGAAGTCCCGCCGCTTCCGATGGCTCAGGCGGAATCGGTCCAGGCGGCCGGGCGGGTCTCGTCCACGCGCCCGTTGAGGCCCCGTCGGAGTCACAGGGTGATCTTCTACGCCGGCGGAGTCAACGTGGCCTTCGGCGGCGCGGTCCTCGTCTTCGGTTCGTTTCTCCACGACTTCTTCCGCGTCCCATTCATCGGTGAGTCGTACGGCGTGTTCGGGCCGCTGAACCTGTTCGCCGCCCAACTCGGCGCCATCTTCGTGGTCCTGGGAGTCGTCGCCATGACGGCCGCGGCGCGCCGAGGCCGCCGTCCGACCCGTCAGACCGCGGGAGGCTGAGAGAGTGGACCCCGACCGTGGATCTCGAGGCCTCGTGAGCCATTCCGCGGCGGCTCCCCGCAATCCGAGTTCGTCCCGCGGATGGACGAACGGCGCCCGTGGCCGCACGAACGGATTGGTGGAGAGCCGCGGCCGGACGAACGGGCTCGTCCACGGGATCGGCTTCACGAACGGGGTCCGGCTTCGGCAGAGCAAGTACGGCATCGTGGCGCCGGCTGACTACCGTCGGGTCGTAGCCTTCATCGCTGCGTGCGTCCTCGTGATGGTCGTCCTCGGCTATTTCTTCGGCACCCCGGAGCCGTACCGGTCGCCCTTCGCGGTGGACGGCAACTTCTCCGAATGGGCGTCGGTGCCGACGTACACCGATCCGGTCGAGGCGCTCCCTGCGAGCGCGGACCTCATCGCCTTCAAGGTCCATGCGGAGCCGGGCCGGCTCTTCGTGTACGCGGAGACGGCAGGGCCGATCTTCCCCGGCACCGGGGTATCGAGCCTCTATCTCCTCATCGACGATCCGTCGAGGCGAGGATACACCGTCCAGGATCGCGACGTCGACTTCCTCGCCGAGGTGTGGGGATGGGGCGGGCAGGTCCGGGGAACGGTCGTCCGTCAGTGGACCGGAGATCCGGACCGGGACAACGCGACGGCGTTCCGCAGCAGCGGCGCGTTTGATGCGGCGTCTGCCGGATCGGAGGTCGAGTTGATGTTGACGGACACCCAGGTCGGTCTCGATTCCGTGCCGGGCTGGCGCTTTGCCCCTGCGGTGCGACTCGGAGACGACTTGGACATTGGAGCCACGGTCGGGCGGCCCCTTGGCGCGCTCGTCGTGGAACAAATTCCCCTGACGAGTTCGATCGCGTCGCCGACGCCCGTTCTCGAACTGCACCTCCAAGCCCTCGGAGGGAGCGTTGAGGTCCGCAGCTTCCTGTTCAACCACACCGGGGGAGGGACGATTCTCACGCCGGCGCTCCCGTTCATCGTCGCCGTGGGCCAGCCGCCGCGAGTCGTGCAAATCACCCTCGATCCGTCGGGCCTGCCCGCCGGTTCCTTCGTGTCGCTACGCCTCGTAGGCGCAGACGCCGTCGCGGCGGGAAGTTCGGACCCGGTTCCGGCCACCATCACCGAAGAAGGCGTTCGATTCTATGTGGGCCCGACGCCATCCGCCTATGTGGTCGACGGCCTGTTCGCCGAATGGACGACCCCGGTCTTGGATCCCGCCGATCCCCTCCCCGCCTCGATCGACCTGCGTGGGACGGCGTTCGCGGTCCCGGCCGACGCGTTCTTCTACGTTCACACGGCGGGGAGCATCCTCGCAGGGGCGATCCTCCCCGAGCAGAGGACGATCCCCGTGGCAGCCGGAAACGGCACCCCGCCGGCGCCGCAACCACCTCGACGGAACGCCGCGGAGGACGTGCTGGACATCTATGTGGACACGGACAACCGCGACGCCGTCGGGATGGCGATCGGTGGCATCGTCGCGAACCGGTTCCTCGAGGTCCGCGGTCGGAACGGGCGCGTCGCCTCCGCGACGCTGTATGCGTGGAACAATGTCACCTGGCGGTGGGACCCGAGCGTCGGGCGGTTCGATGTCGCCCTCGTCGGATCGGAGCTCGAGGCATCCGCCGACGCCGCTTTCTTCGGTCCGATGAACGGGTCGCGAGCCGTGTACGCGACGACGGACTGGACCCACCGGACCGACCTGACGGACATCCCGGCGCCGGCTTCGGCGCCAACTCTGAAGACCCAGGTTTCTCCGCTCCATTCGCCGGTGCCGGACGAGATCACGGCAACTTCCCTCGTCAACACTCCGGTCATCGACGGAATCTGTGGCACGTCCCCGGACGAGTACCTCGGGGCGAGCGTCGCGAGCAATCCTTCCATGAGTTTCGCCATCGGCCGGCGCGACGACACTCAGTTCCTGTACGTATGCATCCATGTGACCCTCGATACGACAAAGAGCCCGAACGACTGGGACGAGGTGATCTTCGACACGAAGCACGACGGCGGAGGCGCCCCGCAGACCGACGACCGCCTCCTCTATGTGTTCGGAAATGGCGATACGACCGTCACGACATGGCAGGGGAACGGGGTGGGATGGGACGCCACTTGCGGCAGCTGCGATTCCGGGGATGCCGGCGCGAGCCGGTACGCCGGTGGCATTGAGAGCTACGAATTCAAGGTCCGCTACACGGACGTCTGGTCGACCCTCACCCCCTCTCCCGGCCAGACCGCGGGGTTCGCGATCATCGACTACGACTTCAACCTCGGCGTGCTGCACACCTGGGGCGGGCCCACGGTCGACGAGAACATCCCGGACACCTGGGGGCATGTGTTCTACCCGATTCCCGAGTTCCCGATGGTGGCCCTTGGCGTGCTTCCCGCGGTGCTTATCCCCCTCCTCCGGCGGCGCGGCCGACGCGCTGCGCGGTGACCCCGCCGGCAAGTCGATCGAACGGACCGAGACTCCGCTCCGAAGGCCCGCGAGCCGGATTTCTCCCGTTTCACCCGGGGAGGTCTAAGATGCCGACCAGCAGATTCCCCATCACGAAGGCGAGGACGAATCCGACGAAGAGCGGGACCATGAACGGGATTTGCGGCGTGACCCAGGCCCGCTTGATGCCTCGCGCCTGAAGCTGGGCGACCTGAGCGGCGGAATCCGCACCTCGCTTCGGGAAGAGGACGAGGACGTGCTCCCCGCCGTCCGTGATTCGTTCCATCAGCCAGGCATGGCGGGGTTGCGGATCGAGCGGCGCGCGGTATCCCAGGAACGCCTGCGGGAATGCGAGGTCCCTGCGGACCGCGTTGTACAGGACCAACCCGATCGGGACGGCGAGAGAAACGATCGCGGCGTCGACCCATACGACGAGGGAGAAGGGGAACGCGACCCGGATCACCGACTCCACCCGTGGGTCCGCCGTCAGAAGCGGGAACGGGCGAGCGTCGGGGTACGACGGGATGAGCAGGGTGAGCGCGATGAGCCCTTTGGTGTCGGCCCCGCCGTGGAGGAGCCGGACCCGATAGAAGAGCTGGTACACGATGAGCATCACGGGCATCGATGCGAGCTCCGCCAAGGGCGGTCCGGTGGAGGCGCTCAACCCGGTCCGGAGAGGTGCGAAGAACAGGACCGCGGCGGCGAGGAGCAGTAGGATTCGACCCGGCCGTGGATGGAATCCGGTGTCGTCGAAGAGCGGTTTGCCTAGGAACACGGCGTAGAACAGGATGGCGGCGGAGCCGACGAGCGACCACGCGGTCCACGGCGATCCCGCGCCAACGAGCTGGGCCCCGAGGAGGACGATGCCGAACGTTCCGAGCCCCATCCAAAGGGGATCCCGCACGCGGCGCGTCCGGACATCGGACATGGCCGCGACGAGGAGGCAGCCCGCGCCGACTGCGAGTCGCGTCGCCGCGAACGCGTCCACGCCGGCGCATTCCTGAGTCGTTATTTCAAGGGTTGCGTCTCTCGATCGCAATGGGTCGCTGCGAATCTCGCGGCAATGACTAAATAGAGCCTAGCAAATAGCCGCAAACATCGGAGGGTTTTCCGCCGTCTCCCGAGGGTCCGCGATGATGGAACCGCGTCGGATGAAAGTAAAAGTCTGCCTCGTCGGGGAGCACGCGGTCGGCAAGACGTCCCTCATCAAACGCTACGTACTCAACGAGTACGACGACCGCTACATCGTGACGCTCGGCGCGAAGGTTTCCAAGAAGGAACTCGCCCTCACCCCGAAAGGCGCCGATCCGGTCCAGATGGACATGACGATCTGGGACATCATGGGGTCGAAGGGATTCCGAGAGCTGCTGCGGGAGGCATACTTCCACGGAGCCCAAGGCATCCTTGCTGTGGCGGACATCACGCGATACGACACGCTGGAGGACCTCGACTCCTGGGTCGAGTCCGTGTTCCGGACCGTCGGCGAGATCCCTGTCACGTTCGCGATCAACAAGACGGACCTCAAAGAGCAGGCCGCGTTCGGCGAGGAGCAGGTGAAGCAGGCCACGGAGGCGTTCGACGCGCCCTACTTCTTCAGTTCGGCGAAATCCGGCGAGAACGTCGAACTCGTCTTCCGCACGCTCGGCGAGACGATTGCTCAGACCGCTTCGAAGTCCGCCGCCTAGCGCGATTCGAGAGATCGGAAATCACGACCCACTCGTCGCCAGGTCGTCCGCCATAGCCTCAAGTATCCCAGGCTTTCTCCGCCCTCGTGGCCTCCCGGGGACCCGGCGCCGGTTCCGTCCGCGTGCGCGTCACGCGGGACCTCGGGCTCTTCGACGTCACGATGGCCGCCGTCGGGGCCATGGTCGGCGCCGCCATCTTCCTGCTAGTCGGCGCGACGTACACCGTCGCGGGGCCGTTCGTCCTCCTGAGCCTCGCGATCGCCGCGCTCGTCGCGATGCTCGCCGGGATGTCGTACGCGGAACTCGCGTCCGGCCGGCCGGATGCCTCCGGTGGGGCGTACGTCTGGGTGCGGAGCGCGCTGCCGTCGCCCGCGGGATTCCTGAGCGGCTGGCTCTCGTGGGGAGCGCACATGGCCGCCTCCGGACTCAGCGCCCTCGGCCTCGGGATCTTCCTAGTCGAGCTCGTCCGCCCCTCGAATCTGTCCTCGTTCTTCGGCCCGAATCCGCTCGACGTGAGCCTGGTCGCACTCGCGGTCTTGGCCCTCTCGGCGGTCGCGCATTTCGCGCGCGTCCACCTGCCGCTCCGCGCGCTCGGCCGATTGACGCTCGGGAAAATCCTGCTGATTGTCCTCGTCGCGGTCGTCGGGGCGATCTCCGTCTTCCAGCCTGGGATTCCTCGGGGCTTCGCCGTCGGCGCGCCGGTCTCGTCCCTCGACTTGATGCTCGGTGCCGGGGTCCTGTTCATCGCGTTCCAAGGCTTCGAAGTCGTCGCCCAGCTTTCCGACCAGGTGAAACATCCCGAGAGCAGCGTGCCGCGGGGCGTGTTCCTCGCGCTCGTGCTCGCGTTCCTCGTGTACGCGGGGTTTTTCCTCGCGGTGTTGGGCAACGTCCCGAGCGACCAGTTGTCCGGCTGGCCGGTGTGTTCGGCCTGTTTCGGCGGATCCGAAGACATGGTCCTCCTGGGCGTCCGGTATTTCCTCGGACAGCCGTACGTGCGGGAGGCCGTGCTGATCATCGGGATCGTCTCGATGTACGGCGCCTTGAACTCAAACCTGACCGCGGCGATCAGGACGTCGTTCAGCATGGCGCGAGATCGGCTCCTTCCGGCGCGGCTCGCCCGGATCGGCGGCCGGGAGGTCCCTCCGGCCGCGGTCGCCCTCACGTTCGTCGGCGCCGGCTTGCTCGTCTTCCTCACGATCGAGACGATCGCTATCATCGCGAGCCTCGCTTTCCTCGGTCTGTTCTCGTTCGTGCACGCCTCCGTCGTTGCGCTTCGGCGTGGGGAGCGCCGGAGCGCACCCGGATTCCGCGTGCCGCTGGTGCCGGCCGTCCCGATGGGCGCGATCGCGTTGAACCTGGCCCTCGGGGCCCTGCTGTGGAACTACCCGTCAAGGAGCGACGCGCCCATCCCGCCGGGGATGCTCGCCACGATTCTCGGCGCCCTCTGGCTCGCGATCGGCCTCGCGTACCACGGGTTCGTCGGCCGCCGCCGTCCGCGGCCCTCTCCGACGCCGGCGACGGTGACGGAGGTCCACGATATCCTCACGACGGGAGAGGAGCGGGTCGAACTTGAGCGATACAGGGTCTTCCTGCCGCTCCGGGAGTTTGAGGACCGCACGCTCGTGGACCTGGGGGCGCGGGTGGCGCGAGAACGAAACGGGGAGCTGAGCCTCTTGCACGTCGTCGAGATCCCGCGGAACCTGCCACCGAAAGCGATCCGCTTCGGATTCGTCGACGAGCGAATCCGCGGACTTCAAGCACTCGCGCGGATCGGCGAGGACCGCGGCGTCGACACCCGTCCGGTCGTGAAGATCGGACACAAGGTGTACGAGATCATCCTGGACACGATCCGAGAGGAGGCGGTGAACCTCCTCATCATGGGGTGGCGCGGCGCGCGGATCGAAGGCGACCGGCGGGTGCTCGGGAGCAACATCGACTACCTGATCGAGAACGCCCCCTGCGACGTGATCGTGTTCAAGACCCAGGGATGGCGGCGACCGCTCCGGCGAATCGTCATCCTCACGAGCGCCATCTGGAGCCTCGAGGGGGTCGACGACCTCGCGCTCCTCCTCGCGGAGGACGATTCTCCGATCATCGAGGTCGTTTGCCTCGCGAGCGACCCGGCCGAGGCGGAGCGGCTGAAGCTCGACAGTGCGCACTTCGAAGGTCGTGCGCGGGAGCGCGGCGTGTCCGTCGAACCGAAGGTCGTCTATTCCACCCATTGGGAGTCCGAGGCGTTGCGGGAGAGCGGGGAGGCGTCGCTGTTGATGATTCGCGCCACGTCCCCGGGCGGACTCCGCAAATTCGCGTTGGGTCCGGTCGAGGATCGGATCGTCAAGCTCGCCAAGTGCCCGGTCCTCATCCTACGGAAGGGGGCTTAGCCCCTCGGGGGCGGGCGACTCCTCCCGGTCGGGCCTCCGCGACTCCCACGCGATCTGGGCGGCGGCGAGGAGCATGACGACGGCGAGGATCCCCGTCACGAACACGTCGCTCGTCCGGTGCAAGAGCGCGACGCCGACCGCGACGCCTCCGACCCCGACCCCTCCCATGATCGCCCCCAGGCGGACGGCACGGGGGGTCGCCTGCCCGAGCTGCCGATGCTTCCAGAGGCCCGCGAATTGCTGCGGCACGGAGACGAGGGAGCTGATCGTCCCCGCGACGATCGCCGGCAGTCCGAAGATCAGGATCAGGGCGGGAATGCGGTATTCCCCGCCCGCGACTCCTAGGAGCCCGGAGACCACGCCGATTCCGAAACCGGTGAGCAAGGCGAGTGCGGCCTGCTCCGCTCCGAATGAGAACAGCCCCGGGTTATTCGACTGTAACAGCACGAGTCGGAGCGCCGTCGCCGCAAGAATCCCCGCAAGGAAGATCTTGAGCCACCTCGTGGGCGTCCGGCGGGCGAGGAGCGCCCCGGCATACGCGCCCGGGACCGACGTGACGATCATGGTCGCCGCCAGGAGCAGCGCATCGCTGCCCTGGAACAGCGCTCCTCGAAGGACCACGACGGCGACCGAGACGATCACGCCCGCCAGGAGATTCCCCGCGATCGTCCACCGGACGTTTCGGAGCAGGATGAGGAGGACCGGCGCGCGGTACTCCCCTCCTCCCACCCCCGCCACTCCGGCCACGACGCCGATCGGGAACGCGGCGATCGCCGCGACGACGTCGGCGCGCGAAAGACCGCGCGCGCTCGTTTCGGGAGTCACCCGGATTTCCTCCCTGACAGATGGATAGCCGGACGGAAAACCTGGATCGCGGACAAGGACGACACCTTCGAGCGGATCGCCGGACGGCTCAGACGAGGGTCACGTCGACGGTCTCCACGCTGCCGACTCCTGGAATCGCCGCGAGGGCCTGTTCGAGCGGCTCCGTCCCGCCGGAATCACTGACGACGGCGATCGCGAGGATCGCGTTAAGACCGAACGCCACCGGCTGCTCCCGGAGGTCGCGCAGCGATCCGGCGAGGCTCGTCCGGACACGTGACTTGACCTCTTCGAGGTCCGTCTCGGCATCATCGGGCATGATCCGAAAGGTGATTGCGACGGAGCCCATCATGCACCTCAGGGGCCTTGGAACGAACAGACCGGGCAGCGATAGGAGACGGACTGGTCGCGACAGCGCGCGCAACGGCCGATCTGTCCTCGGCCGCAGCTCGGGCACACGAACACGGTCGTCCCTTTCCCGGTAAGGACCGCCCCGCACGAGGTGCATCGGCTCTCGGCCCGGATCACGATCGTTGGGATGGAGTTGCCGTATAAAACATTGTGCTCGGGCCGACTTCTATTCTCTACAGAAGATAATTATGGACGACTCCTGCCGTGGGCCGGGGCTCGCTCGGTTCATCACCGCAAACTTTAATACGATGGCTCGATTAGGCGAACGGTCGCATGTCGCCGCCGCTAGCCGGAGGGCCCGTAGCTCAGCTAGGTAGGATGGCGATGGAACCGTCCCTAGAAAGAGCATCCGGCTTTTAGCCGCCTTCCCTCACCGGAGGGCGGGAAGAGACCGGGTGGTCCGGGGTTCGAACGGGCCCTGCGGACCGCGCGGAGGCCCCGAAAGTCCCCGCGGGCCCGTACGGCTCGCGCGCGCGTGACATGCCAGGTGCAAAACGGTCGCCCAGGGAGGACCTCCCTTGAGGTTTAACGTGTTGGAGCATCAGCTCGTTCCAGAACATCGCCTCGTCGCGGAGGAAGAGGCGGATCGCGTTTTGAAGGCGTTGAAGATCACGCGGGACCAGCTCCCGAAGATCCGGAAGAGCGATCCGGTGATTCAGGTGCTGGAGAAGATCGAGGGGCCCATCGAAGAGGGCCGGATCATCCGCGTGACGAGGGTGAGCGGCACGGCGGGCGTTTCGGAAGCATATCGACTGGTGATCGGGAGGTAAGGCATGCGAGATTTGATTGACGCGTTCTTCCGAGAACGCTCGATTGTGAACCATCACATCGCGTCGTTCAACGATTTCCTGCCGACGATCGACAACCCGAACTCCCGGATGCAGCGGATTGTCGACAACCTTCGTTCCGCGCCGGAAGACGAGCGACGTGGGATCATCAAGCTCGATGAGGACCGGACGGAAGGCGACGTCATCGAGATTCGGATCGGACGCAAGCGGGATGACCGCGGCCGGATCGACCTCGAGGCGAAGCCGACGATTACGCTCGGCCTGCCCGTCGTCAAGGAGGCGAACGGCGCGACGCATCCGCTGACCCCGATGGAGGCCCGCCAGCGGAACCTGAACTACACCGCGCCGATCTACCTGGACTTCACGGTCATCGAGAACGGGATCGAGCGGGAGCCGGAGCGCGTCCACATCGGGAACTTCCCGATCATGGCGAAGTCGAAGCGCTGCTTGCTCTACAAGGAGAACATGGAGACGGAGGGTGAGCTCAACCAGGATGAGTACCGCCGAAAGCTCATCGAGCTGGGCGAGGACCCGTTCGATCCGGGCGGCTACTTCATCATCGGCGGGACGGAGCGCGCGTTGATCTCGCTCGAGGACCTCGCGCCGAACCGCGTGCTCGTCGAGTTCAACGAGCGGTACGGCCGGAAGGTCGAGGTCGCCAAGGTGTTCTCCCAGAAAGAGGGGTACCGCGCCCTGACCCTGATGGAGAAGAAGAAAGACGGGCAGCTCATCGTGAGCGTTCCGACCGCCTCGGGCCAGATCCCGCTGATCATCCTGATGAAGGCGCTCGGCATGGAGAAGGACGAGGACATCTACAACGCAATCGTCTCCGCGCCCGAGATGGCGAACATCGTCTACGCGAACATCGAGGAGTGCCAGAACAAGAAGAACTACCCGCCGAACGGCATCTTCACGCGGGACGACGCGATCAACTACCTCGAGAAGAAGTTCGCCACGGGCCAGGCGAAAGAATACCGCATCAAGAAGGTCGAGTCGATCCTCGACCGCAGCCTTCTCCCGCACCTGGGAGACACCCGCGAGGATCGGATCAAGAAAGCGATTTTCCTCGGCCGCGTCGCCCGCACCGTCCTCGAGTTGTCCCTCGGCGGACGTCGGGAGGACGACAAGGACCACTACGCGAACAAGCGCCTCAAGCTCGCGGGCGACCTCATGGAGGACCTATTCCGCGTCGCGTTCGCGAACCTCGTGAAGGACCTGAAGTACCAGCTCGAGCGCTCGTACGCCCGGCGCCGGGAACTCAAGATTTCCTCGGCGATCCGTCCGGATCTGCTCACCCAGCGACTCTTGCACGCCCTGGCGACGGGCAACTGGGTCGGCGGCCGGGCGGGAGTGAGCCAGCTCTTGGACCGCACCTCAAACATGAGCGCCTTGAGTCACCTCCGCCGTGTGACATCGCCACTCACTCGGTCGCAGCCGCACTTCGAAGCGCGCGACCTCCATCCGACGCAATGGGGACGTCTGTGTCCGAACGAGACGCCGGAAGGCCAAAATTGCGGGTTAGTAAAAAATCTGGCTTTGGTGATCGACGTCTCCGAAGGCTTCCCGGAGGAGGAGGTCAAACTGCTCCTCGCGGACCTCGGCACGAAGCAGGTGAAAGGGCAGCAGACGCAGCTCACTCGCGTCTACGTGAACGGGGACCTCGTCGGGCTCCACGAAGACCCGAAGATGCTCGTCGCGGAGATCCGGGAGCGACGGCGCAGCGGCCTGCTGAGCCACGAAGTCAACGTCCGGTTCGACGAGAACATGGGGGAGATCATCATCAACTGCGACGAGGGCCGCATCCGCCGCCCGCTCTTGGTCGTCAAGGACGGCCACCTCGCCTTCTCGAGGAAGCACGTCGACGAGCTGAAGATGGGCCGACTCCGGTTCTCCGACCTCGTCCGGAACGGCATCGTCGAGTGGATCGATGCGGAGGAGGAAGAGGACACGTTCATCGCCATCTACCCATACGACGTGCCGAGCCGCTGCAAGGAGTGCAAGCACCCCCTGAGCCGCAACGACGTCACGTGGGTGAACATGGGCAGCCGCGACGACGAGTCCGATCTTGAGTGCAAGTACTGCCACAAGACGTTCCGCGTGCGGTCCGCGATCACGAAGGAGACGACCCACCTCGAGGTCGACCCGGAGGTCATCCTCGGCGTCGCGTCCGGCGTGGTCCCGTACCCGGAGCACAACTCGTCGCCCCGGGTCACGATGGGGGCGGGGATGGCGAAGCAATCGCTCGGCCTGGGTTCGAGCAACTACCGGTCCCGTCCCGACACTCGGAGCCATCTCCTGCACTATCCGGAGCAGCCGCTCGTCCAGACGGACTCGATGAAGCACGTGTCGTTCAACGAGCGCCCGGCGGGCCAGAACTTCGTCGTGGCAGTCATGTCGTACTACGGATACAACATGGAAGACGCGATCGTCATGAACAAGGCCTCGATCGACCGAGGTCTCGGCCGGTCATCGTTCATGCGGACATACCGCGCGGAAGAACGCCGCTATCCAGGGGGCCAGGAAGATCACTTCGAGATCCCCTCTCCCGATGTCCGCGGCGCGCGCGCCGACCTGTCGTACGCGAACCTGACGCCGGATGACGGCCTCATCTCGCCCGAGGTCCTCGTCCAGGGAGGGGAGGTCTTGATCGGGAAGACGAGCCCACCGCGGTTCCTCGAAGAGGAGACAGACTTCCTGACGCCGCAGAAGCGCCGCGAGACATCCGTCACCGTGCGGCACGGGGAGAGCGGCTGGGTCGACTCCGTCATGCTCACGGAGAGCGAGAACGGCTCGAAGCTCGCGAAGGTCAAAGTCCGCGACCTGCGAGTGCCCGAGCTCGGCGACAAGTTCGCCTCCCGGCACGGACAGAAAGGCGTCATCGGGCTGATCGCGCCGCACGAAGACATGCCCTTCACCTCCCAAGGGATCATCCCGGACCTGATCATCAACCCGCACGCGATCCCCTCGCGGATGACTGTGGCCCACGTCCTCGAGCAGATCGGCGGCAAGGTCGGCTCCCTCGAAGGCCGGCCGATCGACGGCACCCCGTTCAGTGGAGAGCGCGAGGAGGCGCTCCGCAAGGCCTTGGAGGAAAACGGATTCCGATCGAACGGGAAGGAGATCCTCTACGACGGGCGGACGGGCCGCATGATCCCCGCGGAGATTTTCGTCGGCGTGATCTACTACCAGAAACTGCACCACATGGTCTCCGGCAAGCTGCACGTGCGTAGCCGCGGACCGGTGCAGATCCTCACCCGCCAGCCGACGGAAGGCCGGTCCCGCCAGGGCGGCCTGCGGTTCGGAGAGATGGAACGCGATTGCCTGATCGGCCACGGAGCCGCGATGGTGATCAAGGACCGCTTGCTCGACGAATCCGACGGCACGATTCAGTACGTCTGCGGCAACCCGGATTGCGGCCACTTCGCGATCAAGGACCGGAAGGGGAACCTGCGCTGCCCCGTCGACGACAACACGTCGAAGATCTATCCCGTGCAGACCTCGTACGCATTCAAGCTGCTCCTCGACGAGCTCTTGTCCCTGGGCGTCGTCATGCGGCTCCAACTGGAGGACATGCGATGATGTCGATGCGAGGCGTCACGAAGCGGATCGCGTCGATCAAGTTCGCCCTCCTGAGCCCCGACGAGATCCGCCGGATGTCGGCGACGAAGATCATCACCGCGGACACCTACGACGACGACGGCTTCCCGATCGACATGGGCCTGATGGACTCCCATCTCGGCGTCATCGAGCCTGGCCTGCGGTGCAAGACATGCGGAGGCAAGGTCGACGACTGCCCGGGACACTTCGGCCACATCGACCTCGCGATGCCCGTGATCCACGTCGGGTACGTGAAGGACATCAAGAAGCTCTTGCAGGCGACGTGCCGGAAGTGCGGGCGCCTGCTGCTCACCCGCCAACAGGCGATGGAGTACATGGCGGAGATGGAACAGGTCGAGGAGCTGGGCGGCGACGTGACGGACATCGGCTCCGTCACGAAGGAGACCGCGCGGGAGGCGCAGAAGCGACAGCGCTGTCCGCACTGCGGCGAAGAGCAAGGCAAGGTCACCCTCGACAAGCCGACGACGTTCCGCGAGGACGGCCACAAGCTCACGCCGAAGGAAGTGCGCGAGCGGCTCGAGCGGATCCCGAACGAGGACCTCCGCGTCCTCGGGATGAACCCGGAGGTCGCCCGGCCTGAGTGGATGGTCCTCACGGCGTTGCTCGTGCCCCCCGTGACTGTGCGGCCCTCGATCACTTTGGAGAGCGGCGACCGGTCCGAGGACGACCTGACGCACAAGCTCGTCGACGTCCTGCGGATTAACCAGCGGCTCCGCGAGAACCGGGACGCCGGCGCGCCGCAGCTCATCGTCGAAGACCTCTGGGAACTGCTTCAGTATCATATCACCACGTACTTCGACAATCAGACGTCCGGCATCCCGCCCGCCCGCCACCGATCCGGCCGGCCACTGAAGACGCTCGTCCAACGGCTGAAGGGCAAGGAGGGCCGATTCCGGTCGAACCTGTCCGGAAAGAGGGTCAACTTCAGCGCTCGGACGGTCATCTCGCCCGATCCGATCCTGTCGATCAACGAGGTCGGCGTGCCCGTGGAGGCGGCCCGCGAGCTGACGGTCCCCGTCCATGTGCAGACGTACAACCTGGAGATCGTCAAGCTGTGGGTGAAACGCGGCCCGACGCCCCTCGGCCCGCTCGGGGAGTACGTCCCCGGCGTGAATTACGTGATCCGGCCGGATGGACGTCGGATCCGGGTGACGGAGAAGAACGCCGAGGTCGTGGCGGAAGCGGTCGAGCTCGGCTACACGGTCGAGCGGCAGCTGGTCGACGGCGACATCGTCCTCTTCAACCGGCAGCCGTCGCTGCACCGGATGTCGATGATGGCCCACGAGGTCCGGGTGATGCCCCACAAGACGTTCCGCTTCAACCTCGCCGTTTGCCCGCCGTACAACGCGGACTTCGACGGGGACGAGATGAACCTTCACGTCCTGCAGAGCGAGGAAGCCCGCGCCGAGGCGCGCGTCCTCATGCGGGTGCAGGAGCACATCCTCTCCCCGCGGTTCGGCGGTCCGGTCATCGGCGGCATCCACGACCACATCACCGGGTCCTTCCTCCTGACGCACAAGGAGAGCAAGTTCACACGAGAAGAGGTCACGTACATCCTGACTAAGATCGACATCCGCGACCTTCCGCCCGCCGACATCAAGCGAGGGGGGAAGGAGTTCTGGTCTGGCAAGGCCCTGTTCTCCGCAATCCTGCCGAAGGATCTGAGCATGACGTTCAAGTCGTCGATCGCGCCGAAAGGCGACATCGGGCTCAAGGAGCTGAAGGAGGAAGACTCCCTCGTCGTCATCAAGGAGGGCGTGATCAGCTCGGGGACGATCGACGAGAACGCGGTGGGCGCCTTCAAGGGGAAGATCGTGGACAAACTCGCCCGGGACTACGGGCCCGACGCGGCGCGGGTGTTCATCGACAAGGCGACGAAGATGGCGATCGGGGCGATCATGATCCGAGGCTTCACGACCGGCATCGACGACGAAGATATCCCCGAGGAAGCGAAGAAGCAGATTTCGGACGTCCTCAAGGCCGCGATCGAGAAAGTCGAGGGCCTCGTGGAATCGTACAAGCGCGGGGAGCTCGAGCAGATGCCCGGACGCTCCCTCGAGGAGACGCTCGAGGTCGAGGCGATGAAGATCCTCGGACGCGCTCGGGACCAAGCCGGCCAAATCGCGGGGAAGCACCTCGGGATCGAGAACAGCGCGGTCATCATGGCCCGATCCGGGGCGCGGGGTTCGATGTTGAACCTGTCCCAGATGGCCGGGTCGATCGGTCAGCAGGCGGTCCGGGGCGAGCGGCTGAGTCGCGGGTACTGGAACCGCACCCTGCCGCACTTCAAGAAAGGCGACCTCGGCGCGGAGGCGAAAGGGTTCGTCAAGTCGTCGTACAAGAGCGGCCTCTACCCGACGGAGTACTTCTTCCACGCGATGGGCGGGCGCGAAGGGCTCGTCGACACCGCCGTCCGGACGTCCCGGTCCGGCTACATGCAGCGCCGGCTGATCAACGCCCTCGAGGACCTGAAGGTGAAGGAGGATGGCACGGTCCGCAACACGGCGGACACGATCATCCAGTTCCGATTCGGCGAGGACGGCGTCGACCCGAGCCGGAGCGTCCAGGGCCGCGCGGTCGACATCGACGACATCCTCCAGGAGGTCCTCGGCGAGGAACCTTCGTGGAAGGAGCGCCTGCGCGAGCAGGAGATGGCCTCGTACGGCCTCACGGAGAAAGACATGTACGTTGAGATCTCCGAGGAAGAGGTCGAGGTCGAGGAGGAAGAGCCTCCGTCGGAGGAGTGATCATGGCACGCGCCGCGACGGTCCAGGCATTGCGCAACCGGGGGATTTCGAAGAAGACGGCGGAGCTCCTGGCGGACGCGGGCTTCACGCTCGAGAAGCTCGCCGCCTCGAAGATTGAGCGGCTCGCGAAGTTCATCCCGAAGAAAGAGGCGGAGAAGGTCCTCAAGAAGCTCGGAGCCGCCCTGCCGGAGCCGAAGCCCGCGCCGAAGAAAGAGCGGGCGAAGCCAGCCCCGCGCGGCCGGAAGGCCGCCGCGAAGGCGGCGGAGGCGGAGCCCGAGACGCCCCTGACGATCCCGGTGAAGGCGCCCCCGCTCACGTCGGGGGAGCAGGAGATCGCCGACGGACTCAAGGAGATCGGGCGATGGCTCCCGCGATCCGTCATGGGTGAAATTGCGAAGAAGATCCACGGACTCAAGCTGTCGAAGAAGCGGCTAAACGAGGTCCTCACGAAGATCTGCGAGAAGTTCGACCTGCACGCGATCGATGCGAACGAATCCGCGGGGATCGTGTCCGCGCAGTCGATCGGCGAACCCGGAACTCAGATGACCATGAGGACGTTCCACTACGCCGGCGTCGCGGAGATGAACGTCACGCTTGGGCTGCCGCGGCTCATCGAGATCGTCGACGCGCGGCGGGTGCCGTCCACGCCGATCATGGAGCTGTTCGTCAAGGCCGGCCACAACGACCTCGAGAAGATGCGGAAGATCGCGACGGAGATCGAGATGACGTCGATGGAGGACATCGCGTCGATCGAGACCGATCTCGTGAACATGCGGGTCCTCGCGTATCCCGACGAGCACCGCATGAAGTCCCGCGGCGTCACGTGGACCGAGCTCGAAGAGAAGATGAAGAAATTCGGGGAAATCGGGGAGGTCAAGCGTCAGGTCGGCAACGCGGAGCGGAAGGTGAAAGCCCTCGTCGTTGAGGCGGGCGAGCCTTCGTTCAAGAAGCTCCAGCGCCTCGTCGAACAGGTCCGCACGATGAAGATCAAAGGAGTCGACGGCGTCTCGCGGGCGATTATCAAGAAGCGGGGCGACGGGTACGTGATCTACACGGAAGGTTCGAACCTCTCAAAGATCCTCGAACTCCCGTACGTCGATGCCTCGAGGACCACGACGAACTCGATCCAGGAAATCTACGAAGTCCTGGGGATCGAGGCCGCGCGGAACGCGATCGTGAACGAGGCGTACAACACGCTGCAGGAGCAGGGCCTGACGGTCGACATCCGACACATCATGCTCGTTTCCGACATGATGACGAACGACGGCGACGTCAAGGCGATCGGCCGCCACGGCATCTCCGGCCGCAAGTCCTCCGTCCTCGCCCGCGCGGCCTTCGAGATTACCGCGCACCACCTTCTCCGGGCGGCGATCACCGGCGAGGTCGACTACCTCGACGGCGTCGCGGAGAACGTCATCGTGGGCCAACCCGTCACCCTGGGCACGGGCGCCGTGAACCTGATCTACAAGCCGCCCGCCGGGCTGCCGAAGGCCGCCTCCGTGCCGAAGGCGAAGCCCGCCGTGCCGCCGACCCCGCCTCCGGCACCCGTCGAGCCGGAAGAACCGATCGAGGAGGTCGTCCCGTGATCGACGTGTCCCGCGCCCTTCGGGTCGCGACGGACACCGGCGACGTCCGGTTCGGCTTGCGGGAGGTCCGGCGTGCCGCGAAAGCGAAGGCCGCGAAGCTGGTGGTCCTCGCATCGAACTGCCCGGAGGCCGCGGCCAACGCGCTCGGCGAGGTCCGGACCTTCCGGTTCCCCGGAACGAACGTCGACCTCGGGGCCGCGTGCGGGGTGCCGTTCTCCGTCGCCGCGATTGCCGTCGTCAGCCCCGGGGAGTCGAACATCCTGAGCGTCTAGGATTCGCATGGCCGAGATCGTTTTCGACGAGCAGACGATCAAGTACGTCGCCCTCTTCCAGGACCTCAGCCGCTCGACGGTCGTCGACTGCGTCGACGCGGGTGACAAGCTCATCTTCGTCGTCAAGGAAGGCGACATCGGGAAAGCGATCGGGAAGAAGGGCGAGAATATCGCGAAACTGAAGCGGCTCATCAACAAGGAGATCCACGTGGTGGAGTACTCCGACCAGCCCGACAAGTTCGTCGCGAACGTCTTCCGGAACTACGACGTCAAGTCCGTCCAGCTCGAGCAGCGCGGGGACATCACCCACGCGACCGTGACCGTCGAGGCGACGAAGAAGGGCCGGGCGATCGGGAAGGAGGGCCGCAACCTGCGCGTTTCGCGGGATCTGATCGCCCGCCACCATCCCATCCAGAGCGTCAGCGTCGCCTGAGATGTCCACCCGTCCGCATTGTCACCTCGGCGGGTGACGAAAATTCAAAGTGCGCCGGGCCATCGCCGCCCGCGAAGTCGCGTTTCCGAGGCGGTTCGAATCGAGTACAAGTGGACGGTCCTCACCGTGACGACCGTGGGGGTCCTCATGGCGGGGCTCGACTCGCGCATTGTGATCGTCGGCCTCCCGAGTGTCGCGGCCAGCCTGGGAGCTGACCTCGAACAGGCGATCTGGATCACCCAAGCGTACGTCCTCGGGAGCACGGTCGCCCTCCTGCTGGTCGGCCGGATCTCCGACATCGTCGGTCGCGTGAAGCTGTACACGAGCGGCTTCGCGGTCTTCACGCTCGGCTCGCTCCTGACGAGTCTCGCCACGGATCCGGCGCAGGTGATCGGGTTCCGAGCGCTCCAAGGCCTTGGCTCCGCGATCCTCTTCACGAACAGCGCCGCGATGATCGTGGACGCGACGCCTTCCCATGAGCTCGGTTTGTCTCTGGGCATCAATCAGGTCGCGTTCCGGATGGGCTCTATGGCCGGCCTCACCGTGAGCGGCGTCATCCTGTCGATCCTTGACTGGCGGGCGCTCTTCTACATCAACGTCCCGATCGGGATCTTCGGAACGGCGTGGGCGCACTTCCGACTCCGGGAGATCGCGAAGCTAGACCGCGGCGCACCGATCGACTGGGCCGGGTTCGTGAGCTTCACCGGGTTCATCATGGCCCTCCTGCTCGGCCTCACTCTCGCCGCGTACGGCGTCGGCGAGGCCCGGACCGTCGAGGCGCTCCTCGCGTTCTCGTTCGGCAGCCTCGCCGTGTTCGCGTACGTCGAGCACCGGATCCCCCATCCCCTGCTGGACCTCCGTCTGCTCCGCATCCGCGAGTTCACGGGCGGCGTCGTCGCCCAACTCCTGAACGCGATTGCGTTCGGCGCGGTCCTGCTTCTCCTCAGCCTGTACTTCCAGCTCGTCCTTGGGCTGAGCCCGCTCGCCTCGGGCGTCCTCATCCTCCCGATGGACATCGCGACCCTCGCGTGCGGCCCCCTGAGCGGTCGCCTCTCGGACAAGTACGGCCAGGTCCCCTTCACGACGACGGGATTGGCGGTCATCAGCCTCTCCTTGTTCCTCTTCTCGACGACGGACGCCTTGACGCCGTACTCGCACCTCATCGTGTACATCATCCTCTTCGGGGCCGGACTCGGACTCTTCGCGTCGCCGAACATCAGCTCGATCATGGGCTCCGTGCCGGCGGAACGGCGCGGCATCGCTTCCGGGTTCCGCGCGACGTTCTTCAACGTCGGATATACGGTGAGCCTGAACCTCGCGATCCTGATCACGACCTTCACCGTGCCGTACGCCCTCGTGACGCGGATCCTGTCATCCGGAGACCCGAGCACTATTTCCGCCGCCGACCGCCTGCTGTTCGCGCAAGGCATCCGAACGACGTACCTCTGGCTGGCGGGCCTCAACACCCTCGCGATCCTGCCGTCGCTGCTCCGAGGTCGGCGCGTGAGCCCGCCGAAACCCGCGGTCCCTGCGGCCCCCGACCTGTGATGCGGCGAGCAAACGGTTATTATTGCTCTCGGTAATTCCGCGCCGCCTGCGATGGCAGGTGAAGGGATCCCCCTCTATGCCCTCCCCGGGCCGGGAGGCCTCCTGGGCAGAGCCCGCTCTCTCCCTGGAGTTCAGCCCGTCCGATCCGGAACTCCTCGCGATCGCGTTCGCGTCGCCGGGAGACGGCCCGCGCGCGTGGCGGCTGAACGGCGAGGCGCACCGGCTGTCCCTCGTGGACGGATTCGATCGACTCCTCGCCTGGCCCTCCCTCCGCGGCGTTCGCCGGTACGAGCATCAGGAGCGCACCGCGATGCGCGTCCTGCGGGACCTGCACGGCCGCGCCGTCCTCGCGGACGAGGTCGGCCTCGGAAAGACGATCGAGGCGGGCCTCATCCTGAAGGAGTACGCGATCCGCGGCCTGGTCCGCCGGGCGCTCATCCTCACGCCGCCCTCCCTGACGTCGCAGTGGCGGGAGGAGATGGAGACGAAGTTCTCCCTCCCGTTCGAGGTCCTCCGTTCGGCGGGTGACTGGGAGCGTCGGCCGCTCCTCATCGCGTCGATGGACACGGCGAAGCGGGAGGCACACCGGCGGGCGGCGCAGGCCCGGTCCTGGGACCTCGTCGTGGTCGACGAGGCGCATCGCCTCAAGAACCGCACGAGCCTCAATTGGCGGTTCGTCTCCGGCCTCTCGAAGAAGTACATGCTCCTGCTGACCGCGACGCCGGTCCAGAACGACATGGAGGAACTGTTCAACCTGATCAGCCTCCTCAAGCCCGGCGCGCTGCACACGCACGACGGCTTCCTGGAGCGCTACGTCGCGAGCGCCGACCGCCGCGTGCCCGCGCGGGTGCCGGAACTGCGCGATCGGCTCCGGGACGTGATGATCCGGAACCGGCGTGGGATCGCCTTCACCCTGCCGCCCCGACGGGTGCACAGCCTCGCGGTGCGCCTCGGACCGGCCGAGCGGCGCCTGTACGACGACGTCACGGAGTTCGTGCGCGACGCGTACTGGGCCGCCTCCGGGCGACTCCCGTGGACCGCGCGGCTCACGCTCATCGTGTTGCAGCGGGAGATCGGCAGCAGCACGTTCGCGGTCGCGGAGACGCTCGGTCGGCTCGCCCGCGGTCCGACGTTCGACGCGGAGGATTGCGAGCGGCTCGAAGCGCTCCGGGACGATGCGCGCGCGATCGCGACGAACGTCAAGGCGGACCGACTGCGGACGTTCCTGCGGACGTTCGACGAAAAGGCCCTCGTCTTCACGCAATACGTGCGCACCCTCCGATATTTGGAGGGGGTCCTGCGAAGCGAGGGGTACCGCATCGCGACGTACCACGGGGGCTTGGGGGCTGCCGCCAAGGATGCTGCCGTGCGTGCGTTCCGAGCGGACGCCCAGGTCTTCCTGAGCACGGAAGCGGGCGGGGAGGGCCGGAACCTTCAGTTCGCGCGCACGGTCGTGAACTACGACCTCCCCTGGAACCCGCTTCGGATCGAGCAGAGGATCGGCCGCGTGCACCGCCTCGGCCAGGAGCGAGAGGTGCACGTCGTGAACCTCTGGGCGGAGGACACGATCGAGGCGTACCTGATGGAGCTGCTCGACCGCAAGATCCACATGTTCGAGCTCGTCGTCGGCGAGCTGGACCTCATCCTCGGCCACCTCGACGAGCGACGGTCCTTCGAGGAGCTCCTGCTCGACGTCTGGGCGCTCCGGGAAGCGGAGGCGCGACGCGCCGCGATGCAGAAGCTCGGGGATGCCCTCGTCCGCGCGCGGGGCCAATACGACCGGGTGAGGGAGCGAAACGAGGAGTTCCTCCGCGGGGTCGGCGGGGAGGCGGCCGCATGAGCGAGGCGGCGCCCCTCAAGGCGTTCGTCCGGGAGGCCCTCGCCGACCTGGGCGCGGAGATCTCGGAAGCGGAGTCGCTCTTGTGGGTGCGCGCTCCGGAGTCGGTCCGGCGGCAGCTCGAGGTCGGGTCGGAGTTCGCCCTGGCGTTCGATCCCGCGCACGTCGGCGAATTCGGGGCAGAGCTCGTGGCACCGGGCAGCTACTTCCTCGAGCGATTGTTCGCGTGTGCGACGCGACGCGGGCGTTGGGACGCCGTCCGCGTTGAGGCCGACGACGGCGCGTGGGTCGCGCCCGCGATCGCGGCATCGGGGCTCGCCGTCGCGGCGACTCCGGAGGTCGTCGAGGTCACGGAGGACGTCCTCCTGGTGTTCGCGTTCCGGACGACCCTCGCTTCCGATGAGAAGCGGGAAGCGTTCCACAGCTTCGCGGTCTCGACCGCGGACGACTCGGTCTGGGCCGTCGATGGGGCCGACGCATCCGCGGTCGTCCCGGTCCCTCTCCCGGATCTCCGGACGAAGCTCGAGCCCGCGTACCGACGCGCGTCGGAGGCGTTGCGGAACCGGATGCGAGACGAGGTCGAGCGATTCCGAGCGAAGAGCCTCGGCCTCCTCGAGGAAGAGGTCCGGCGGATCTTCGGCTACTTCGACCGGACGGTTTCGGAGATTCGCGAAGCCGACCCCGACGGCTCGGCGGACCTGGTCCGCGCGGTGATGGCGGAGCGGGATCGCCGGCTCGCGGAGGCCCTCGAACGGTTCGAGCCGCGAGCGGCCGCCACGCTGTGTTCGATCCGGGCGGTCCTCACGCCCTCCGTCCGCATGCGCGTCCCCCTCGACGATGGCGAGGCCGAGGTGCGCCTCGACGCCTGGTCCCGCCAGGCCCGCGTCACGCGAGCCGAGTCCGCTCGACTTCCAGGCCGTCCGCCGTCGGGTACTCCTCGACCAGGAACGCCGGCCGGTGCAGGCGGGGAGCGAGCTCCTCGAGGACCCAGGGCGCGATCTCGAGCCGCTTCCGCGGGCCGTCGACGGCCATGAGCTCCCTCGGCACGCGGTACTTCCGCGCGAGGTCCTCCCTCAGGACGTCGAGGTCGGATCCCTCGACGACCCCCTTGATCAGCGTGCCGTCCTCCGTGATGACGTCCCAAGGCCGCGCGACGTTCTCCGCACGTCGCTTGATGCGCGACCGGAGCTGCCATCCGTCCTTGTACCCGCTCGTGCAGTAGTGGACCGTCGTCTTCCAGCGCCGTTCGAGGATTCGAAGGGCGACCGGGTCGGCGCCTTTCACGCCGTACGAGAGTTCGTGTTTCATCTCGTATCCGTGGACCTTCATCCGCGGGAAGTTCGCCTCGGAGAACTCCATCTCGTTCAGGTTGACGAAGGCGAGGCCTTCCTCCCCCGCCCACTCGATCAGCCGGAGGAGGTCCGCCTCCCGCTCCGGGATGAGCGGCACCTCCAGGCCTGCCGTCACGCCGAGAGACCGCGCGACCCGCGACGCCGCGACGTAGGCGCTCGACGCGGCGCGCGCCCACAGCCCGGGCGGCACATGGAACCGGATCTCGTCGAGGCCGGCGTCCGCGAGGGCGCGGATCTTCTCCGCATCCGTGGACATGGTGTACAGGTGGGTGTGGAAGCTCGGACCGAACTCCCGTTTCAGGATCCGGATGTAGTGGCACGTTCGCTCCACCGCATCGAGCGGGTCGCCGCCCGTGATCCCCGCGCCCGTCGCCCGGATCGCGCGGGCCTCCTCGAGGACGTCCTCGTCCCGCGTCACCCGCTTCTCGTCCGCGAAGACGACGTCCTTGTACATCTTCTCGTCCGACACCGGGCAGTAGAAGCAGTGGAACGAGCACACGCCGGTGACGAAGAGGACCATCTTTGCGCCGTCCGTGCACTGGCGGCATCCGGCGGACAGGGTGCCACGGGCGAACCCGCCGAAGGGACGCTCCTCGAGTCGCACGGGCCGTCGAACGGACCTCGGGGGATAAAGGTTCGCGGTCCGGCCGTGGGCCCTCGGATGGCCTCTCCTCCGACGTACCTCTAAGTAGAGGCATGCGAGGCGACGAGCTGCTCGATCCGCGCTCGCCTCCGCGCGAGTTCCTGCTCCGCCCTGCGGTGGTATGCGGCCATACGGCGCAGGACCTCCGACCTGGCCCGCTCGGCGCCCAGCCGGCCGATGTAGTCCTCGCGTCGGAGGGAGCGTCCGTTCTCTCGCTCGTAGTGCCAGAAGTACAGGTATCTGCGCCCGCCGAAGTCGCGGACCCGCGCCCCGCATCCGATCTCCATATTTCATACCTCTAAGTAGAGGTATGTCCCAGGAACCCAAAGGCCTTCCGGTGGGGTGGGTGAAACAACCCCCACGATCGATCGCGCGGCGCTCCGAATCCCGAAGTCCAAATGCCCCGACGCGATGGAGGGGACCATCCCACGGAGGTCGAGACCCGTGCCCGAAGCCGTGATCGTCGAGGCCGTGCGGACGCCGATGGGCCGCCACCGCGGCGCGTTGAAGGACGTCCGTCCGGACGATCTGGCAGCGCTCGTGGTCCGTGAGGTCGTTCGGCGGGCGGGCGTGGATCCCTCGCTCGTCGAGGAGGTCTACCTGGGCTGCGCGAACCAGGCCGGGGAGGACAATCGCAACGTCGCGCGGATGGCCGCGCTGCTCGCCGGCCTCCCGGTCTCCGTGGCCGGGGTGACGTTCAACCGTCTCTGTTCGTCGGGTCTCGCGGCGGTCAACGCGGCCGCGCGGGCGATCAGGGCGGGCGAGGGCGATGTCTTCGTGGCGGGCGGCGTCGAGAGCATGACGCGCGCGCCGTACGCGATCCCGAAGAATCCCGACGGCGCGATGGGCAACGTCACGGCGTGGGACACGACGCTCGGATGGCGGTTCCCGAACCCGCGGCTCAAGGCCGAGTACGGGAACGATTCGATGGGGGAGACCGCGGAGAACCTCCGGCCTCTCCATCCGCAGATCTCGCGCGAGGATCAGGACCGGTTCGCGCTGGAAAGCCATCGACGGGCGGTCGCGGCGATCGAGAGCGGGAAGTTCGCGGAGGAGATCGTGGCCGTCCCGGTCCCGCAGAGGACCGGAGAGCCAGTCCTCGTCTCGCGAGACGAACCGCCGCGACGAGACACGTCGCTCGGAGCGCTCTCGAAGCTTCCCCCCGCCTTCCGGGACGGGGGCACCGTGACGGCGGGCAACTCGAGCGGCATCGCCGACGGCGCCGCCGCCGTGCTCGTGATGAGCGACCGCACGGCGCGCGACCTCGGGCTGCGCGCGCTCGTCCGTATCGTCGCCTCGGCCGCGGCCGGGGTGGAACCGCGCACGATGGGCCTGGGCCCCGTCCCGGCGACGCGGAAGGCGCTCGCACGCGCCGGCGTGACGATCGACGCGATCCGGCTGATCGAGTTGAATGAGGCGTTCGCGGTCCAAGCGCTCGCCGTGATGCGGGAACTGGGGCTCCGCCCGGAGATTACGAACGTGAACGGCGGTGCCATCGCCCTCGGCCATCCGCTGGGCTGCAGCGGCGCCCGGATCCTCTGCACGCTCGTCCACGAAATGCGGAGGCGCGCTCCGAACGAGCCGCGGCCGTACTACGGCCTCGCGACCTTGTGCGTCGGCGTGGGACAGGGGGAGTCGACCGTCGTCGAGTGGGCCGCCGGCTGACGGCGTCGATCAGGCGGGGCCCGGCGCGTCCTGTTCGAGGAACGCCTTCAACGATTGCACGGATCGCTGCCACACGCCGTCCCACCCGCCGGGTACCGGCATCGGCGAGCGGTGGGCGACGTGGACCGCGGTCTCCGGGCCTTTCGGGCTGAGCTCGAAGACCACGCTCGTCTCGACGGACCCGCCCTCGTGGGGGACCGGCCAGGTGTACGAGAGCTTGCCGGGACCGTCGATCGCCGTGATCGTCCCTTCGACCCGGCCTTCGGGGAGCGTCCCCTCGTACCGGCCGCCCAACTCCGCCTCGATTCGGGCGTCCTCCGCCCACCACATGGCGAGCTGCTCGCCGTTGGTGAGCGCCTCGAACACGCGAGGGATCGGCGCCCGGACCGTGATCTTCGCGGCGCCCAGGAGGACGCTCCGCGGTGCGGGCGGTGGCTTCGGCGCCGCCGGGGCCTCGGGGGAACCGGACATGGCCTCGGCTCGGGCAAGGGGGTCCGGCGCATAATCATTGCTGCCCGATTCGCTCAGAGGGGGTTCTTGCATCGCGCGCACACGAGGCGGCAGTCCTTCTTGCATTCGAGGCAGGTCCCGTGCAGGAACCGCTCTCGCACGGGCGCGTGGTGGCAATCGCTCACGGCGGTGACCATGTGCCCGCAGTAGTCGCAGAGGTGCTGGACCGGCTTCTTGCCGGCGACGTACCGCTGGTACGCCATCAGGATCGCGAGGACGAGCACGAGCGCCCCGATGATCAGGCCGACCATCCAGCACTGAAGGCTCCCCTCGACCTGGAAGGGCAGCGCGCCCCCGGGTACGGGCACGCGACCCCATCCGAACTTCCCATTCAAATACTGATGGGTGAGAATATCCGCCGTTAGAGGATTCCCGAACGAGAAACGCGGTCCTATATTCCGGCGCCGGCCTACGTTCGGCGGTGCGATCATGATGTGGACCGCTCGCACGGTCGTGTTGCTCGTCGCCCTTGGCATCGGCTCCGCCGGCGCGGCCTGGGGCCTGCACGCGCTCGTGACCGCGAACGGCGCCGGGACGGACTACGGGCTCGACACGAACGGGAACGGCGCCTTCGAATGGCTCGTCGTCGAGGCGGGCGTCTCCCTTCCGCAGGCGGGCACATGGACGATCTACGCGGACCTCTCGGCCTCGAGCCCTCCCGCGGGCGGGCCCTGCGGCGTCGGATACGGCGTGCCGCTTCCCATGCCGCCGATCGTCGCGACGGCCGACGCGGTGTATCCGATCGCCTGGACGAACGAGCGGTACTTCTTCCCCGCCGGCGAGCAGACGATCCGCATGGCGTTCGCGGGAACGGACATCGCACGCGCCGGCGTGGACGGCCCCTACCGGGTGCATGCCACGCTGTTCCTCGGGGACCCGATCATGTACGACCGGGCGGGGCCGCTCCCGCAGCCCGCCGGGGACCCCCTCGAGTGGAACTACACGACGAAGGCGTACGCCGCCTCCGCGTTCGAGGCGCCCGTCCGGCCCGCGTACTTCACGGGCGGGCACACGGACCAGGCGGTCGACCTGGACCTCGACGGGCTCGCGGACTTCCTCGAGCTGCGTGCGGACGTCCACGTGAACGTCGAGGGGAACTACAGCCTGAACGGCGTCCTCATGTCGCCATCCGGGGACGTCGTGAGGATGGTCGCGTACGCCTACCGGACCGTCGCCCTCAAAGCGTCGGACACGAGCGTGTCCTTGCGGTTCCGCGGGGACCAGATCCGTTCCGCGGGCGTCGACGGACCGTGGAACTTCTCCCTGACCATGTACGGGCCGGTCGACTACCGACTGTCCCCCGCGGCCCCCGATCCGGTCGGTTCCGTCCTGCGGCCGCAACCCCTCTCCTATCCGGAAACGCTGTGCGGCTCGACGTCCGCGTACCGAGCGAGCGACTTCGATGACACCGTGGAGCTCCTGTCGTTCACCGGTCGGTTCGAGGAGCTCACCCCGGACCGCGACGCCGACGGGACGTACGACGCCCTCGTGATCCGCGCGGAGGTCGAGGTGTTCGTCTCCGCGGCGTTCGACGTGTCGGGCCTCCTTCAGCCCGTCGGATCCTCGCGGGACGTCGCCAAGGTGTCCGCTCAGGCGTGGGTCCTCGAAGGCGTGCAGTGGGTCGAATTCGCCTTCGCAGGCCCGGACATCCGCGCGGGCGGGCTTGACGGGCCCTACCTCGCGACGTTATCGCTCATGCCGACCGCCGGTCGCATCGATCCCACGACAACGTACACGACGCAAGCGTACCACGCGACAGACTTTGACGCGGACCCGTCCGGCACGCAACCCTAAATCGTCGGGCGGCCGTGCCGCTGCCGTGGACGAGGACCCCCGACGCACGCTGCGTCGTCTCGGGATCCGGCCCCGGAAAGGGATGGGCCAGCACTTCCTCGTCGATGGGCGAGTCGCGACCCGCCACGTTGGCCATGCGAATGTCGGCGCGGCGGACGTGGTACTGGAGATCGGCCCGGGACTCGGCGTGCTCACGCGACGGCTGGTAGAGCGGGCGCGGCGCGTCATCGCGATTGAGACCGACCGTCGCTTCGCCGCCTACCTTCGGGAATCGCTGCCGGAGGTCGAGATCATCGAGGGCGACGCGCTCAAGGTCGAGTGGCCGCCCTTCGACGTGCTCGCGTCGAACCTGCCCTACAAGATCTCCTCGCCCATCACATTCCGGCTGCTCGATGAGCGGTTCGACCGGGCGGTCCTGATGTATCAGTGGGAGTTCGCCCGGCGGATGATCGCGAAGCCGGCGACTGCGGACTATTCCCGGTTGAGCGTCGGCGTGTACCGTCGGGCCGCGGCCGAGATCCTCGAGCGGGTGCCGCGGAACGCCTTCCACCCGCAGCCGCGCGTCGACTCGGCCCTCGTGCGGCTCATCCCGCGTCCGAGCCCGTTCCCGATCGCGGACCCGGCCCGGTTCGACGCCGTCGTGGACGCGCTGTTCGCGCATCGCCGGAAGACGGTCGAGAACGGCCTCCGGCTTTCCTGGCGCTCGTTCGCCGAGACGCCGAACGGCCTCGAGTCGATCCTCCCTGCCATCCCGTTCCGGACGCGCCGCGTCGAGGAACTCTCCCCGGAGGAGATCGCCCGGATCGCCGATGCGATCGCAGTGCGAAAGGTTAATGGGGCATCCGTCAATCGCCGCACTCCGATCGGCCCCGGGGGACCCGATGGTCCGGAAGAAGACCCTTTCTGAGCTGGAACAGGCGGAGATCAAGCTCGAGAGCCTCCTCGAGCGGCGGGCCGCCCTGAACCAGGAGGCCGCGCTCCTCCGTCAGGAGCGAGACCTCGTGCACGAGAAGAAGCGGGAGCTCGCGCCGAAGCTGCGGGACCTGAAAGACCGGCGGGCCGACCTCGCGGGGAAGGCGCGGGCGCACCGAGCGGAGCGCGACGAACTCCAGGGGAAGGCGAAGGCGCTCATCGAGCTGAAGCGGAAGATGCGCGGTTCCGCATCCGGGGATGTCGGCGCAGAGCTTCGGGCGGCGAAGCGGCGGGTCTCGCAGATGGAAATGCGGCAGCAGACCGCGTCCCTGACGCTCAGCGAAGAGAACGAGTTGCTCGTCGAGATCAAACGCTCCATGAAGCGCCAGGTCGATCTCGAGGCGCTGAAGGCCGATCAAGACAAGATCGCGAAGGAAGTCCGGGACATCGACGCCGGGATCACGGAGCTGTTCCAGGCCGCGGAGAAGGCGCACGAAGCGGCGGTCGTCCTGAGCGCGGAGGCGCGCGCCGTCCACGACGATTCGCTCGGGCTCGTGCGGGAGGTCTCGGCCCTGGTGTTCGAGGGTGACGAGAAGCACGAAGCGTACCTCGCGGCGCGGGACAAGGCCGATGAGATCCACGCGAAGGTCGTCGAGATGCGGGACAAGGTGCTCTCGATCCGGGGCGCGAAGCGCGCGGAGGCACGGGAGTCCCGCGATCTCCTCCGGACGCAGAACCGCCAAGCTCGGGCCCTCTCCGATCCGAAGAAGCTCGAGGACTCCGCGGACCGGGCGTTGAGGGCCCTCCTGGAGAAAGGCCGCGTGGAGATCGGCCGATGAAGGCCGTCGTCCTCGCCGGCGGAGAGGGGACTCGGCTCAAGCCGCTCACCTACAAACGGCCGAAGCCGCTGATGCCCGTCGCCGGCCGGCCGTGCATCGATTACGTCTTGCGGTCCCTCGCGACGTCCGGATTCCACGAGATCATCGTGACGACGTCTTATCTCTCGGACGCGCTGATCAAGTCGATCGGCGACGGCGCCGACTACAACGCGTCGATCCTGTACAGCTTCGAGGAGAACCCCGCGGGCACCGCGGGCGCGGTCCGTCGGGTGGGGAACTTCATCGACGAGACGTTCGTCGTCGCGATGGGGGACATCCTCTGCGACGTGGACTTCAAGGCGCTCTACGACTTCCACAAGCGACGGGGCGGCGTCGGGACGATCGCCCTCACGGAGGTGGACGACCCGACGCAGTACGGGATCGTCGGCCTCGATGCGAAGGGCCGGATCGCGAAGTTCCGCGAGAAGCCGAAGCGGGAGGAGGCGTTCTCGAACCTCGCGAACGCGGGCATCTACGTGCTCGAGCCGGAGGTCCTCGACTTCATCCCGTCGGACCAAAAGTTCGACTTCGCGAAAGACCTGTTCCCGAAGCTCCTCGCGAAAGGCGTCCCGCTCCATGGCTCCAAGCTCGACGGAGTCTGGATGGACATCGGGCGACCGCACGACCTCTGGAAGGCGAGCATGGAGATCGTGCGACGGGAGGGCAAGCCGCTCCGGCGCGCCGGCATCGCGAGCGAGGGACCCGTGATCCTCGACGCCGCCGCCCTGATCGAGGACGGCGTCACGATCCGGGGGCCGTGCTACGTCGGGTCCGGGGCCGTCTTGCGGCGCGGCAGCATCGCGGACAACGCCTGCCTGTACGACGGCGCGCGGGTCGAAGGCAAAGCAATCGTCCGGAACAGCATCGTGCTGGAGGGCAGCGTCGTTGGGGCGACTGCAGAAATCGTCGACAGCGTGGTGTCCCGGAACTGTATCATCGAGGAAGGCGCGCGGATCGCCTCGAGCATCATCGGCGACTCGATGACGATTCGTGCAGGATCCCGGCTGGAGAACGCGACGGTATCCCAGCCGCCGTAAGATCGTCGCAATGCGGATCGCGTCGCACGACTTTCAGCGAAAATCGTCCGGGGAGGCGAGGACTTCATAGTGCAAGACCTTCGGTTCGAACTCGAGGAGGAACTCCTTGTCCTTCGGAAAATAGACGGCCTTTTCCACGTCACGACCCGCAAACCGTCGGATTGCCTCGAACGAGTCCCATAGGGAGACGAGCAGGAAATGCGTCCGGTCGCCCTCGTCCCGGCGCAAGACGTACACGCCCCGGTTGCCTTTCGTCTCGTGGTACTCCTTGACTCCGCTCTCTTCGAGGTATTTCCGGTAGTCGTCGGCCTTCGACTTGTCCGTCACGCCGTGCCAGGTTCGGGCGATCATCGAAATCCGCTTCGGTCGGATGACATCCGCCGCCAAGAAGGTGCGCCCGGCACAGGACGGCGCCCGGGCTATCGGTGCGCTGCGTCGACCCGAACGCGACCGCTCTTCACGACCGTCCGCACGGCATTTCCTCCGATCCGATAACCCAAGTGACGATGGGACGGGATCTCCAAGACCAGGAGGTCGGCCCGCTTCCCGGGTTCGAGACTTCCGACGTCGACCGCGCGGCCGACCGCGTGTGCTGCATTGATCGTGGAAGCGACGATTGCCTCCGCGGGTAGCAAGCCGTTGTGATGGCACGCGAGCGCCGCGGCGAGTTGCAAGGACTCGCACCAGCAGTTCGGGTTGAAGTCCGTCCCCAACGCGACCGGCACCCCGGCGGCGACGAGCCGCCGTCCGTCCGCGAACGGGAGCCGAGACGCGAGCGACGTCGCCGGGAGCAGAACCCCGATGACGCCCGCGCGGGCCATCGCCTCGATTCCCTCCGTCGATGCGTGCAGGAGGTGGTCCGCGGAGACCGCCGCGATCTCTGCGGCGAGCGAGGCGCCGCCGGTCTCGGTGAGCTCGTCGGCGTGGATCTTCGGTTGCAGACCCGCGGCCTTCGCCTTCCCGAGGATTCGTCGAGCCTGATCCGGCGTGAAGTACCCTTGGTCCACGAAGACGTCACAGAAGAGCGCCAGCCCGGTCGCCCGGACGGCGTCCAGCATCGGGCCCGATACCAGGTCCGCGTAGGCATCCGGGCGGCCCTCGTATTCCGGGGGGATCGCGTGCGCACCAAGGAACGTTGGCACGACGTCGACGCCCGCGAGGGACGCGGCGCGGGCGGCGGCCCGTATCATCCGCACCTCGTCGTCGGTCCGCAGTCCATATCCCGTCTTGACTTCGAGCGTCGTCGTTCCTGCGGACAACATCGATTGCATTCGTTTGGATCCGCCCCGGACGAGCTCGTCCTCCGACGCATCGCGTGTCGCCCGGACCGTGGAGAGGATCCCTCCCCCGCGCGCCGCGATCTCTGCGTAGCCTAGTCCTTGCGCCTTCCACTCGACCTCGTGTTCGCGAGATCCCGCGAAGATGGCGTGGGTGTGCGCATCGACGAAGCCCGGCATCACGACGCACCCGGCCCCGTCGATCCGGACGTCGGCGCGGGGGTGCCTCGAGAGGACGTCGGAGGCCGTCCCGACATCGACGATTCGGTCCCCCTCGACGTAGACGGCCCCGTCCTCCACGATCCCGAGATCCGCCGCCGTCTCCCGGACGCGCGGCCCGGGTGGGCCGCGAAGCGTGAGGAGTTCCGCAGCGTGTTCGACCAGGAGCGTCCGAGCGACCGCGGCCTTCTCTCCTTTCGTCGGGCGGACCTTGTGCGCCTTCGGGGGCATCATGGCTGCTTCGTCACTCCAACGGAGTCGGGCCGTACGACGAACGCCTTGCCGCCCGCGGCCCGGATCGTCTCGGCGGTCTCCTCGGGCCGGTCCGTGAGAGCAACGATGCTTCCGCCCCCGCCGGCGCCGGTGAGCTTCGCGCCATAGCTCGAAGGGCGAGCGGCCGCAACGAGCCGGTCGAGCATCGGATGGCCCACACCGAGGTCCGTCAGAAGGGCGTGGTCGCGGTCCATCAGCCGTCCCGCTTCGACGAGGTCCCGTCGCCGCAACGCAGCCAGGCCGTCGAGCGTGATCCGGCCGATCTCTCGCACCTTCTCTGCCGCATGAGGGTCGCGCTCGACGCGGTCCTTGACCTTCGCGACGAGGGGTCCGGTCGCCGCGCTGATGCCCGTGTTGCCGATCACGAACTCGAGATCCGGAAGGCGCGCGCGGTGGAGGCACCAGCGGCGCGTGTCGCGTTCGATCGTCCACAGGAGGTCCTCCCGCGGCTCACGGAGGACCAGGAGCGCTCCGCCCGCCGTGGCGGTGCTCGTGTCGAGGGGGCTCGCGCGGCCCTGAACCTCGTGCTCGACCTCGAACGCCTCGCGGGCGATTGTCGGCGCGTCGAGGGCGCCCGCGATACCATGCAGGGCACCGAGGGTCGCCACGGTAACAGCGGCGGACGATCCAAGGCCCGCGCCGCTCGGCACCATGGACCGGACCTCGATCCACATCGGCTCTCGGGCCTTCGCCTTCTCGACCGCGCGTTTCACGTACCGGTAGCGGGGCTCGTCGATCGACCCTCCGTCCGCCCGCCACTCCTTGTACGGCCGCACGAAGACCTCCGCGCGGAGGTTGATCGCGGTACATAGGGCCGGCTCGCCGAAGACAACGGCGTGCTCTCCGAAGAGGATGAGCTTCCCGGGAGCGGAGGCCGCCACGTGCGGCGATTCCTCGCTCCGCGTCTTAAGCGTTCCTCCTCAGGAGACTTCGGGCCCGCGCGGGAATGGGGACGGCATTCGGCTGTAGAGCGACGGGTCCCCCGTCTGCGGCTGCACTCTCTTCAGCGCGGCCTCGAAATGTCGTTTCTCGATCGCGACCTTCTTCAGGCCGGCCTCGTCGAGCTTCGGGAGCTTCAACGCGACGTCGCGGATGGCCAGCATGGACGCCTCGTTGCAGACCGCCGCGAGCTCCGCCCCGGTGTACTTGTCGGTGCGACGAGCGACGTCGTCGAGGTCGACATCCTTCGCGAGGGGCTTGTTGTGCGTGTGGATCTCGAGGATCGCCTTGCGGGTGGCGAGGTCCGGTGGCGGCGTGTAGATGTGGCGGTCGAATCGGCCGGGCCGCAACAACGCCGGGTCCACGAGGTCCATCCGGTTCGTCGCCGCGATGACGGTCACGTTGTGCAACTCCTCGAGCCCGTCCATCTCCGTGAGGATCTGCGAGATCACCCGCTCCGTGACCTGGGAGTCCGCGGACATCCCGCGGACGGGCGTGATCGCGTCGATTTCGTCGAAGAAGATGATGCACGGGGCCGCGGTCTTCGCTTTGCGGAACGTCTCGCGCACCATGCGCTCGCTCTCCCCGACCCACTTGCTGAGGAATTCGGGCCCGCGGACCGAGATGAAGTTCGCCTCCGACTCGGTGGCGACGGCCTTCGCGAGGAGCGTCTTTCCCGTGCCGGGCGGACCATAGAGCAGGATGCCGCGCGGCGGCCGGGCGTCGAAGTGGGCGAACAGCTTGTTCATCGTCAGGGGCCATTCAATCGATTCTCGGAGTTCTTGCTTCGCCTCGTCGAGGCCGCCGATGTCCCCCCATCGGACGTTCGGCTTCTCGATGAGGACCTCGCGCATCGTCGAGGGCTCCATCTCCCGGTACGCCTGCAGGAAGTCGTCCCGCGTGACAACGAGCCGGTTCAGCACCTCGGGCGGGATGTTGTCCACCTGCAGGTCGATCTCGGGCAGGATCCGCCGCAGCGATCGCATCGCCGCCTCCTTGCAGAGGGCCGCCAGGTCCGCGCCGACGTAGCCGTGCGTGATCCCGGCGAGTTCCTTCAGGTCGACGTCTTTGGACAGGGGCATGCCGCGCGTGTGGATTTGGAGGATCTCCAGGCGTCCGTCGCGGTCCGGCACCCCGATCTCGATCTCGCGGTCGAACCGGCCCGGCCGTCGGAGCGCGGGATCGAGTGCGTTCGGACGGTTCGTCGCGCCGATCACCACGACCTTGCCGCGGGCCTGCAAGCCGTCCATCAGCGCGAGCAACTGGGCGACGACCCGTCGCTCGACCTCGCCCGTCACCTCGTCCCGTTTCGGGGCGATCGAGTCGAGCTCGTCGATGAAGATGATGCTCGGCGCGTTCTCCTCGGCCTGCTTGAACATGTCGCGCAGGTTCTCCTCGCTCTGACCGTAGAACTTCGACATGATCTCGGGCCCGGAGATGGAGTAGAAGTTCGCGTTCGTCTCCGAGGCGACCGCCTTCGCGAGGAGCGTCTTGCCGGTGCCCGGCGGACCGTGGAGGAGCACCCCCTTCGGGGCCTCGACGCCGAGCCGCTCGAACAGCTCCGGATGGCGGAGGGGCAGCTCGATCATCTCGCGGACCTTCCGGACCTCGCCGCCGAGCCCGCCGATGTCTTCGTAGTCCACCTTCGGGACCTTCGCTTCCTCCTCTTTGATCGGCTTCTCCGCGATCTTGATGTCCGTCCCGTCCTCGACGAGGACGGCGTCCGCCCCCGGCGAGAACGACGTGACGACGAAGTCGAACTTGCGGCCCATGATGCTCACGCTGATCACGTCGCCGCGGGTGATCGCGCGCCCCCGCAGGACCTGCGCCATGTACTGCTCTCCGCCCATGATCCGGATCGGTTCCGTCGGCGCGAGGCTCAGCTTGTCCGCGGGCCGGGCGAACGCCTTCCGGAGGCCGACTTTGTCGTCCAGGCCGACGCCCGCGTTGCGACGTTGCATGCCGTCCATGCGGATCACGCCGCGGTTCGCGTCCTCCGGGTAGCCGCGGCGTACGCTCGCCGCGGTCGACTTCGTGCCCTCGATGAGCACGATGTCCTCTTCCTTCAGTTCCAAGATCCGCATGACTTCCGGATCGATCCGGACGATCCCGCGACCGGCATCCGCGGCCTTCGCCTCGGCGACCCGAAGGAACTTCTCACGGCCGCTCGCCATGGTGGGCACCTTTCCTGTCACGCGACGCCGTGGGATGGGGCGCCGGCGCGGTTTCGCAACGAATCGGGGTTACTTGAACTCATGGAACGGCCGTCCATCGAGGACTCAAGAAGAAAGGAAAAGGCGGGCGGGTTCATATCGGTCGAGACGGTCAATTATGTGTATACGGTTCTATATAAACACATCGGGACTGGCCCGGTTGCGGACTTCGAACGGCCCGATGGGGACGACTGAGCTTACATCTCGCGCTTCACGGTAATCGGGATCGCGCCGCTATTGAATTCGACCCATGCGATTTCGATCGGGTCCACGACGCCGGTCGGCACATCCACGAGGATCGGCGACCCCATGCTGATTTGCAGCGCCCGCGCTCCGATGATCCGGGCCTTCTCAAATCGCGTGTATCGCATCGCGGATCCCTGGGCAGGCCGCGGTCGAAGGTATTCACTGTCGGACGGGGACGGCCGTAGGACGCCGGAATTGGGTGCCTCTACTTCAACCTTGCTTCGGGCCGTCGGGAAGGGCCGATTCTCTTGGGCCGACAGGAACGCGTGGGACGCCGTTGCCAATCGTCACCGCCCCGCCGGATTCCAGAGCCTTCGAGATGTTCGTTCCACCCGATTGTAATCGGAGATGAGAATCCCGGGGATTCCCTTATCAACCCCTAGCTCCACGACGAATAGAGTTCGGGCTCGCGGCCGCGTTCTCCAGAGGCTTCCCCGTCATGGACCAGCAGGCGTTCCGACAGACGATCGTCCTCCTCTCGGGAGAGCACAGCCTGTCGATTCTCCGCGGGCTGCGCGACGGCGGCTGGCATCTCTCGAGCGAGGTTGCACGGAGCCTGCACATCCACATCACGACCGCGTCGAAGTTCCTTCAGCGGTTCGCGGAGCTCGGCCTCGTCGAGCGGCGGCAGCACGATTCCCGGACGTTCGAATATCGCCTCCGGAACGCCCGCCTCCGCCTCGAGCTCGACCTCGAGGACGACGCCGGGCCGCTTCGCGAGGTGGTCGACTTCTACGTCGCGTACTTCCACTCCCTGTTCGAACGGATCCGGTTCGTTGGCACGCCGTCGATCGAGTCGGAGATGGAGCACCGCCTGACGACGGATCATCAGGAACTGCGCAAGGCCGTCTTCGATCAGATGGTCGTCGGCAGCGATGGGGGCATCGACCGTCTGCGCGAGCTCGTCGCAGCGGTGCATCGGGATCTCTGGACCGTCTGCGCGCAAGGCCTTGGCGCGAGCGCTGCGAAAGGCGTGTTCCAGGGCGCCCTCCGAGACGCGATCGGCGCCTACCCCGACCTCGCGGTGCGGTGCGGATTGAGCCGCCCCCTCGAGGGGTGATCCTACGACGCGGATCGAGACCGGCATTGAGGGATTCGACGCAATGGTTCAAGGCGGACTGCCCGAAGGCTCGAGCGTCCTGCTGCAGGGCCCTCCGGGCCAGGAGAAGTTGCGGTTCGCGCTCACGTTCCTCGCGGAAGGCCTGAAGGCAGGCGGCAGCGGGCTCGTCCTGATTTCGTCGCAATCGCCCGAAGCGGTCCTCGCGGAACTGCGGGAGTTCGGTGTGAATCTCGACGCGGTCACGAAGGAGAATCGCATCCGGGTCGTCGACTGGTACTCCTGGAGCGAGGAGCCGGTCGAGGACGTCGAGGAACGCGGGGCGGTCGTGCGCTCCTCGATCGACCTGACGAACCTCGGCGTGGCGCTGAGCCGCGCGATCGCGGGCCTCGTCGGCGAGTTGCCGCGACGCGCCGTGATCGAGATCCTATCGCCCGCGACGAACGTCTACGAGGTCACCCAGGTCTACGCGTTCGCGCAGAGCGCGAAGAGGAAGTTCGACCGTTCGCGGTTCACGAGCCTCGTCCTCCTCGAGAAAGACATGCACTCCGCGTCCGAGCTGACGACGCTCCATCAGCCCTTCGACGGCGTGATCGAGATCGAGCGATCGCGGAGCGGAGATCGGATCGTCCGGAAGATCGGCGTGCTCCACATGAAAGACACGGCCCCGGACGCCTCGTTCCGGATCCTCGATGTGACGGAGACCGGCATGAGGGTCGTGCGGGATACGTCGAAGCCCCCGGTCCCGCTGCCGGCCCATGGCGGCGGAGTCCTCGAGTCACAGGACGAACGGGCCCGCCGGCTCCATCTCATCATGCAGATCGCGAGCGAGCGCCTGAAGCTCAACCCGCGCGATCCGGACGCCCTCTTCGCCCTCGCCGCCGCCCAGGCGACCCTGGACGATGCCGCGGGGGGCGTGCAAACCCTCGACCGCCTCGCGGGCCTCGATCCAAACTACCCGGGGCTCTGGGTCCTCAAGACGAAGCTCCATGCTCGCCTCGGTCAGACGGATCTCGCAAAGGAGAGTCGGGTGCGGGCCGCGAAGGAAGAAACGGAAACGGACCTCCCCGCCGGTCCGACGGTCCCATGTCCGATGTGCGAGGCGCCCGTGGCGCCTGGCGCGACGACGTGCGGGAACTGCGGCATCCGATTCGCCCCCGCCCGGACCCTCGAGGACGAGCTCGACGACCTCGGCCACGCCGCGATCCAGGAGATGGTCCAAGAGGAACTTGCCACCCCGCCGAAGGCCCCCGCCAAACCGGGACCGAAGGCGGAGCCGCGGCCTTCCGAAACCCCCTCGACGAAGAAGGGGATGACGAACGGGCTCGCCCTCGGACGCGGAGCGGGCCGCCGCACCGGCATGACGAACGGGCTGAAGGGCCGAACGAACGGCCTCCGCGGGCGCACGAACGGCCTGACGAACGGCCGCGGGCGGACCAACGGCTTGACCAATGGAGTCGGCCGGACGAACGGGCTGACCAACGGCCTCGGCCGAACGAACGGTCTTACGAACGGGCTGGGTCGGACGAACGGCCTGACGAATGGACTGGGCCGAACGAACGGGCTCACGAACGGCCTGGGGCGTACGAATGGGATCACGAACGGCTTGGGTCGCACGAACGGCCTGACGAACGGGTTGAGCGGCGTCCGACCGGCCGGCTTCCACTCCTCCGGCGTCCGTGGGATGATGCGTAACGCGGGATGGAAGCTATACCTGATCCCGCTCGTCTCCGTCGCCCTCTTGCTGATGCCTCTCTTCTTCGTGCCGGAGTACCTGGGCCCCGGGTACCCGATCCGAATCGACGGGCTCTTCGGAGACTGGGCGGGCGTTCCTCGTGTGTCGGCGTCGTCGGCAGGAGCGGTGAACCCGAACATCGACATCACCGACGTTGCCGTCACCGACAACTTGGACTTCCTTTCGTTCTACATGCAAGTCCGAGGCGTCGCGCTCGAGGGCGATTCCACCTCCGCCCGGACGACGGACGCGTTCTTCGTCTTCATCGATACGGATCGCTCCGCAACGACCGGATACCAGATCCAAGGTCTCGGAGCCGACCGGCTGATTGAGATTGATGGTTGGGGCGGCGCGGTCGTTGGGGCGACGATCCAGGAGTTCGACGCGAACCGAGACCCGACCGATTGGGGCGGCTGGTTCAAGGGCACGCCCGTGCCAGCCGCCGGGTCCGGCAATGCGGTCGAATTCCAGGCCGACTGGCGGGCGATCGTCCAGCCGAAGGCGCCGATCGAAGCGGCGTTCGCGGCCCGGAGCTGGGACGGGACCCAGGCCGTGGCGAACTCAACTGCGACGAACGCCCGACCTTTCGTCGTCGTGCGTCAGCAGACCGCGGCGCCGCAGTTGGCCGTCGGATCGCAGACCGACATCGCGTCTTTCTCGTTCCAGGCCGTCGGCGGAGATGTGTCCATCACCGCGCTGAACGTCACCTTCGCGGGGACGTTTGGCCCATCGACGTTCTCCGCCATCGCCCTCACGGATTCGACCGGAGGTACCCTCGCTCGCACCTCGATTTCGGGAGGGAAGGTCGAATTCACGCCGGTCGTCGTCCCGATCGCTGACGGACAAACCGTCGTGCTCCGGGTCCGACCGGAGATCGCGCTTGCGGATGGCACGACGGTCGGCGCGACTCTGGGAACCCCGCGAGACATCCAAGTCGGGGCAGCCGGTGTGGCGCTCACTGCGCCGACTATGATTCCCGCATCCCTCGCCTACGTCGGGACGATTCCCTCCGGGGTGAGGATCGATGGCGGCTTCGCGGACTGGCCCACGCCGGCGGTCGATCCGTCCGGCGACGTGCTGCCGCGGCCTTCCCCCGACCTCGATCTCTCGGGGTACGGCTTCCGAGGCGCGGCCGGCGATGCGTTCTTCATGGTCCGGACGGTCGGGACGGCCCTCAACGGAACCTTCCTGCCCGGCTCGAACCCGCCCTATTCGGGGAACACCAGTGCACCCGCAGACTTCGACCGCGACGGGGTGCCCGACTCCATCGACCCGATGCCGTACGACTTCAACAACGACGGCGTCCCCGATGCCTCGACGAGCGGGGATTACGACGGGGACGGAGTGATCGATTACGGGTTCCAAGGAGGCACCGACTACTGGCTCAACACGACAATCCCGCTCACCTTCCCCGCACCGTATGGGGGCCGGTCAGTCTCCGTGTACATCGGACCCGTCCAGCGTCCGGTCGCGCGCGGGCTGGACATCGCTCGTTTCTACTTGGATCAGGATGGATCGTCCGCGACCGGCTACTCCGTCGGGGGCATCGGAGCGGATTACCTGCTCGAGGTCGACGGGAAGGAGGGATGGATCGTTGACGTCCGCGCGTCTCGGTTTACCGGGATGAATCCCGGCGAGTGGGCGTGGACCGGCCTCGGTCCTGCGTCCGCTGCGAAAGATCGCTCTCGGATCGAGGCGTCTGTCCCGAGCATCACCGTGACGAACGCGTCCCTCGGTTTCTTCGAGCTCACGAGCTGGTCCGGATCCCACGATGACACTTCGCCCGCGGCGCCGTTGCCAAGCCCCGTGCCGGCGTTCGCCATCGACACCTCGGCCGCTCCCATGACCGCATCGAAGGGCCCTGGCAGTGTTCACACCCTCGACATCTCCGGAAATCAGCAGTGGTTCTTCACGAGCGGCTCGACGACCGCGACGGGCTGCACGACAAACCTGGCCGCCAGCACCACCGCAGGCAGCAGCGCGACCTCCACCGCGCTCTCCGGGACTCAGTCCATCTGCTGGTTTACACCCCTCGACGTGCCGGACTCGATCTCGGGCGTGTGGGAGGTCATCTTGGATACGACCCAGGTGTCGACAGGGACCACCACCGTAGCCCCGACCGCGAACGGCGATGTCAACGCGTGGACGATTAGCGGAGGTGGCAGTTGCAACCAAGAAGGGAACGAATGGAGGTGCGTCGACGATTCCCCGAACGACGGGGACAGCAGCTACATCAGCTCGACTTCGTCGTCGCCAACTTTCGACTCCATTTACAACCTCGCGGACTGGTCTGCGGCGCCCTCGCCGCTGACCATCACCAATGTCAATGTCGAATCATCGTGCCGCAGGCTAACGGGGTCCGCGGTCTCCGTGAAGATCCTCGTCAAGAGCGGCGGGACGACAACCGCCGGCGCGACCTCGCAGAACTGCGCGAACTCGGCCACGTACACGGTGTGGAGCGAAGACTGGGCGACGAACCCCACGACGTCGTCGGCGTGGACCCTTTCGGACATCAACGCCCTCCAAGCCGGCGTGAGGGACGCGGACTCGGGTACCCTCGAAGTTCGGGTCAGCCATGTCAGAGTCACCGTGACGTTTGTGCCCGTGTACTCGGTGGAAATCGATCGGTGCACGAACTCCGCATGTTCCACCCTCAACGTGCTCTACGGTCCCACGAATGGAAACACCTTCGGCTCCGATGTGACGTTCACCACCGGGACGATCGCGGCCCAGACCCTCGGAGCCACAGAGCGGATTCGGTTCAAGGTCACGATGGTCGCGGGCGGGTCCATCTCAGTCCGGTACAACGGGGCGTATCCTGGCACGGACGATTCCCGCGCGACCGTCCCCATCCCGGAGTTCTCGGACATCGGCCCTGTCGTCTTCGGGACGATCCTCGTAGCGCTCATCGTTCGACGGCCGCGTGCACGTCGCTCGCGCCGCGAGAATCCGTCGACGTAATCGACGCCCTGACCCTTGCCGAGGGATTGTTGGACGCCGCGTTGTCCCCCTGTCACGGAGCGCCTCGAACGCGAGGCTATCGAGGAGGGACCCATACGACGCCCTCTCCCGGCTTGCATCGCGCATCACGGGTCCGCGCGGCGCCGCTCTGGGAATGGGTTGGTCAGGGAGCGATGCGGCAGCGGGTGTCTTCAAGGGAATCCTCGATGAGAATTCCGAGCAATGCCTTTTAAGGCGGTAGGTCCACGAGAAATGGATTTCGGCGTGAATGGGCCCTAGCCCAACGAGGCCACAGCATCATGGACGAACCGGCACGGCAACGTCTCCAGCTCATCATGCAGCTGGCGGACGAACGACTCAAACTCAATCCGAAGGATGCGGACGCCCTGTTCGCGATGGCCTCGGCCCAAGAAGCCCTCGATGATGCCCGTGGCGCCCTCAAGAGCCTCGACAGGCTCGTGGATTTCGATTCGGACTACCCCGGCGTCTGGGGCCTCAAGGCGAAGCTTCATTCCCGTCTCGGTCAGGCCGACCTCGCGCAACGGAGCCAGGTTCAGTCTCAGGAAAGAGACGCGTCGGGGGGAAAGACGAACGGCTCGACGGTGCCGTGCCCGATTTGCGAGAACCCTGTCGCCATCGACGCGATGACATGCTGGAATTGCGGAGCGACGTTCGCATACACCCGCAGCTTGGAGGATGAACTCGACGATTTGGGTCATGCGGCGATCCTGGGGCTGGTCGAGGAGGAGGCCCACGCCGATGGGAAGCCTGGACCACCCCCGTCGGAACCAACGAAGCGCGATAAGCCGATCCCGAAGGCGGCCGCCACACTTGGGCCCATCATGCGTCCCGCATCGGGAAAGGGTCTCACGAACGGTCTGGTCGTGGAGCGTAGCCCGCGGCGTCGAGCCGGCATGACGAACGGCCTGAAGGGGCGGACGAACGGGCTGCGGGGACGGACCAATGGCCGGACGAACGGTCTGGGTCGGACGAACGGCATCACGAACGGGGTCGGGCAGACGAACGGCTTGACGAACGGTCTTGGTCGGACGAACGGACTAACGAACGGCCTCGGCCGAACGAACGGTCTGACGAACGGGCTCGGTCGCACGAATGGGATCACGAACGGTCTGGGGCGGACGAATGGACTAACGAACGGCCTCGGCAGGGCTCGACCCGCGGGTTTCCATTCCTCCGGCCTGCGTGCGATGATGCGCAACGCCGGTTGGAAACTCTATCTCATTCCGCTTGTGTCCGTCGCCCTGTTGCTCATGCCGCTCTTCTTCGTGCCGGAATACGCGGGCCCGGCCTATCCGATTCGGATCGACGGCGTGTTCGACGACTGGACCCCGTTTTCCAGGCTCGACACGACGACCGGATCCGTATCGAACGCGAACGTCGACATCGTCCGTTTCGGAGTCGTCGACAATCTGGGCCCTTTCGCCTTCTATGTCCAGGTCCGGGGCATCGCTCTCCAGGGGGGAGGCCCGGCGCCCGGGACGATGGACACAGTCCGGGTTTTCATCGACATCGACGGGACTCGGGCCACGGGCTACCAGGTCGACGGCCTCGGGGCCGATCGGATGATTGAAATCTCCGGGCACGGAGGCTCCGTCCTTTCGAGTCGCCTGTGGGAGTTCGATTCGAATCGCGATGTGCGGGACTGGAACGGGTGGATCAAAGGGACAGGGACGCCGGCTGCCGCGAGCGCGTCCCAGATCGAGGCGACGGCGGAATGGGTACGCCAGGCATCGAACCAGACCGCGGTCGTTGCGTCCGTGCATGCTGAGTCCTGGGATCAACAAGACGACTCGAGCGACCTCCCGCTCAGCTCGGACGGCGGCACACTCGCGATCCTCTCGGAACCGCAGGTACCCAATGTGATCGGCGGCACAGACGTCCCGCTCACCCGGCTCACACTGACCGCGTATCGACAGCCCGTCTCCCTCGATTCTCTCGTCATTCAGGCGATCGGCACGTCGCCCGCGACGGCCGCCTCGAACCTCCGACTCCTCGACGGAGGCAATACGTTGAGCCAGGTTGTCCCATCCGCCCGAGACGTCACGTTCACGTTCCCCGCTCGGCAAGTCCCTTCGGGGACCTCGCTCGTACTCACCGTCGTCGGCGACTTCACGCTCGGAAGCGGTGAGACCTACGGCGTCCGGGCGGCCTCCGACCAACCGCGCCCCGCTGGCGGCGGGGTCGTCAGCGTACGCGACGCACCGAGCCCCCGGGTTGTCGGATATCTCGGGGCGATGCCTTCGGGCCCGCGAGTCGACGGGGGATTCGCGGAGTGGACCGCCCCCGTCGTCGATTCTGCGAACGACCCGGTCCCAACCAACAACCCGGATATCGACATCGTGGGGTTCGGATCGCAGCGGGTCAGCGCGACGACGTACCTCTACACCGACGTCACCGGACGGATCTTGACGGGGACGCCGGTGCCGGAACCGGCGAAGCCCGTTCCTCCGTCGAGCCCGCCGGCCGCGGACAGCGACCGGGACACGGTCCCGGACACGATTGATCCGATGCCGTTCGACTTCAACAACGATGGGGTCCCGGACGCTCAGACGTCCGGGGACTACGACGGGGACGGCATCATCGACTACGGCCTCCCCGGCGGGACGGACTACTGGCTGAACACGACCGTCCCGAGCACGTTCCCTGCTCCCTATGCTGGCCGCGCCGTCAGCGTGTACATCGGCCCGACGAACCGCCCGCCGCTCCTCGGGGACGACGTCCTCCGGATGTTCCTCGACGTGGACAACAGCACGTTCAGCGGTTACGCGATTGGTGGGGTCGGCGCGGACCGCCTCGTCGAGATCCGCGGGAAGGATGGCACGGTCACACAATCCGCTCTCCTCGCGTTTTCAGGGTCGTTCCCTGGAGAGTGGTCGTGGACCGCCGTTTCGCCCGTAACGGTCGCCCTCGGCTATCACGCAATCGAATTGTCGGTCCCCCTCACCGCGACGAACCTGTACGTCGAATCGGGGGATTTCTGGGGTTCGACCGACTCGACTAGCGCGGTGCCCGCGCTCGTTCGACAACTCTCCTCGTTCGACGTGGCGGCTTCGACGAGCCCGCTCTCCGTCCCGTGGGCCCAAGTCGGGCCCCAGCCGACGACGGTCATCGACCCGGGCTCGAGCGCCGTGACGACGAACTATAACCAGCAACGGAAGCTCGTCCGGGCGGGCGACGTCTCCGGCCAAACCGCGTGCGACGCGACGAACTCGGACGGGTGCTGGTACACGGTGTTCTCGGACCACCTCCTTGAGGAGAGCGCGACGGCCGCACCGCGGGGGCCGAAGGTCCAGAACGGGGCGGCGACGCTCGCCGCGGGGGATTCCACAGTCAATGTCACGATCACGTCCGTCATCACGGCACGGTCGTTCCTCCTCTTGAGCGCGCGGTTCAACAGCGCGCAGCCCCAGCAAAGCCAGATTAGCGGGACCCTCCTCGACTCGACGACCCTCCGATTCCAGCGCGTCGTCTCCACGGGAGCGCCTGCGATCACGATCGAGTGGTACCTCGCCGAGTTCCTCAGCGGCGTCTCCGTCCAGCGTGGGTCCGAGACGAACCCCGGCACGACCGTCAACGTCCCTCTCTCCGCCGTCGACGTGACGCGGAGCTTCCCAATCGTGACCTATCGATCCCAGGGGTCGACGTACGACGGGAACGACTTCATTAAGTCCAAGATCACGAACTCGACGAACTTGGAGCTCTCCCTGCAGGTCAGTGCGGGCGACCCGCTCTCCGTCGTCGAATGGCAGGTCGTCTCGTACGCCTCCGCGAAGGTCCAGACGGGGGACATCGCCTTCGCGACGGCCGATGGGAGTCGCACCGCGACATTCACCGCTGTGCCCACCTCGAAGGCGTGGCTCATGTTCAGCTACAACTCCGCGGACGGGACCGCCGCCAACATCGGTCAGAAGATGGTTCGCGGGGTCGTGACCAGTGGGAATACCCTGACGTTCGATCGAGACCTCACGGGTCAGGCGATGACCCTCACTTGGTATCTCGTGGAGTTCACGGACGACACTCGCGTTCAATCCGCAAGCGCGGCGTTCTCGAGCGGCACGACGCAGGTCGATGTATCGATCACGAGCGTGGATTCGACGAAGACAATCGCGTCTGCAGGGGCGATCCGCTACAACGGAGGCAAGACTCCGTACAATGCGGACGACAACCCCGGGACGGGGACGGTGACACTCGACCTGACATCCGCGACGAACCTGCGCTTGACGCGTGCCCTCACGGGCAGCCAGACCGCGGACGTGGGCTGGTTTGTCGTCGAGTTCGGCACCGTGACCACGGGCAGCCTAGTCGCCGGAATCTTTCCCACGGACGTCCAGACCTCAAACAACGTCTACGCGCAATACCGGGAAACGAACCCGAGCGTCGACCACACCTTCGTCGAGGTGACGACGGTCCAGTCGACGACGTCCAGCACCTACGTCGACATTCCCGGAGCCACGATTGGTTCCTCGTCGTTCACCGCGGGGCGGAAGTACCTCCTCGTGTTCACCGCGCAAGTGGCTTCTCCGCTCAGCGCGTCGCGGAGTGCGTACATCCAGACGCTTCACGGGTCGACTGTCTTCTCCGGATCGGAATTCTCGTTTCGCACGGACGACACCGCAGCCCGGTACGGCTACTACTGGTTCACCGTGTGGACGGCGGTGTCCGGGGAGGGTGTGAAGCTCCAGCATCACATCGAAGGGACCACCGTCCGTGTCGATACGGACCAGATCACGATGTTCAAGTTGGACTTGGGGGACCTGACCGAGAACACGGACTGGTCCTTCAATGAGAACACGGCGGGCGACACGATTGCCGGGACGACGTGGGATGGCCTCGCCTCCGTGACGTTCACGCCTTCCGCCGCGAGCAACTGGCTTGTGATGACGACGATGAGAGGCGACCCGGACTCCATCTCTGTCAACTACGAGTCGCGGATCGCGCGGAGCGGTGAGGCGACGGAGACCCAGCCCCTCACGACGTGGGAGGGAAACGACGCGACGAACGACCGCTATGTGCAGACCCTTTCCCGCGTGTTCTCACTGACGGCGGTGTCAAACACGTTCACGCAGGAATCCCGATGCGACGCAGCGTGCACGTACCCTCGTTCGTACTCCTCCGTGTTCGCGCTGAACCTGAACAAGTTCGAGGACTCGACGTCCGCGTGGACGGAGGCGCCGATCGCCCTCTCGACGACGAACTTCGCCACCCAAGTCCAGACCGCGGGCCTGACTCCGACGCGAGCCGCAAATGTATGGATTCTGGGGCAGTTCGCGGACGACGTCGACACGGCCGGAAACTTCCACCGGTTCCGCCTTCAGGTGGACAATGTGGACCAGCCTGGGACCCAGACCTCCGATGCGTACGCTCAGTGGGAGAACTGGGATACCAAGGATGAAGTGGTGTCGGCGATCCAGACCGTTGGGAACCTGGCCGTTGCGGCCCACACGTTCGACCTGGACGCGAGCCGGGAGGGCACTACGGCAAACGCGGAAGACCGTATGATTTTTGCCGTCTCGATGGTCCTCGCCAATGCCCAGAAGCTGGAGGTCCGGTATGATTGGTCCGGCATCGCGACGGGGAGCCCCGCGTACTCACTGAAAGTCGAGGCCCATCACACCGCGGGCGAAGATTTCCTCGTCCAGGTGCTCACGCCTCCGTCCACCTGGGCCACTCGAATCACGATCACGAAGACGACCGACGACGATTCCGTGCAGACATACACGCTCACAACCGCGGAGTTCAACGCCGGTGCCCCGTCGATCCGATTCGTCGGGAGTTCGGACGTCTCGGACCCGACATCGTCCGACTTGTATGTGGACTATGCCGTCGTCGCATCGATGGGCCAATGGGACCGCATCATCCTGATGCGCAGCTCGGACACGAGCGGCTCGACGTGGGGATCCCAGATCATCCTCGCGTCGGGTCGGACGGGGGACAGCGCGCTCCTCTTGGCGCGCGACTCGTCGGAACCGTCCATCGCGATCGACTCGGCCGGGTATCTCCACATCGTCTGGGTCGCCGCCTCGGCCGCCGGCGACCAGAGCACGCTGAACCTCGTCCGCTTCACGAAGACGACCGTCGCCTATCCCACGCAAAGCGACCTGGCGAACGCCGCGAACTGGCAGGCGGTGACGAACGTGGACGACGCCGACCCCGGCTTCATGCCGACGGTGTCCACGGACACGGGCAACAATCCGCATGTAGCATGGAGCGCGTCGAAGACGAGTGGGACTGTATACTACAAGAACCACGCCGGTGGGACCTGGCGGTCGACCGTCTCCTGGGGCACGACCTTCACCGGCCTCTCCGTGGACGTGTCGCCCCAGAACGACTACGTGAGCCTCGCCCGGTACTACGAGGCCGCGACGAACGAGATCCAGTACACCGTGTGCAAGGACCTCTCGACGAGCAACTGCGACGCGAGCGGCGAGTTCACGAAGTGGGACGGGACTGCCGGCGCCGACACCGTCGCGACGGCGGTAGAATCGGCCTCCTACCCGAGCCTCGCGACGACCTACGAGACGAACGGCGACCTGTGGGTGGCGTACGCGAAAGACGTCGACGGATCCACGCGGGCAATCTACGCCCGGTTCCTCGATTATCCGAGTTCGGGATGGCAAGCCGCCGAGACGGTGGACTCGCTGACGAACACGATCTTCACGAAGCCATCGATCGGGATCGACAAGAACAACGATGTCCACGCCCTCTATGTCGCGACCTCCGGACCCCAGCTCTACTACAAGTCGAGGATCGGAGGAAGTTGGGGAACCCGGACCGCCGTGGACACGGCCTCCGACAACCCGACGATCCTCCTCCGCGCGCCGAACGATGCGACATACGGGCTCGATACCGCCGGGCTCTACTGGAAGACGACGACTTCGGAGACGTACTTCTACTACGTTCCGATTCCGGAATTCGGCGAGGCCCTGCTCCCAATCGTCGGCTCGGTCTGCGTCATCATCCTCTTCGGATTCCGTTCTCGCGCGCGGAAAGTGTCTCGCGCACGTTCGCTGAGCCCCGAGGCCCCGACGCCGTAGGACTTCGGACGTCCGATTCGTGCCTGTCGGAGAGGATGTCCCCCGGCAGTAACAGCGCGTGTCACGGCCAAGCGATGCTCACTCGACGCCCTGACCCTTGCCGAGGGATTGTTGGACGCCGCGTTGTCCCCCTGTCACGGAGCGCCTCGAACGCGAGGCTATCGAGGAGGGA
>WNGP01000140.1_pt1 | contig 49779 bp, 44 predicted proteins | sample 5407671 | NCBI WGS metagenome assembly WNGP01 (sample SAMN13153381, study PRJNA577476) | soil metagenome | isolation source: 40 cm soil or saprolite under Garry oak tree replicate 2 | place: USA:California | collected 2016-06-15 | reverse complement strand
GAAGGGCGTGTCGAAAAAGCCATCTGTAATACAACCTAATGAGGCGGTAAATTCGCCGCCATGACACAGGCTAACGTGTTGCAAGAATTAGAGTGGCGCGGGTTCGTCCAGCAGGCGACGCCCGGCCTCGCCGCGCATGTCGCCACGGGTCCGGTCACCGCCTACTGCGGCTTCGACCCGACCGCGCCGAGTCTCCAGATCGGCAATCTCGTGCCGCTGATGTTGCTCGCCAATCTGCAACGTAGCGGTCACCGGCCCATCGTGCTGATGGGCGGCGGGACAGGCATGATCGGCGATCCCGCGGGAAAGCCTGGTGAGCGCCAGCTGCTCTCCAAGGAACAGATCCGCGAGAACGTGCACCGGATGCGGGATCAGGCGGCGAAGATCCTCGAATTCGGCGCCGGTCCTACGGCAGCGCTGTTGCTGGACAATGCAAAGTGGCTGGTCGAACAACGCGTGATCGATTTCCTACGCGATGTCGGGAAGCATTTCACCGTCAACATCATGCTGCAGAAAGAATCCGTGCAGTCTCGGCTCAGCACCGGGCTGTCGTACACAGAATTCAGTTACATGCTGCTGCAGGCGTATGACTTCCTCCACTTGTTCAGAGAACGGCAGTGCACCATGCAGGTGGGCGGGACCGAGCAATGGGGGAACATCACCGCGGGGATCGACCTGATTCGCCGCGTGGAGAATGGCGAAGCGCACGGCCTCGTTGCTCCGCTCGTCACCATGGCATCCGGGCAGAAGTTCGGAAAGACGGAGGCGGGCGCGATCTACCTCGATCCGCAGCTCACGTCGCCGTACAAATTCTACCAGTTCTGGATCAACGTGGACGATCGCGACGTCGAGAGCTACCTGAAGCTCTTCACGCTCAAGTCCAAAGAAGAGATCGCCGAGCTGATGTCCCGGCACCACGGCATGCCGGCTGCTCGTAACGCCCAGAAGGCCCTGGCATTGGATGTGACGCATCGCGTTCATGGCCAGGAAGCGGACGCCGCGATCACCGCGTCCGCCATCCTCTTCGCCGATGTCGAGCCCGATCGCGTGAACCCCTCGGCCCTGGACGCGCTCGTGGACGAAATCCCCACGACAACGCTGCCGCGTGGGGAGTTGTCCCTCGTGGATGCGGTGGTGCATGCCGGACTGGCGAAATCCAAGAGCGAGGCACGCCGCGCCATCGAACAGGGCGGCATCTACATCAACCTGCGGCGCGTCAGTGCCGACCAATCGATTGGCGATCGTGACTGGATCGGAGGGCGGAGCCTGCTGCTGCGCAAAGGCAAGAAAGACTACGCGCTGTTGAGACGCGAGGGGTAAGCCGAGGTCAGCTCAGGTCGTCCAGCACCTCGATGACCTTCTCCATCTCTTCGACCGTGTTGTAGCAGTGGGGCGATAGCCGGATCGAGCCTTCGCGCAGGCTGCACACCACCCGTGCTCGTTTCATCGCGTGATACGCTTCGACCGGTTTGGCCGGCGCCACGCACAGAATGGCGGAGCGATGGCCGTTTTCCGTCGGCGAGGAAATGCGCACGCCGTTCTCCTGCGCCCACTTCACGACCGGCGCGTGCGTCGCGCGAGTCACCTCGGCGACGTCCCGCACGCCAACCTCCAACAGCAGACCCAGCGACGCCGTCATCCCGACGAAGTCCTGATAGGGTAGCGTGATCATTTCGAAGCGGCGGGCATCGGCGCGGAACGTCGGATTGTACTCGGTGAGCCGCGAGAAGTCGTCCGTGCCCTCGAACGCCATCCAGCTCGTGATCGCGGGCGCGAGCTTCTGGACCAGCTCTTTGCGGACATAGACGAACCCCGAGCCCCACGGCGACAGGAGCCACTTCTGGCCGCCGCAGGCGAGGATGTCGATCGGCGTCTCGGTGACGTCGAGCACCGAGTTGCCGATGCCCTGAATGCCGTCCACGACGAGGTATGTCCCGTTGGCGCGGCAGGCGGCGCTCAGTTTCTGCAGATCGGCGCGGTAGCCGTTGGAGAACTGCACGAAGGACACGGCGAGCACGCGCACTTTGGGATCGCGCAACCGCTGCAGGAGATAGTCCTCGTCCGGCCAGCCCTCGGGCCGGCAGCGCGCCACTTCCACCGTGATCCCCTGATCCCGCAGCATCAGCCACGGATAGACGTTGGCCGGGAACTCCTTGTCGGAGAGCAGCACCACGTCGCCGCGCTTCAGGGGCAGCGCCCGGGCGGCGAGGTTCAAACCGAAACCGGTGTTGGTGGCGAGCGCGATTTCCGACGGGTCTGCATTGATCAATTGCGCGATCCCGAGCCGAGCGGCGGCGAGGCCGGCGAACAGCTCACGGTCGGGCAGGAGGTGCGGGGCCGTGCGTTTGGCGGTGAACTCGTCGAGCGCGCGCCGGGTGCGCTCGGGGATCGGACCGATCGACGCATTGTTGAGATAAATCGTGTCGGCGGTCCACGGGAATTCGGCCGTGCGCAGCGCCTTGAACGTCTCGCGCAGCGCGCGCACATGGGTCGGGTGGTAGGCGATTTCCGTCACACGACGCGTCCGATGCCGCGGACGTCCAGCGCGTCGCGCAAACCGTCGCCCAGGAGATTGAGACCGAGGACAGTGAGGCCGATCGCGACGCCCGGGGCGATCGAGACCCACGGCGCCACGCGCAGCAGGTCGCGGCCCTCGGCCACCATCGCGCCCCACGAGGGCGTGGGCGGCTGCGCGCCGAGTCCGATGAACGACAACGCCGCTTCAGCCATGATCGCGCCGCCGATGCCCAGCGTCGCCGCAACTATCACGGGCGCGATCACGTTGGGGAGCAGGTGGCGCGCGATGATGCGCGCATCCGATGCACCAAGTGCGCGCGCGGCCTGGACGTAGTCGAGCCCGCGCGCCAGCAGCACCTGGCCGCGGACGATCCGCGCCATGCCGGCCCAGCCCACGATGCCGATGACCACGAAGACGACGGGCAGGGACGGCTTCACGGCGGCGGCGATGGCGATCAGGAGCAGGAGCGAGGGAAACGCGAGCGTCACGTCGGCGACGCGCATGATCACGCCGTCCGTCCAGCGGCCGTAGTAACCCGACACGAGTCCTAACGTCACGCCGAGCGCCAGCGCGATGCTCTGACTGATCAAACCGACGGCGAGCGACAGGCGGGCCCCGTACAGCACACGTGAGAGGACGTCTCGTCCCTGCACGTCGCTGCCGAGCAGAAAGGCACCGGAAGGTGGACGCAAACTTGCAGCGAGGTCTCCGCGGAATGGATCACCGGGAGCGAGCCATGGAGCCAGCAGCGCGAGAACCGCGAGACCGGCGACCAGTCCCAGGCCGAAGCGGGCCCAGGGATCACGCCCGAGTCGGGTCAAAAACAGTGGCGCCGTCATGGGCATGTCGACTACGTTACTCGGAACAGAACCCCCCGGGCAAGCGGACAATGATTTGAAGCGCGATACACCGTTCACCCTCGTGCTGGGCGGCGGCGGGATGAAGGGGCTCGCCCACGTGGGCGTGATCCAGGCATTCCTCGAGCGCGGCCACCGGCCGACCCGCATCATCGGGTCGAGCGTTGGCGCGCTCGTCGGCGCCGCCTGGGCAGGCGGCATGGGGATCGCCAAGCTGCGCGAGATCGCGCTCAGCCTGTCCCGCAAGGAGGTCTTCGCGGTCGCCCACGCCGATATGGCGTTCAAGCGCATGCGCTCCCCAGCGCTGTTCAAGCGCGAGCCGCTCGAGCAACTCATTGCCCGCACCGTCGGCGATCTCACGTTTGGGCAGCTCGACCCGCCCGTCATCGTGAACACGGTCGACTTGAACTCCGGGATGCAGGTCTTCTGGGGCCTGCCGGGGCTCGATGACATCCGGGTCGCGGATGCCGTCTTCGCGTCGTGCGCGCTGCCGGGCTACTTCCCGCCCCACGAGATCGGCGGCCGCTTTTACGTGGACGGCGCGGTCGTCTCGAACGTCCCCTACGACGCAGCCCGCGCGCTCGGCCCGGAGCTGATCGTGGCGGTCGACGTTTCCGCGTCCAGCGTGCTCACGGCGGACGCGCAGGACGAGGGGTTTGCGGGTGTGTTCGCGCGCGCGACCGAAATCCTGATGACGACCCTGCTCGAGCAGCGCGTGCGCACCTGGACGACGCCGCCGGTCTACTACATCCAGCCGCGCGTCGAGCACGTCACGATGTTTTCGTTCGATCACTTGCGCGAGGAAGTGGAGGAGGGCTACCGCGCGACCAGCGCGGCGCTCGATCGCGCCGCTGAATGGCCCGAGCCGGGCGATTCCGGCATCTACCCGAAGCGGCGCGTGCTGGTGCGCGTGGAACGGGAGCGGTGCATCGGCTGCGGTTCGTGTTTGGTCCACGGCCCGCAAGGCATGTTCGTGCTGGATTCAGACCGGAAAGCGGTGGTGACACAGCCCGATCAGGAATGGTCGCCCATGGACGGCAGCTACATCCGGCACTGTCCGACCTACGCGATCATCGCGCGGCCGGCGGATCAGGCCAAAGAGATGCGCCGATCGGGATAAGGTTGAGTGTTCACAGGCTAGAGCTGCTCGGCAGACACTGTCCTTTAAAAAGACGCCTGCGATTCCTGCCTTGACCAGATGCAATTGAGCAGGGGGCTACTCTTGATTGGGGCCCGTCCTGGTCTTGAATCGAATGCGGTAGGGAGCTAGGGGCACGCCGTCGTCTGCATTCCGTAAGCCGAGGCCGTGCGGCGTGTTGAGCATGAACTCGTACTCCCGACCGGGCTCGAACTCCACCCCCAACCGAAGCGTAGTTCCCGTCGAATCGAGTCCCTGCCCACGCACGAATGCCGCGCGTGATCCACCCAGCGACTTCCATTTGATCGTGGGGACCCGCGCCCGCGCGTCGGGTGTGGGTCCCGAAGGTCCGAAGACCGGCACCACGCTCCAGCCATCATCCCGGACGGGCCGGTCGAATCGTGCCACGATCTCAGTCAGGCCGGGGTCCACCGTCTCGGACCCGTTCTCGATCGACAACGCGACGAGTTTCGGCCGGAGCGCGTCGTAGCGACGCTGCATGCCGGGCACGCGGTCGGGCAGCGAATCGAAGTACGCGACCACCTGGGGCATGAATGCCGCCAAGGTGGGATAGGCGCTGCGGTCCGACTCGTAGCGGGCGAACAGGTTCGCTAACTCGTCCTCCCAGAACCAGCTGCCGCGGCGCTGCTCCGCGAGGAACGCGCGCATGGCCTCCTCGCCCTCATGCGCGGCCTGATAGCGCGCTTCACTAGCACGGACCAGCGATTCGTTGATCATGCTCGTCCAGTCGTAGCCTTGCGCCTGCATCGCGTCGGCGACGAGAGCGTGGACGCGCGGTCCCGAGCGCTCGAACTCTGTCCGGCGCGCGTTCCCGAGGGGGTTGGCAAAACCATGCGCCACCTCGTGGACGAGGGTTGGGACGAAGTCCTCGTCGAAGGTCGGAAAGCCGGCCGAGTCCGTGCGCCGGTGACCGAGGATGCTGTAGCACTCCAGTCGCGCGCCCGGCGGCTGCGCACAGGGCCCGAAGTTCACCTCTGAGGTAGCCAGCAGGGGGACCACGACAAAATCCCGGTCCGTCGGGACGCCGTAGAAGCTGGCGATCCACGCGAAGTCGGCGTCGCGCGCCACGGGGCGCCGCAACCTGGCATCGGCAGAGTCGTAGATCGTGCGGTGGTCATCGAAAAAGGCGGCGGCGCGGCTGTCGAGCGCGAAGCGTCGGGCCGCTGCGACGAATCGCTCCGCGGCCGCAGCCGGAGCGGGCCAGCCGGCCGCCGAGTCAAAGGGGACGCGAGCGCGCAACTCCGGGGGGTCGGACAGGCGGATCGCGATGCTCATCACCGAGCTGAAACCCACGCCGTACCGCCCCCGCAGCTCGCGGGCCAACGCGACTGCTTCGTGATCGCGAAACGGCCCGAAATACCGCTCGATGTCCGCGTTGTACGTCCTGTAGTTATTCTGATTGAACTCGCGATTGCCAGCGAGTTTGAAGATGATCGCCATCAGCTCGACGCGGCGATCGACTCCGATGCGTGGTGCTTGCCCGCTGATGGCGGGCGCGAACGCGCCGAGTAACCAGAGACAGATCCCGAGGACACGTCGCATAGGTTGCTGTCGCGTCGAGCACGGCACGATGTTCTCCTTCGATCAGCTACAGGAGGAACCGGAAAAAACCGATGCCTTTTCCTTTTCCTTTATAAGGCTGGGTTCACCGCCCAGCTGAAGCGCACAGTCCGGGTTTCGTGACACAACCATGATCCGCCGCGGATTCTGGACTAATGAGCGATGGATATTCACGAACAATCGGCTGAGCGTCGATTCATTAAATGGATTGAACAGATACACGACGAGCGGATCGTTGGGGAACGAAAAGGTCGCGCCGTCGCCACAGACGACCGAGACATCCCGACATCTTATGCGACTGCGCGGATAGCCGCGAATATTCTTTTCGGCCAGCTGATGCAGACGCGGTGACACCTCAATGCCGATGATTCGCTTGAATGGCACCTCGCTGGCATAAAGCACGACCGCGCCCTTCCCACACCCGACATCGACAAACGTGAACCGCGAATAGTCGATGCAGACACTGCGCAACATGCGATGGAAGGTCCGCCGAGGCGTCGGTTCATAGCGGTACCCACTCTTGCCGACCTCCGGCGGAAGCTCTGCGTAGTGAAGTCGACTGATCCCGGCCGTGTCGACGCCAAACCACCAATCGAACAGGCGCTGCTCGAAACCCTGTACCCACATTCCGATGCCGCGAAGCAGTTTGATCACGGGCGCCAGTCACCGTTTGTGAGTTCGTATGACGGTTGTACCAGCCGACGGCGCGTTGGTTGCTTGGCAGCGGCCTGCACATGAGCGTGCGTGGGAAGTGTACGAACCTGCACAAGCAACAGCGTCACTGTCTAGAAACGCGAGCGAACCGCTATATCCGCAAGCGCTTGTGTAATGGTGCCACGCCCCTTTCCTTGGCATCGCCCTTGCTCTCCTGCTGCGCGCCTAACCCCGAAGACGTGTCCATTCTCTAGTCCGGCCCGCCCTCGTGTGACCGAGAGGGCCGAGAAGCACCTACCGATCGGCCCCCACCATGTGCGAAACGTTCCATGCCGCGCTCGCAACCCAGCCAGATGTTCTGTCGATCCCTCCCCTTACGGGACCGAAGTGGTACGCGTGCTACACACGGGGACATCACGAGAAACGGGTCGCGACCACCCTGCGGGACCATCAGATCGAAAGCTTCCTCCCCACCCACTCGCAAGAGCGTCGCTGGTCGGACCGGATCAAGAAGATCGCATCACCGCTTTTCCCCAGCTACGTGTTCGCTCGATTCCGCCTGCGGGAGTTACCCCGCGTGCTCGATGTCGCCGGCGTGGTAACGGTTGTACGCGCTGGCGTCACGCCGGTCACGATCCCCGACGAGGAGATCGAGAACGTGCGCCGTTTCGCCGAGGCCGCCGACCTGCATGGCATTGTGCCGACCATTGAGCCGTTCGTGGAGGTGGGTGAGCGCGTCCGTATCGACGCTGGACCGCTGCGGGGAGTGGTAGGCGTGGTGCTCGAGTGGCGGCGCGGGCGCACGCGGGTGCTTATCGGTCTCCAAGCCGTCGGCCAAGGATTATCCGTGAATGTGGACACGGCGTCGCTGCGACGCATCGAAGGCTAGGTCCACTCGCGCGCTCCCTTTCCCAGAGGTTTGCATGCCAAAGGACAACAAGAAGACACTCCTGAAAGAAGTCACCGCCCGGGCCGCGACCGATCCCGCGTTCCGGCAACGCCTCCTCACGGCTCCGGAAGCGGCGATCTACGAAGTGTTCGGCACGCGGTTACCGCCCGGACACCGCATTCGCTTCATCGAAAAGCCGGCTGACGTGGACACGTTGATCGTGCTGCCCAACGTCCGAGCGTCCGGGGAGCTGGCGGATGACGACCTCGATGCCGTAGCCGGAGGTGGGCCTGATGACCCACCGACCTGGTGACGAAGGACCTCGCGTCCAGGACCCTCACTCTGCGGAGGAGTCGTCATGTTACGGAGATTTTGGAAGCCCGCGCCGTCGGCGCTCAATCAGTCCCCGCCTGCTCCGAATCCGCCGGAGAACGTCCAGCTGAGCGACGACGAATTGGAGCACGTCGCGGGTGGTCTCGAGCGGGTCTATCCTTATCCCGAGCGTACTGATCCCTCCGTCGATACGGCGCAGCCCTAGACCGCCGCCGTGCGATTTCTCTGCTGCGGCTTCAGTACACCTGCACGACTCTATCCCCTGGCAGCACTCGCTCTCGAACTCCGAGGCCGCGGCCACGCCGTTGCTTTCGTCACGGGCACGACTGCTGCTCCTGTCTTGGCCTGCCTGGGCCTGCACCGCGTCCCGCGGGGCGAGAAGGATGGCGAGAGCTTCCGCATGTCACGCTGGAACATGAGCTTCGCGGCAGCGGTCGATGTGAAACACATAGAATTCGCGGTTCGCGAATTCGAGGCCCAAGTGCTCCTTGCCGACTTATATGCCCTCGGCGCACAAATCGTCGAGGAACGCACGGGTATGCCACTGGCTGTGATAGGGAACGCCGGGTATAGCTGGTTTCCCCCGGGGGGGGGACCCGTCCACGATCCGGCTCCAGCCACCGGAAGGCCTTGCGATTCGCTGCTCGTCGCCCTGGATGAGGCGCGGCAACTCTTCGGCCTTTCCAGCGTCGAAATCGAGGCACATAGGGGAGCGGACGACACCACGTTTCTGCTCCGATCGCTAGCGACCCTGGAGCGAGATCCCGCCCCGCCCACGGCCGCCGTGCAGACATCATCGATGGCGTGGCGACGAACATGTTCGAACATGGCCGCTGATCATCCGTCAAACCAACGGCGCGCGCTTCGATACGGTTCCTCCGCGGAGCTCACAGGCGGCTGGCACGCGGTGCTCGCCTACAACCGAGCTCGCTGAAAGTTTCGACCTGACCAGCATGCGATATCTGTTCTGCGCGATGACAACGCCCGGCCACCTTTTTCCGATGGTGGGTCTTGCGCTCGAGCTCCAACGGCGTGGTCACGAGGTCGCGTTCGCGACTGGCTGCTCCGCAGACCCAGTACTGCACGATGCGGGGTTGCCGCGGATTGCCGGAGGCGATCGCGAGGGCACGACTTTCGAAATGAAGCGTTGGGCGCCTCCGCTCACGGTCGCGCTCGACGTAAAGCACATCGAACGAGCCGTGCGGGGTTTTCGACCAGATGCGCTCGTGTCGAGTCTGTTTGCCATCGGGGCACTGATCGTGCGGGAACGCACCGGTCTGCCGGTGTGCGTCGTGGGCACTATGGCCTACCTCTGGCCGCGACGAACGGCTGGCCAAATCCTGTTTCCGGGATGCGAGCGGCTGGCAAGCTGGCGTTTTGGGCAGATGGCAGAGACGCTCGATCGCGCCCGCGCAGTTTTCGGCCTTCGGGCTCCCCACGATCCGAGTCGCCCGTATCCCCTGTTGGGGGACGTCTTCCTGTTGCGATCCGTCCCGGAACTCGAATCCAACGTCACATCATTGCCTCCGGAGGTTCGCGTCGTCGGCGCGTGCGAGTGGGCTCCACCGTCTGATGTTGGCGCGGCGTGGCAACGCCTTGCCGAGCAGAGTCCTGGACGGGGACCGATCATCTACGTCCACCAGGGTCAGACATTCGGACAACCCAGTTTTTGGCCCGTTCTCGTGGAGGCACTGGGCGATCGTCCGGTGCGCGTGTTTGCCTCGGTCGGGCGCATGGATAGCCCCGTTGGGGTGGTCCCGAAGAATTTCGTGGTGCAGGCACATGTACCGCAGAGCGCTGTCCTCCCACGGGCAGATCTGGTCGTTTGCGGCGGTCACTCTTCCGTTGTACTCGGCGCGCTGACCCACGGCTTGCCCATGGTAGTCTTGCCCGCTCAAGGGGGAGAGATGCCCGACAACACCGCTCGTCTCGAACGGGCGGGCTGCGCGGCTCGTCTCGATCCGGCGACAGCCACCCCGACGGTACTGCGAGCGGCCGTGGACGCGGCGCTGCGCGACAACGCCCTTCGACAGAACGCCCGGTGCATGCGGGAGGCCTTTCAGCGATTTGACGGCTTCCACGCGGCCGCCGAGGCGGTCGAACACGTCGTCTCACCCGTCACGCCTGCAGTCGATGCCGCTGCCCTGTGACCCTGATGCCGCGACGATCGTGTCAGAAGACATTCCTCGATTTTGGGAAGCGTTCGATCGCGCAGCCTTTCGGGATCTGTATCTGCGGCCCGGTTCGCCCGGCCTCGAGGAATGGATGCGTGCGCGTCTCGATGCTGATGAAGACCGCGCGGCTGCGTTGCTGACACGGGTGACTGCAACACACAGACGGTTTTTCGAAAGCATTCGCGCGAATTCGCTTGCAGCGGCCGAGCGTCCTGGCGTCACTGATTCGATTCGTGACTGCCTGCATCGCTTCAAGGCCATCTACCCGGACGCCGTGTTTCCCGTCGTCCATCTCCTCATGGGCGTGCTGTCGTGCGGGGGTACCACCGGTCGCGTGGGCATTTTGATTGGCACCGAGATGTTTGGCTGCGATCGGCAGACCTGTCTCGGAGAACTGACTCCGTGGCAGCGGGCCAACGTCCGCAGCCTGAGTACACTCGCACACACCATCGTCCACGAACTCGTGCACTGGCATCAGTCGCCCGGTTCACGACGGCCGACCCTGCTTGAGCGTGCCCTGCGGGAGGGGGCGGCGGTGTTTCTGAGTGAGCTCGTAAGCGGCGTTTCCGAGAACGCAAGCCGACATCAGTATGGCCACGCGCATGAGTCGGAGTTGTGGGCGCAGTTTAGCCAGGCGATGAACGGTACGGACGCGACGGCATGGATGTACCAAGGCGACAGTGCACGGGAACGACCGTCCGACCTGGCGTACTTCGTGGGCTACCGAATCTGTGCGACGCATTTCGGGCGCCACGGCGACTCCCGCGCGGCGGTGCGTCAGCTGCTACACTGGACCGACGCGAAGGTCTTTCTCCGTGAAAGCGGGTATACCGCTTGAGATATCTCGCCTGTTCGCACGTCACGCCTGACTTCCTGTATCCCTTGATCGGGCTGAGCCTTGAGCTTCGTTCGCGGGGGCACGTCGTGTCCTGCGTGAGCGGAGACCTCGGAGACCAGGTGCTCGCCGATGTCGGAATTCCGAGAATCGGCGTGACGACGGATGACCACCAGACGTTTCGCCTCACCTTGTCGCTCCATGAGGCCGAGGTGGCGGCGGAGGTTGCCTGCATCGAACTCGCGCTCGACGCGTTCACGCCCGATGTGTTGTTGACGAATCAGATCTGCCGAGCGGCGGTGATTGTCAGCGAGCGCCATGACGTCCCCGCATGCGTGTTGACCACTGCCGAGGATGTGGGCGGGGCCGACGGATTAGCCCCCGGCCAAGCCACGTTCGTGATCCAAGGAGACCGCTTTCTGCTGCGATCGGCACCAGACCTCGATCCACTCCCCACACCCCTACCGGATGCCGTTCGCTACGTCGGAGTGTGTGACTGGGAGCCCTTCCCCGACCCGGCGCGCAGCGAAATCGATTCATTGCTCGCGATCAAGCAAGGACAACCACTGATCTACGTCGACCATCGCCGACGCACGGTCCGGGAAGCTCGCTTTTGGTCGCAGCTGGTCGAGGCACTCCATAGTGCTCCGGTCACGGTGTGCGCGAGAATCCCGCAGTGGGATCGAGACCCCAGTGCACTACCCTCGAATTTTCTGGTGAGCAACGCTCTCCCCCGCGCCGTGGCGCTCGCGCGAGCTCGGCTCGCTATAGCCACAGCCAAGTCTTCGACGTTGTTGAGCGCGGCCGCCGCGGGCATTCCGAGTCTGTTTGTCTCACGGCGGTACGCCGAGGGAGGCGAGCACGCGGCACGGTTCGAGCGAGCAGGCTGCGCGTTGCGTATCGAGTCTGACAGTCTGACGCCGGAATTGCTCCGGGCGGCGATCGACCGCGCTCTCCGCGATGATGTCCTACAACAGAACGCGCGGAGAATCGGGTTGGCTTTTGCCCAGCTGCACGGTCTATCGACTGCTGCCGACATTGTCGAAGGGCTTCCCCAGGCCTGTGACCGCATCTCATGATCGCCGCTGTGGATGCCTCAGAAAGGCGCGCGCGGTGACCACCGCCTGCACAAAGGTTCTGATCACGGGTGCAACAGATGGGCTCGGCAAGGCGCTGGCACAGGAGCTCACCGCGCGGGGCGCAACCGTGCTGCTCCACGGTCGGAGCACGGAGCGCCTGGCGACGACTGAGCGCGAGCTCGCGCTAGCGACTCACGGCGTTGCACGATCGTATCGGGCGGATTTCGCATCGCTTTCCGAAGTCCGACGCCTAGCACACGACGTGGGGCGCGACCATCCGCGCATTGATGTCCTGGTTAACAACGCCGGGATCGGCCCTGGCGTGCCGCAGGGCCCGCGCGAAGTCAGCGCCGATGGACACGAGTTGCGGTTCGCGGTGAACTATCTCGCGCCCTTTCTCTTGACCACGCTGTTGCTGCCATGCTTGCTGCGTTCTCAGCGAGCGCGAATCGTCAACGTGGCATCAGGGGCGCAGCAAGATATCGATTTCGATGATGTCATGTTAAAGCGTAGCTACGACGGGTGGATCGCGTACAAGCAAAGCAAGTTGGCGGAGATCCTGTTCACCCTGGAGCTCGCCCAGCGGCTACTGAACCAGGGTATGACGCATCTCACGGTGAATGTGCTGCATCCCGCCTCCCTGATGGACACGAAGCTCGTGCAGGAGTATTTCGGCCACGCTCAGCGGAGTGTGCTTGATGGAGTCCGCGCCGTGTTGCCGCTCGTGCTGGCGGCGGAGCTCGAGGGGGTTAGCGGAGTCTACTTCCAGGGATCCAGGCCGGCGCGGGCGCGGGATCAAGCGTACGACACCGTCGCGCGGCGACGCTTGTGGGATCTGAGCGAACAACTCGTCGCTGGTGAAACCCTCGATACTCGGAATCACGCCCTTGGCATGACCGCTGCGAGCCCATGACGACGTCCATCGTGCAGGTCCTCGGCCTTTGCGGCAGCCTGCGGCGCGGGTCATTCAATCTGGGGCTGCTCCACGCGGCGCAGGAACTCGCGCCGCGGAACATGCAAATATCGTTGCATGACATCAAGGCACTGCCATTCTTTTGCCCCGACGATGGCGCCGGAGGGGACCCCGAACCCGTTCGCAAGCTGCGACGCGAACTGGGCGTGCCACAGATCGCGTTGATCGCCCATTCCTTCGGCGGAATCCTCGCCCTGGAATACGCGGCTACCTATCCTACCCGGGTCTCGCGTCTCGTCATTGTGTCCGGCATCTGGAGTGTACCTGTCCAGGGCCGCTATCAGTGCGAACGCATCAGGACTGTCTCTCCCGCCCTTGCACATGCCGCCGCCTCTGTCGCCACTGGACCCGACGACAACTGTGCCTGGTTCTGGACGCTCCCAGCACCGCAACGTGACCCGCTTTACCGGGCACTCATGTTCCCCGATTCCACCGTTCGCGAGCGCCTGGATAGCACCGTGGCGGCGAGTGGGCTTCGTAACACTGGCGAACTGTCAGGGCGCTGTCTCGCGCAGGATACCCGGAGTTTACTTCCTTCACCAAGGTCACGATGCCGACCTTGGTGATCGCGGGGCACCGTGATGGGGCGGTGGTTCCCGGGAGACTTCAGGAGCTCACACAAAAGCTGCCCCATGCCACCTTTATCGACTACGACCGGAGCGGGCATTACGTCTATCTCGACGAACGCGACCGGTTCGTGCGAGACGTGACGACGTTTCTCGCCGTTCCACACGCTCCGCCGAGACGATGAGCCCGGCTCGGTCCCTGCGATCAGTCTTTCCTTAATAGGGCAAGCCGCCGCGAGGCTTGGCACTGGGGTGCACATCGCTCGCGCGCGGGAGTGTACGAACCTGCACAAGTGACGTATTCGTTCGCCGGGAACGCAAGCGAATCGCTACCCGCTCAACCCCTTATGAGACGACTGCAACATCTCTTGCTGGCATCCCGCTTGCTATCTCCTGGCCGGACGCCTCGAAACTGTGACCTCGACACTGACGGCCTCGATGATCGACGCCTACCGCGAGCGCGGGTACACCGATCCGCTCACGGCGTTGACCCAGGACACCGTTGCCGCCCTGCGCTCTGCCCTCGAACAGGTGATGACCGTGCCCGGCCTTGCGCCGGCCCCGCCCGCCGTCGACGTGGACGGACGCCTCGCGTCCCGGTTATCGCCGAATGGGGGCAGCATCGTTCCGTACGTCGAGTCGCGGCATCTCGACTCGGCGCTGATCTTGGAACTGTGCCTCACGCCGGCGATCCTGCGCGCTGCAACGGCGATCTACGGACCTGATCTCGTTCTCTGGCGCTCGACATTGATCAACAAGCAGCCGGGTGGACCCGAGTTCCAGTGGCATCAGGACTTCGGCGGCGTCTATTCGCGGGGCACGGAATACGGCCTCGAGCCGCCCGTCTTTTTTACGGTCTACGTTGCGATCACTGACGCGAAGCGGCAGCACGGCTGTCTCGAGTTCATTCCTGGCGTTCGCGCGATTCTCCCCATGGTGCCGTCGTCGCCCGGCAAGAACGCGACAATGTTGACCGATCCGACGGCCATCGATGCTTCGCAACATCGGTACATGGAGCTCAATGCCGGCGAGTTTACGATCTTCAGTGACCGTGCGCTGCACTGCTCGGCGCCGAACACATCAGGCGAGGAACGCTTGGTCTTCGTGATGCGCCTGACGTTCCCGATGATCAAGGTGCGGTCGCATTTCCCCAACCACCGCTGTGTCGTGCTGACGGGCGAGGATCGTGTGGGCATCAACGACGCCGTCCCGGCGCGCACACTCCTCGCGTCATTACGCTCGCGGTGCGTACCGAGCGCCGGCGTCGCCGCGTCAGTCCAGTGACGTCGCCGGCTGCCACGACCAGCGGACTTCCGACGCGGGCGGCGCCCGCGTCGCTCGACCCAGCTGCGATCGAGCGCCTCCTGGCGCCCCTCGACCTCGAGCAAGGACTCCATCTCCTCGACAGCCTCACCTGGTTTCCGCAGACAGATGAGCACCGCTGGGAGCGGATCGCGAAATACGTGAACCAGCGATGCCCCAACAGCGCGCCGACGAGCGGGAGCGCGGTCCGCATCGTGATCAGCCGCGTGCTTGGCGACAGCTCGGCACCGGCGGATCTGACGGGCCGCTGGGCGACGATGGTGGACCCCAAGTGGCTCTATCAACTGAAGTACAGCCTGAAGCTCGTGCTGTTCTCGGAGCCATGGTTCACGTGCATGAACATGGGATACGCCCCAACGGACGGGAGTGGGCCGCGCTTTCTCGAGCTGAACGGCGATCGCGAGATCATGCGGTTCAGTCTCCAGCTATACGACTTCGTCGGACGACAGCGGCGCCTCGCGGGTCGCGACGTGCTCGAGGTCGGGTGCGGGCGCGGCGGCGGCGCGGCCTGGCTCGCCGGCCAGTACGGCCCGCGGTCGTACACCGCGGTCGATTGGTGCCACGCGAATGTGGCCTTCTGCGCCCGAACGCACAGTCAGCCGGGGCTGCGCTTCATGCAGTCGGACGCCGAATATCTGCCGCTCCGCGATGAGCAGGTGGACGTCGTCGTCAGCATCGAGTCGGCGCATTGCTATCCGCACGTCGATCGGTTCCTCGCCGAAGTCCGTCGCGTTCTCCGGCCGGGGGGGACGTTGCTGTTCGCCGACGAATGGTGGGCGACCAGGCTCGACGAGTTGACTGCAGCCTTTGTCGCCAGCGGGTTGCGAATCGTCCAGCAGTGCGACATCACGCCGGAGATCATCGCCGCGCTCCGGCTGCAACAGGACGTCTGGCGGCGGTTCAGCGCCCGGCTCGATGACGCGCGGCGCCGCTCGCTCTGGACGCGCTTCTTCGGCGAGCGGGTGTGCGTCGATTCCCTCGCGTCCTACATGGGCGGCCGGTTCAAGTTCGTCAGCGTCGTTGCCGAGAAACCGGCGAGACAGCGCGCCGCCCGCCCGGAGCCGCGCGGCATTGCCGCCAGGCACCGAGGACTGCTCGTGGCGTTCTCCGGCGTCGACGGCGCCGGCAAGACCAGTCAGGCGGCGGCGCTCACAGCGCGATTGGCCGACGCCGGATACTGCGCGTACCTCGACGAGTTCAACGAGAACTTCGCGTACTTCGCGCTGAAGTCGGTGGCCGTACGACACGGACGCCCCGACATCCGCGAACTTTTTGGGGCCGAGAACGTCGAGGCGGCGCTGACGATGGAGCGAATACGCTGCTATTCCACGTCCGTCGCGCTGGCGCGACAGGGGGCCATCGTCGTGTGTCCACGCTCCCCGTGGGACCGCATTGCCGCCGCCACGATCCTCGGCTCCACGGACACGGATTTCGTCCGGACGGCACTGGAGTTCTGCGAGCCGCCGGATTTGCACATCTTCCTGCGCGTGAGTTCGGAGACGGCGATGCAACGCATCGCGGCGCGCGGCACAGACCGCGAGGACCCCGACACGATCGCCCGGTACGCGCGCGCGCTCGACGAACTCGCGGCGGAGCTTGGAACCATCGTCATCGACGCGGAGCCGCCGTTCGCCGAGCTGCAATCGCAGATTTGGGGTCACGTGGAAAGCCTGCTCCGCTCGACGGATCTGCCCTTGGTGTCGCACCCCCTCGCGCCACCGCTGCGGGTATCAGCCGGACGGTAACCGTGCCCGTTTCGCTCGACGCCGTGTGCGCGCGGGTCGCCAACCTGCTGCGCGTCGACGCGAACCCCGATGAGCCGGCGGGACTACTCATCTCGGCCACTCCGGTGGTACGGCGACTCGGGGCCGCGCTCAACACTTCGTACGATGTGATCGAGCGTGCAGCCGCGGCGGAGGTCGACCTGCTGATCGTGCACCATCCTCCCTCGGACAAGATCGATCTGCACCTCGCCGCGCGAAAGTTGGCCCGTTTGTCCGAGGTCGGCATGTCGCTCTACGCGGCGCACGAATCGCTCGACCGCGTTCCGGAACTGAGCATTCCCGATACGCTCGCCGGACTTCTCGGCTGCACCGTCGAGCGCCGCTGCTGCGACGGAGACGGTGTCATCGCGCGCACCCCGGCGGTGCCGGTCGAGTCCTTTGCCGAGCGCGTCTCTCTGTGCTTGAGAACACGCGTTCGTGCGTGGCGCTCCGCGCCGGACGTCCGGCGTCTCGCGATCGTCCCGGGCGCCGGTGGCAGGACTCCGATGCTGGCCGAAGCCGCCAGCCTTGGATGCGACACATTCCTCACGGGCGAAGGCACGCTCTTCACCGAGCTGTTCGCGCGCGAGACTGGTTTGAGCCTCGTCTTTGCCACGCACGATGCCACGGAGTTCCCAGGGGTGTGCGCGTTCGTCGAGCGTGTCGCCGTGGCGTCGGGCCTTCCATGGATTCCGATTCCCGATTTGCCGGATATCAGCGGCGGGGGAATGGCGTCGATCGAATGCGGTGCGGCTGTCGATCGGTTCGCGGCGGACTCAGGCAGCGGCCTGCACACGGGCCTTTCTACGGAGTGAACGGTCTTGCACAGGGCTTCGGTCGTGGACACTCCCGATCGGAGTAAGCATTGGCCATCCAACTCGTTACGGGCTCCCTCACCGTGCTTAACTACTGGCACTTCCCTTGCTACTCCGTCGCGTGCTCCGTCAAGTGCCGTCATGAACGTCTTCAACGCTCGGCTAGCGCGCGTGTGACCGAGGAGGCCGAAGAACACCCCACCCAGCGGCGACCACGAATTACGATTCGCGGCGGCGAGCTCGCGCCGTTCATAGTTACCAATCTCCTCCACGCTTGAAGCCGCCCCCGGGGCGCGGACGTCATAGGTCAACCGCGCTTCGCCTTGCCGTGTAAGCGCGTCCGTCGCTCAACAGTGAAGGGAACTCGCATGCAATCCTTGCTTGAATCAGCGCTGAGACGCTTCGTCGATCGAGAGCACATTCGAAATCTGCTCGACGGTGCCTGGAGCCCGATGTATGATGACCGCGGACGCGCACTCCCCGGGATCCGGGGCCGGGTTGGCGTGGCGGCTCTCACGGAGGCGGGCGTAGAGTTCGGGATCGATCTCATCGAGATGGACCCGGGTTCCCGCTTTCCTTTGCATACCCATCCAGGCGATCACATCCTCTACGTGCTTCAGGGCCCGGGGATCGTGCACGTGGATGGTGTTGACCATCGTGTCCGAGATGGTGATAGCGTCTTCATCGCCGCCGAATACCCACATGGCGTGCTGACTCTACCTGATGCCCCGCACGCACTGCGGATTCTCGCCATTGGCCATCCCCACAAGCATGTCCAAGCGCCCGACCGCATGACCGTGGTAGATCCACGACCTACACCTACGCACCACGCGTCCTAGTCGCATTCGCAACCGCGGCCGTTTTTGCAACCCGATCAGATTTCGTCCTCGCCGTCCTTCGAAGCCACTGAAGGGCCGATTCTGCTCCCCTTGTGGATCGGTGGGCGGGTCACCGAGTTCACCCTGCGCTACTACGAGGTGGCGGGCGAGCGGTGGACGTCTCTTCAGCTGGGAGATGTTGGCGATGGCGACTGGGTACCGCTGCGAATCGAATCGGCATGCCTCTTCGGGCACGTGTTTCGTTCGGCGCGCTGCGATTGTGGCTTCCAGCTCCAGCAGGCCCTGGAGCGCATTGCCGCCGCGAGACGGGGACTCGTCATCTACGGTATTGATCACGACGCACGGGGCCTCGGCATTGGAAACCACTTCCGGATCTATGGGATGCGTCAGCGGGAACAGCTCGATTCTGAGGAGATCTTCGCGCGACTTGGCGTCTCAATGGACGTCCGGCGCTATGACGCAGTAGGACAGATTCTCAGGCAACACGGCGTGCAGCGGGTACGCCTCCTTTCCAACAACGCGGCGCGACGCGCGTTCCTCCAGGAAGCTGGATTTGAGGTCACGGTCGAGTCGCTGGAAGCCCCGCTCGACAGCCACAATATGAGCACGTTGATGTTGGAAAAAGAGGACCTGGGATATGCGTTCTCGTTTCCCACGCACGCGGACTGGCTCGAGCCATTGCAGGCTTCCGTGCGCGATTCCGCATGCCGCTCCGGGGCCCGTCTGGTGGCAGACTTTCGCGATCTCCTGCTGGAAGTGTTCGATGACGAGTGGATGGTCGCAGACCGGCTGTGGCGAAGCGCCGAGGCGCGAGGACTCCTTCCCACCTTGCGATCCGCGAGAACCGTCCTGTACCTGACCGATTACCCTCGCGTGGACGACCTGGCCGTGTATCACGCTCTCGGTGCGGAGCGCGTCGTCGTCCCGTTCGCTCGGCTGCCCCGGTGGTTGAAACAAGGAGCGGAGCAAGCCGGAGTGCGGCTGCAAGACTGGGGACGTAGGAACCGCTACACGCGGGAGCGTCCGCAATGGGACCTAATAGACAACGCGTTACCGGTCCACTTCTACCGAAATGGCAACCGCGTGCGCGGCGTGTGCGCCAAGCCACGCTCCGGCAAGGTCCTCAAGCGGCTGCGAGTCGCGTATGACCGAATCGCGGCGGACGGAGCGCCGCGGCTGATCCACGCCGTCGCGGGACGCGTGAGTTGGGTGGAGGTCCTCCCAGGTCAGGTTGGTGACCGAATCGACCGCTGCGCCTGCACGGTCACCCTGCCATCGCTCGGTACGGTCCTCGTGCCACGCGAGTGGATGGTCACGAGAGCACGGAGCACACGTCCCGAGCGCGTCGTTCCCCTCCCCGCGCGATAGGCGTAGCCTCGCCAACGATCGATGAAAATCCCGCCCAAACTGGTCCCGCCGCTTTACTGGATGGAGCAGGATCTCCGGGGGCGCTCTCGAGTGCGACGGCGCTACGAGTGGCTTGTGCAATCCCAATGGCGATCCGCCGCATGGACCCAAGCTGATCAAGCGGAGTCTCTCCACACGTTGATTCGCCATGCGTACGAGACGGTCCCCTACTACCGCGAAGTCATGGACGAGCGCGGCATCTCCCCCGGTGCGCTGGTCGGCACGGACTCGATAAGAAAGCTTCCGCTTCTGAGTCGCAGCATTCTCGCGGCGCAGAACGCACGACTCATCTCCGCCAACGCGACGCGCAGCTCCTTGGCGGTCAACTACAGCAGCGGATCAACCGGCGCGCGGGCCGAATTCTGGCAGGACGACGGCTTCCGCCAGTGGCAGCGCGCGCTGCAACTCAGAACATACGAATGGTGTGGCGAATGGAACTTGGGAGAGCCATTCCTGCTGCTCTGGGGATCGGAAATCTACTGGAGCCACAAGCGGATCATCGATCGCTTCGAGCACCTGCTCACGAATCGCCGCGAGTACAACACGTTTCGACTGTCTCCCGCGCTGATCCAACGATTCTTGGCGGTGCTCCAGCAGTGGAGACCCGCTCTGATCAGCACCTACGCCACGGCCATCCATGTGCTCTCGAAGGAAGCGGAGCGGCAGGGGTTAACGTTTCACATACCTCGCGGGATCCAAACGACGTCTGAGCCGATCACTCCGGCGATGCGCGATACGGTGCGGCGCGTGTTCAACTGCCCCGTCTGGGACAAGTACGGATTACGCGAGACCGGAATGGTCGCGCACGAGAGTCCATTGCACGATGGGATGTGCGTGCAGGTCGAGAACGTCTACGTTGAGTTTCTCCGCGACGACGGCGCACCCTGTTCACCCGGCGAGATCGGGCGGGTCGTTCTCACATCGCTCACGAACTGGTCCATGCCGCTGATCCGCTACGAAACGAGTGATCTGGCAGCCCCGCTTGCGGGGACCTGCCCGTCAGGAAGAGGATTCCCTCGAATGACCGCGGTCGCGGGACGATTGCAGGATCTGATCGTCACCCCAGCCGGCGATTACATCGACGCCTACTTCTTCTCGTACCTGATCATGCGTTTCCGCGAGATCCACTGGTTTCAAGTCCTGCAGCGAGATCTCGAGCGTCTCTGTATCCGGATTTACGCTCCGCGAGGGCTGAACGCCTCGACGCGCCGGGATCTGGCGGAACGTATTCGCCATCATTGCGGCTTTGCGTTCACGCTCGATTTCGAGTTCCTCGACCGGATGCCAGAGTCTTCGACTGGCAAGTTCCGGCTCTGCGTCTCCGAACTCGCGGCTGCGGCGCTTGCGCCGCACACGCCACCGAGGCACCGACGCCCGCGGGCGCGCGAAAGCGTGCCGACTCCGTGATCACCGTTCCGAGCATCACAACGCACCTTGGTTCAACCGCGCCGGCACCACGACCCCGCGTATCGATCCGAGACGACCTGTCGTGGCGTCCAGGTGCATCGACCACCGATACGCGTGGCCTCGTGGAGACTGTCGGCCCCGACCTCGGGTGGGCAACGTTCGGGACCTTCTCGCGCGCCCTGCGTACCGCAGGCGTGCTCGACAACGAAGGAGTCGCCCTGCCTGGTGTTTTCGTGCTCCTCCCTCTGGGTGTGCGTCTCGTCGAAGCGCTCGCCCGGACGGTGCGAACGGCATTTGAAGCGCGCGGGTTGAGCGAACATGACTACCCATTCTTGGCACCTGCGGAAACGCTCATTGCGTTGGAGCGAGTGATGCCGGTGCGGCAGCGTGTGCTGTACGCAGTTCGGTCCCCCCAGGTCGGAAGGGAGCCTGCGGACACGATTCTCTGTCCCACGGGCGAGCCGGTTGTGTACGAGCACTGGCGCGCGCGAGTGCGCAGCACACGGGATCTGCCCATTCGGATCTATCGGCGTGCGCGCTACTTCCGACCTGTCGCCAGAGGAAAGGGCCGGGCGCAGGGCGTGTTCCGCTCGGCCGAGGCGGGCGACGTCTTCGAGTTCCACAGCTGCTATGAGAGTCTCGCGCAACAGCAAGAGGAACTCCGTGGTTTCGCAGCAATGCTCGAGGAAGTCACGGCCGCCTGGCACGTGCCGGTCTTGTGGGGGATCCGGCCTCCATGGACGAATGAGTCGGCAGTCTCGCGCTGGACGCTCGGTGGCGACGTGCCGCTCCCGGTGGGCGCAACAGTCCAAGTCGGCTGCCTGTATGATCAGGGCCAGATCCTCTCGCGCGCCTTCGGCATCACATGCTGCGACGAGGGAGGTGCTCGCACGTATCCCTACCAGGCCGCCGGAGCGATCACGCGGCGACTCGTCCTGGCGCACCTCTTTCTCGGCATGCACGCAGGCGGCGAGTTGCTTGTCCATCCAGACGTGGCACCGGACCAGATTGTCGTCGTCTTACAGCCCGGAGTCGCTGGTACCGATCCCGCGCTTGGCGAGATCCTGGCAACGGTCGGGAGTACTGGCTTCAGGGTCAGCGGCATCACGGTCGACCGACGCGAGCGGAACCGCCCGGAGATCCTTCGGTTGCGGCGCGCTGGAACTCCCCTGCTGCTGCTCGTGCAGGGTCGGCGCAGTTCGGACGATCGGCTCAAGATTGTTTTGACTCGGGCCGACACGCACCAAGAGGCGGTGATATTTGCGGATTCCGTGGCTGACATCGCCCCCGTGCTCAGCGTGGTTCTGCGGGAGATCGGTGAGGCCTTCGACCAGCGGACCCGCTCGTTCGTCGAGCGACAGCAGGTCTGGGCGCTCACTCGACCAGAAGTCCGCGAGATCGTTGCGTCGCACCGCATCGCTGGATGCCCGCTCGTACGCGATGCGCAGGTGGTCCGTGAAGTGGAAAGCGAGAGCATTGGAGAGGTCTTGAGCTTCAGTGTCGGTCAGCAGCAACAGCCGTGCGTCGTGACTGGACAGCCGACGGACAGCGTCGCATGGATTTCTCACCGCGTGTAATGGCCGCTCACCGACACCCCCTGCTCGACTTCGTGTCCCCGTGCAAGGCGAAGCTCGAGCGCGGGGATCCTGCCTTTGGACTCTTCGTCCTCTCGGGAAGTCCGATCGTAACGGAGTTGTGCGCCACTCTGCCTCTCGATTGGATTCTCGTCGATGCCGAGGCGTCACCGGTGTCTAAAGAATCCGTTCTGCATCTCTTCCAGGCGATGCTTGGTTCGGGCATCGCGCCCATGATCCGCGTGCAAGAGATGAGTCACCATCTCATCGAGCATGCGCTGGACCTTGGAGCGCACGGCATCCTCGTACCGAAGATTCACAACGCCGAGATGGCACGAGCTGCGGTGGCGGCCTGCTATTTCCCTCCGCGCGGTCGACGCGGCATCAATCCGGTCCGCTGCAGCGGTTACTTCGCCGACGTGCCCGAGTATATTCGGCGCGCGAACGACCGGACGCTGTGCATTGTGCAGATAGAGTCCAGGGAGGCGCTGACCAACGTACACGAGATCGCGCAGGTCGAGGGGGTGAACGTCGTCTTTGTGGGACCGGGCGATCTCGCCGCATCACTCGGGCAACCGACGGTCGTCGAAGGCGCGGTCATGGAAGCCGCCTACCAGAAGGTGCTCGAGGCCGCGCGCGCAGCCGGAAAGACGGCGGGGATCTTCGCGTACGGTACTGAGATGGCGCGCCGTTGTCTGGCCCGTGGGTTCCGGTTTGTTGCCCTGGGCAACGACCTCAAGATCTTGCGCGAAGGCGTGCTGCAAACATTGGAGGACGTGCTGGAGCGACGTACAACCCCGCTTCCCCCCCCTCCGCCCACAGGCGCACCGGTACTCGCCCAAGGGTAGCTGCCGCGTCATGAACGCGAGACGAACAGGCCCGCCAGCTCCCTACGTTGGGATCACCGGGACGATCAGTCTTCACGACGCGAGGCTCCTGTGCGAGCTCGCTCTCGAATTACGAAGCCGGGCGCCGGAATACCGTCTCATGGCGGCGCTGCTGATCGGCGCTGGTCAGAGGCGCCGTGGGTGGGAGCGGATCTCCGATCCATCCCTCCAAGCAGTGATAGAAGCCCTGACGACAACGGGTTCTCCGCTTGGCATCGCGTTGCATCTGTCACCCGAGCCGGGACCGCCTCTTGCGAAACAGATCGAAGAGATTTGTGCGATGCTTCCCGGTTTCACGGCTCTTCAAGTGAACGCCGCCCGTCCAGACCCCGCTGTGCTTCGCAACCTGGCGCTGTCTCGTCCGGACGTAGAAATCATCATTCAAGCGAACCGACGAAGTCTCGAACAGCCGACTCCCGCCGCTGTGGTATCGTTCGCAAGCGCGTACTACGGTATCGCATCCCACGTGCTCCTGGACTTTTCCGAGGGACGCCAAATCCCATTCCACGTGCGGTGGATCGCCGACTGCTTGCGGATGTGTCAACGCGAGTGGCAACGTCACAACGTACGTGCGGGAATTGCCGGTGGTCTCGGGCCCGACAGTGGATCGGCTCTGCGGCGACTGCGGAAAACGGCTGTCGAACGATTCTCGATTGATGCCGAAGGACGACTGTCAGCAGACTCGAAATTGAGCGGGCGTGGCCTGGATCCCGTCGCCACGCGGGGTTACGTGCACGCCGCGGCTGACGCTTTGCGCTCGTGGTCGACCGGCCATTGACGGGCCGGAGCCAATTTCGAGATTTCGCCGAATGGCATTCCGCCCAACCGGAGCTAGCCCCAGGTGAGAGTCTCTCAGCTCTTCGGCGAAACCAGTCGCGAGGTCCCAGCCGACGCAGAAATCCCTTCGCACCACCTGCTGGTGCGGGCTGGGTATGTCCGACAGCTCGCGGCGGGGATCTTCTCCTATCTGCCGTTGGGCTGGCGCTCACTCCGCAAGATCGAGCAGATCCTCCGTGAGGAGATGAATGCCATCGGTGGCCAGGAGATGAACATGCCGGTCGTCCACCCGGCCGAGTTATGGAAGCGGACTGGCCGTTGGCAGACGATCGATGAGTCACTCGTCCGGTTTCAGGATCGCGGTGGGCGCGACATGGTGCTCGCGATGACCCATGAGGAGGTCGTGGCATCTCTCGCGTCAACGGAAATACATTCCTACCGCCAGCTGCCGAAGCTGATCTATCAGATCCAGACCAAGTTTCGAGATGAGGCACGCGCGCGCGGCGGGCTGATCCGCGTGCGCGAGTTCGTCATGAAAGATTCCTACTCTCTCGACCGTGATAAAGAAGGACTTGAGGCGCAGTACCGGGCACATTACGACACGTACTTCCGCATCGGTGCGCGCGCAGCGCTTCCACTCATAGCGGTGAGCAGTGATGTCGGGATGATGGGCGGGCAGGTGGCTCACGAGTTCATCTACCTGACGCCGATCGGGGAAGACACCCTGTTTCTCTGTGACGGCTGTGGCTATGCCGCCAACCGCGACGTCGCGCGTTTCTCCAAAATGGTCGAAGAAAACGGAAAGCCCAAACCGATGCAACGCGTCGCTACCCCGAACGCACCTACGATCGAGGCATTGGCGTCTTTTTTGGGAGTCCCGCCCTCGCGAACCGCCAAAGCCGTCTTCTTTATGGGAAAACCGCTGGATGGAGGGGCCCCGCGGCTCGTCGTTGGCGTCGTCCGCGGCGACATGGAAGTAAACCAGACGCAGCTGCAGCAACTCGCGGGAACGGCCACGCTGCGTCCAGCTCATGCCGCTGAGGCCGAGGCAGCAGGTGCTGTCTTGGGCTACGCCTCACCGGTGGGATTACAGCGCGAGAAGACGATCGTCGTCGTCGATGACCTGATCATGCGATCCACAAACCTCGTGGCCGGGGCAAATGAGCAAGGGTTTCACTTGCTCAACACCAATGCGGGACGTGACTACCACGCCGACGTAGTCGGCGACATTGCAAGTGCGTACATGGGCGCGCGATGTGCGCGCTGTGGAACGGCTCTCCGGATTGCCCACGGCGTGGAGGTCGGAAACATCTTCCAGCTCGGCACACGCTATAGTGCCGACCTCAATGCGACCTACGCGGACGAGGACGGCCGGGATCATCCCATCATCATGGGTTCGTATGGGATCGGCGTTGGCAGGATGCTCGCCTGCGTCGCCGAGGAGCACCGGGATGATCGCGGACTCGCGCTGCCGATTTCGATAGCCCCATACGCGGTGACCCTGGTCGGGCTCGGGCGGTCGGACGAAGCTCGAGCGCAAGCGGAGACAACGTATTCAGATCTTCTGAAGGCTGACGTCGAAGTGTTATACGACGATCGTGACGTAAGCGCAGGCGTCAAATTTGCCGACGCTGATCTTCGTGGAATGCCGCTGCGGGTGACGGTGTCAGACCGCTCCCTCGCCGCGGGAGGGCTCGAGCTGCGGCACCGCCGCTCGGCAGACGTACGCATTGTCGCGACGAGTGACGTCGTGTCCGCCATCCGTGAGGAAATTGCTTCGCTACAGAACGACCTGAAGGCCCGTACCTCTGAGGCATCGACTTGGTCGGCTCTACCTGAATCGACCTGAACGACCTACCCTGTTCGATCTCCAGTTCTGCATCGGCAATCTGGATACCGCATGAGAGTCATCGCCATCACCGGAGCGCCAGGCGTCGGCAAGACGGAAGCCGGGCGACTTGTGGTGACCTATTGCCCGCCCCGGTCCGTCGTCCTCGACACGGATGCCCTCATCGGAATCCATCCATTCGTCATTGACGCACACTTCCATCAGCTGGCGGGCAAAAGTCTGCGTGGATGCATCGAGAACCTCAGAGCCGCAAACACACCGATTCTGGTCCTCACGGGTGTGCTTCGTACCAACGGGCTGCTCCCAGAGCTGGCCCCACAGATGCACGATCCCAGTGATCGCTGGTCGTTTTATCATCTAAGAGCCGCTCCGGAAGTCCTCAAGCATCGGATCCTCCGCGATCCAAAGACGCAGGATGCCGCCGGGAGACTGCAGTGGGTCCACCTAAATGACGAGAACGTGCCGCTCCCAAACGCTCATATACTGGATACAACGAATCTCAATCTGGAGCAGGTCGCCGAGACAATTGTAGTGCGAGAGGGCCTAGCCGCGCCCCCGCCGCGTGAGCCTGAGACCGTGAGCCTTCCGTCTGACCATGTAATCTCGACCTGCGAGCGGCTCTTTGAAGCGTATCACACGCCTCACGACGTCGCGCGCCGACTCGTGCGCGCGCTCGTCAGGAACGACGTGGAAGGCCACGCCTCCCACGGCCTGTTGCAGGTTCCAGGATATGTGGAGGCGATCGGCCAAGGCATCGTGTGGCCCGATGGTCGCCCGGTTATCCGGCGAGAGAGTCCAGTGTCTTGCACGGTCGACGGCCAGCGCGGATTCGGCATCCTGGCAGCTGAATCAATTCGGCGATGCCTGGTCGAAATGCTGGCCCAGCAGCCAATCGCTGTCGTAGGCCTTTGCAATTCGTTCCACGTTGGGCGACTAGAGCCGATCGTGCGCGGACCGGCAGAGAAGGGCTATGTGGTGGTCGGGTGCGCGAACTACTTAGGCGGCGGTCAGAAGGTTGCCCCCCCGGGCGGTCGCGAGGCCCGGCTCGCGACTAACCCGATCGTGGCCGGTCTGCCGCTCGAACCCGGCGCGGCGATTGTCTTCGACGCAGCCACATCGGCAACGTCGGAGGGCCACGTCCGCGAAGCGTTACTCCGCGGCAAACCCGTGCCGTTGGGCTGGCTCGTTGACGCCGACTGGAGCCCCGTCCGCAACCCTGGCGACCTGTATACCGACCCGCCGCGCGCACATCTCGCTCCGCTCGGCGGACCCGCCGGTTACAAGGGGTTTGGCCTGGCATTGGTCGTGGAGGTCCTGGCGGGGATTCTCACCGGCGCCGGCTTCGTCGGGCCCCATGCGCCACCAGGTGGGAACGGAGGGCTCTTCATCGGAATGCGCCCGGACGTCCTTGGCCGATCTCTCGACAGCGTCCGCCGCGAGGTCGAGCGACTCGTGAACTATGTCGAACAGTGCCCCGTAGCGCCGGGGCACGCATCCGTTCGCGTACCGGGCAAGAAGCAGCCGGGAATGAACGCGTTCCCGACGTCCATCCCCGTCATTTCACGGGTGTGGGAAACGATCACCGCCCTGGCGCGACAAAAACGAATGCGACGACGGGTGCCGGCGCCGCGCCCGGCTGGCGCGCGTATATGACCAGGCTGCTGCTTTTCAGCGATCTTCACAACGATCTCGCCGCGACCGAACGTCTCGTCCGCTCGGCGGCGGATGTCGATATCGTGGTCGGTGCCGGAGACTTTTGCCAAGCGCGTCGAGGGATCTCCGCAACGCTCGACATTCTGTCCCAAATCACTACGCCCGCCGTTCTCGTGCCTGGAAACGCTGAATCGGTTGAGGAGTTGGTGGCAGCCGCGAAACCGTGGCGGTCAGCGCATGTACTGCATGGGTCAGGTATCACCATTGCAGGACTGCAATTCTTCGGGCTCGGCGGTGGCATCCCCCGCGCCATCGGGGACTGGAGTTACGAGTTCACCGAAGACGAGGCATCGGCGTTGCTGATGGACAGCCCGAGCGGCGGCGTCCTGGTGACGCATACACCGCCACGAGGCGTTGTCGATGCCACCGTGGCGGGTTCAAGAATCGGAAGCACGGCGGTGCGAGCGCTGGTCGAGGAGAAGCAGCCCGTGCTAGTCGTATGTGGTCACGTCCACAACTGTTGGGAACAGCAGGCCTTCATTGGCCGCACCGCCGTCGTGAACGCCGGACCGCGGGGAATGCCCTGGAGCCTCGACCTGGGTGGCTCACCATCGCCAGCTCCTCACGGCCTGAGTCACGAACTTTGACCGATACCGTTCTGGGCCTCAATCTCACGGTAACCTCTACGGGTATTCGATTGGACGACGGCGCCTGCGCGCTCGTTCGCGACGGCGCATGCGTCGCTGCGATTCCGGAAGAGCGGCTCAACAGAAGGAAGCACTCAGGAGGTGTACACAGCGCCGTCGCATATTGTCTCGATGCGGCGTCGCTTAGCATGGCCGACGTCGACCTCGTGGTCGTCACCACCTGCTGCGACGTCACTCCGAACCGCGAGACCGCTTGCCAGCTCCTCGACCAGGAAGCGTGCAGCGTACCGCCAGAGCGTGTTCACGTGGCGCCGTCGCATCACACGGCGCACGCCGCGAGCACTTTTCTCTGCAGCCCCTTCGAGGAGGCCGCCATCCTCGTCGCCGACAACATGGGCAACGTGATCGGCGAGCAGCGCCACGCCGATTGTTGGCTGAATCGCTTCGAGCGCACCACCATCTTTCACGGCAGGCGCGGTACCGGCGGCTCGTCGATTCAGCTGCGGCGGCGGTACGGTGACCGGGAAGCGACGCTCTGTCTCGGCGCTGTGTACCACTACTTTACGCGCTGGCTCGGTTTCGACAGCTACCACGAATCCGGCCAAGTGATGGCGCTTGCTGGCTTTGGTACCGGTGAGCTCTCCGGCGCACGCTTATTCGACTGGACGGGCGGCGAGTTGACCTGCCTCATGCCTCAACGCCACCTCGAGAAGGCGACCACCGTGCGGGCGTTTTTTCAGGAGCAGCTCGGCGTCGATATCGGGCCGGCACGGGCCAGAGACGAGGAGCCCACCCGGATTCACGCGGAAGTGGCGTGGGTCGTTCAACGGGAGCTGGAGCGTGTGTGGGTAGCACTCGTCGATCACGCGCTGTCGATCACCGGAGCAAGGAACGTTTGCCTCGCCGGCGGCGTCGCGCTCAACTGCGTGGCAAACACGTGCCTCCTGACGTCTCCCCTCCTCCGCGGGCGGCTCGATGGACTATTCGTTCAGCCGGCCTCGTCCGACGTCGGCCAGGCACTCGGAAATGCGCTCTGGGGGGCGGAGGTCGTCCTCGGCGGCGGTAAGCGTTGGGTCATGATGTCTGATGCACTCGGCAAGCCGTATACGGATGCGTGCATCCGCGGCTGCCTCGATGCCTGGGGTGACCGCATTCGGATTTGCGAGCACCGGGACCCGTTTCATGCCGCCGCGGCCTGGATTGCTGAAGGACGCATCATCGGATGGTTCCAGGGCGGGTCCGAGCTTGGCCCGCGGGCGCTTGGCCACCGGAGCATTCTGGGCGATCCACGCACGCGCGAGACAAAGTGCCGTCTCGATGCTTCGATCAAACGGCGGGCGGTGTTTCGGCCGTACGCTCCAGCGATTCTCGCGACGCGGGCCGCCAAATGGGTCAACCTCAGCGATGCCGAGTTGGCGGTAGGCGAGGCGCCGTTGCGCATGATGCTCGTGTCACCGCTGATCCGGGAGCATCAGCGAGCGCGCGTGCCCGCCATCGTGCATGCAGATGGCAGCGCGCGCTGTCAATTAGTGAGCGAGGCCTGCACTCCGGAACTCTTTCGGTTGATCACCCAATTTGAGACGCTCACCGGTGTCCCGCTCGTGCTGAACACGTCGTTCAACGGTCCCGGCGAACCGATCGTGGAGTCGCCAGCCGATGCGCTCGGCGCCTTGTTTCGGCTACGATTGGACGCCCTCGTCCTCGGACAGTATCTGGTCGAGCCCGCGTGACGCCCTTCGTGCGGTTGGTGTTCCTTCCTTAATAAGGCCGCCATTCTGGGCGGCCGACGGCGCGAATCCGCTCGAGCCGTCGAGGTAAAACGCGCAGTCTGGATTGTACGACACGATAATGATCTCGCGGGGATGCTGACACAGCGAACGGTGGAGCATGGCAAACATTCGGCTGAGCGTCGCCTCGTCGAATGGGTTGTAGAGATAGACGATGAGGGGGTCGTCGGGAAACCCGAAGGCCGCGCCATCGGCACAGACTACCGAGATATTCGCACACCGCACGCGCTGTCGCGGATAGCGGCTGATGTTCGCTTGCGCCACCTGTTGGAGAGTCGGTGATACTTCGATGCCGATGATTCGTTTGAAGGCAAGTTCGCAGGCGTAGAGCAGGACGGCGCCTTTTCCGCAGCCGACATCCACAAACGTGAACCGCAAATAGTCGACGTCGATGCTCCGCATCATCCGCTCGAAGACTCGTTTGGACGTTGCTTCATAGCAGTAGCCGCTCTTGCCGACGTCGGGAGCGAGATCCGCGTAATGCAGCCGAGTGATTCCAGCCGTATCGACGCGAAACCGCCAATCGAAGACGCGTTGGGGGAAGTTCTGGAGCCACAACCTGATCCGGCGAAACAGTTCCAGCATGGGGTCTCCGCCAAACGGTCGTAGTGATCCTCTTGGATCATGCGTACATCGCCATTGGCATCGCCTTTGCTATGGCTGGTTCACACTTCGAGATGATGACGATTGCGTAGCTTGCCAGGGCAGGCGCGAAATCAGCGGCGATGGACACGAGTTACGGTTTGCGGTGAACTATCTCGCGCCCTTTCTGTTGACCACGCTGCTGCTGCCATCCTTGCTGCGGTGTCAGCGAGCGCGAATCGTCAACGTCGCATCGGGGGCGCAGGAAATGATCGACTTCGACGACCTGATGTTGCGGCGCCGCTACGACGGGTATCGAGCGTACAAGCAAAGCAAGCTCGCGCTGATCCTATTCACGCTTGAGCTCGCCCACCGGCTGCGGAGCCAGGGAGTGCCGCACGTCACCGTGAATGCCGTGCATCCCGCATCGTTGATGGATACGAAGTTGGTCCACGAGTATTTCGGTCGCGCCGAGCGGAGTGTGCTGGAGGGAGCCCGAGCCATGCTGGCACTTGCGCTGGCACCGGAGCTCGAGGGCGCGAGCGGAGCGTACTTCCACGGCTCCAAAGTCGCACGGGCATGCGCGCAGGCGTACGACGTGAACGCGCGGAGGCGTTTAGGGGACCTGAGTGAGCGACTCGCCGGAGTGGGAATGCTCGCCTCGCTCCACGCGCCGACGGCAGTGATCTCATGACGACGATCGTGCACGTGCTTGGCCTTTGTGGCAGCCTGCGGCGGGGGTCGTTCAATCTCGGACTGCTCCACGCCGCGCAAGAACTCGCTCCTCCGAGCATGCAAATAGGAGTCCACGACATAGGCCCCCTTCCATTTTTTTGCCCTGATTGGACCGAGGTCGGGGAACCCGCGTCGGTGTGTGAACTGAAGACCGCCATTGGGGCAGCGGACGGATTGTTGATCGCGACCCCGGAGTATAACGCGGCGATTCCAGGCGTCCTGAAGAACGTCATCGATTGGGCATCTCAACCTCGCATCGAGTCGGTCTTGCATGGGAAACCGACCGCGATAGTCGGATGCACGACCGGATCCGGGGGCACTCAGCGAGCGCAGATCGGGCTGCGTCAGATGCTCGCCTATGTCAACGCACTGACGCTTCCGTCTCCAGCCCTGCTCGTTTCCCACGCCCACACGCGGTTCGACGGCTCGGGACGACTCTCGGACACGACGACGCGGGACGGGCTCGCGTTGCTGCTCGCACGATTTCTCGAATGGATAGTTGATAGGCGGGCTCCGCCGGAAAGCGACCAGATGCACGTCCACGCCCAGCTCCGTCAGGTGGCACTGAACCGCATGAGGTACTGAGGGCTGGGGAAAGCGGCTGCGGAAGCTCGACGAGGTCTAGAAAATGTCTGTAGCGGGATGGCGAATTTTGGGCGTCTTCATGGTGAGCGAGTAGCGGGCGCCTTTTGTACCAAGCAACGAGGACGCGATGGGTGAGAGGAGCCGAAAGAATCAGATCGACTGATTACCACGAAGTCGGCCGCCAGTGAGTGAGCAGGTAGGCTTTCGCCTCGAGCGCCGCGCCGGGGCGGTAAACCAGTTTGACGTGATTCACGCGGCGCATGACCACACTCGTCCAGAGCTCATGATCGAGTTGGTGTCGACCGCAGCCAGGCCAACGGGCCAGGGCTCGGGACTTTACCTCTGTGCAAAGGCCGGCAGCGACCAGATCGTGCAGAAACCGTTCTTCGGCAATCCTCCCGGAAAGCTGTGTGCGGCGCTGCAATGCATACTCGACGCCAACGTACGGCATGACGCCTTCCGCCATGTCGACGTGCACCAGCCCGCCCCTAATGCCGCCGCCCGCGCTGAGGCGCTGAATTTCCGATGACAGTTCGCTCGCATTTCCGGCCCACCCCGTCCACGCCAGTGTTTCGGTCAGCGCCGCCGCCGCGGACCACGCAGCATACACCCGGATCACGGGCGTCTGTCGTGTGAGCATGAAGCCGAAGTAGGGGATGGTGATTCCAGTCTGCACACGACCTACCGCTGCGCGAAATGCGCGTGTGTCGAACGTGGACGCATCGGGCACCATGTACTCGACGAGACGATCGAGGACGCCCGTCCACGTTCGGGGGTCGAGCGTTCGCGCCGTGCCGGAGTCGAAGGCGACGAAAGCGGAGGGCTGGCAGTTGCCAGCACCACCGAGATCAAACTCCAGCCAGAGATGTGACACGGTCGCACGCAAAAGCGGATCGTCTGCCCAAGCGGCACACAGCCTCGAGAGGCGATGCCACGCCTCATCGTCCCGAAACACCTGAGGAAGCCCGACTTTTGGATTGCAACCCGCGATGATTTCTTGGCCGGCGCGCTCGATCCGCACGATGAGGTCTACCTCGGGGTCCTCAGCGCCGAGCCGGCATTCCAAATAGAATCCTTGCACGAGGGCGGCGGGCAGACAATCGGCCACGCGGCGCACACGCTCCCACGCCGGCCGTGTCACGAGTTCCACTGGCACGTGACCAGCCACGACCTCCAGCGTTTGAGCCATCGAGTACTTCATAATGAAGCGTGCGACCTCGGCCGGCGTTCCGCAGGCTCACCGGTTGCTACACTGAGCGTAGAGCGCATGTGCGCCCCGTTCTCCCGCGAGCTCTTCGAGCGTGACTACGGACAGGGCCAGCATGAGGCGGATGCGTCGCGCACGCTCATCGCACCGAGCGACCACCATGCGATCCACGGCCTCTACAGTTTGCGCGGCACGACGCACGAGATGCTGTAGCACGGTAAACGCCCCGTCAGAAAGCGGAGGTGACCCCCGATACCGCTCCAGTCGACCTCCACGCCGATACTGCGTGGGGTCCTCAAGTCCCATGAATCGCAAGAACCAGTCTGCGCGAAATCGGCCGACAGCCGCGGTAATGCCCGTGTAATCGGCGATGAGCTCGCCATGAAGACCCTTACCCAGTGTTCCAAACACGCGGCGCGTGACGTAATGCGCGCACTCATGCTCTAGACGGATGACATCCGAGAGCCTTCGCCACTCGCGATCACTGAGCCCGAAATCGCGCGCCCGGACGGCACTGTAAGGGCCCACGCTGAGCAAAATGAAGCAATCCTGGTAGAGCTCTCTGCGCTCGCGAACAGCGCGGAAGACGTCTCCCCATTCCCGCGCCCCTTCGGCCTCCAAGTCGCCCCGTTCGAACAAGATCCGGAGTCGGTCGATGCGATCCCAGTTGTTGTAGCCGGCGACCATCAACGCACCCTGAGCCTCGGGCACGTCCATCGGCTCGTTGCGTTTCGTGAGGGCGCGCACCGAGGCCACGAAATCGTCCCGGTGTTCGAACCGGAGCACCGGAATGCGGCCGGCGAGGGTCGGGTGCAGAAACAGCCGGATTCGTTGCGGCGCGCCGAACACCAGACCCGGACCACTGCCCGGCACAATCCCACGTCGCGTGGCTGCGACGTACTCCGGTGTTTGACTGATCCCACTCGCCACCGGGAAACAGAACTGGCGTAACCGATTGCGGAGCGCCGGGACGGCTCCTCGCTGCCGCGCGTCTTCCAAATAGTCAGCCCAGGCTGCCACGAAGGGCTCGTCCGGCAACGGCAACGTGGGCAACTGCGCCGGTACCTTGAAGCCGGCTTCGTTGTAGGCAAGCAACTCTATGCTCTGATCCGGTGTCGCTCCGAGCTGGCGGAGCACCTCAGTGCGGACGGCAAGGCTCATGGTGACGCGACGCCCCGGACTGCCCGTTGCACGGGCTCATCGAGATGATGAAAGACCCCTCCACGGACGACCACCTTCGGAACTGGTACCTCGGCGAGATTGCCAGCCGAATCGAACGTGATCACCCCGGTCACGCCGGTCCACCCGTGCACCGCGTGCAGGGCATTCGCCACCGACTCCGGCGAAATGGATTGGGCTCGGTTCATGGCGTACGCGAGGAGCTTCATTGCATCGTACCCGAGCGCTGCCCCCACGTCCGGATCCTGGCCATACCGTTTGCGGAACGCGTCAAGAAAGCTCTGGACCTCCGGCGTGGGTATGTCAGGACTGAACCGACTCGGTACCACCGTTCCCTCGACGGCTCGCCCGCCCAAGGTGAGAAACGGAGGGATTGCCAGCGCGTCCCCGCCCAGCAAGGGGATCGTGACGCCCCGACGCCGGAGCTCGACGGCGAGCGCTGCTGCGGACTCACCTTCGCCCGCGATGAACACAGCGTCGGCGCCGATGTGCTGCCACGCCTCAACGGCTTCCGCGGCGGCAAGCGTGTTGGCTGGACCCCCAGGTTCGTAGGAGCGGCGGCTGAGGACCTGCGCCTTCCCACTGGCCGCCCGTTCCTCGAAAGCATTGGCGAGCACGCGGCCGTACTCATCTCGGGAATAGTAGATCACGATACGCCGGTAGCCCTGTTGGAGGGCGTAGTCCGCCATCGCCTGACCGACGTCAACGTCGCTGAAGGTCGTGCGGAACACTCGTTTGTAGCCTCGGCGCGTGAGCTCCGGCGACGTTGCGGTGGGTGCGATAAGTACCAGACCGGACAGGTCGTACGCGGCCGCCGCCGGAACCGTTACGTAGGACTGCAGATGCCCGATGACCGCCACAACTTCGCGATTGCCGCTCAATTCCTGGGCCAGCAATCTGCCGCGGTCCACATCCTCCTGGTCATCGAGCTGTAGCAGCCGCAGTGGTCGGCCGCGAACTCCTCCAGCCGCGTTGACTTCTTCGAGCGCGAGCTGCATCCCCTGCCCGTACAGAATGCTTTTTCGAACTTCCCACGGCCACGGCGCACCGATGACGATGGTGCGCTGATCATCGCCCGCGCGCGTTTGGCGGTCGCCGCTGGCATCGCGGCTGCCGACGCAGCCAGCCGTGGACAATGCAGCTGCGACCATGCCTACCCAAGATTTCACGCGAGTTGCTGCCCGCTGCGGCGCGAGACGATCCGATTGAGCTCGTTGGCCACGTCCGCCATCACCGGATCCCACATCCCCAGCTCGCGTTGACGAAATAACCGAGCGGTTGGGTACCACACCGAATGCTCCCCGGTGATTTCCCAATACGGGGCTGATGTCGCCGAGAGGAGAATCCACACGGGGCGTGCCAGTGCACCGGCGAGGTGCGCGACAGCCGTATCTGACGTGATGACGAGGTCGGCCGTGCTGACGATCTCCGCGGTCTCTCTCCAATGCCGGAGGCCCGGTCCGCGATCGTCCACGCCATTGGGGGGTTCGCCATTCTCAAGCGAAAACCCTAGTTCAGCATAACGAGGGGGCACGGTCCGCCGCTGCTGCACACTCACAAAACGAACGCCACAAACCCCGAGAACGGGGGTCCAGGCGCGCAGTGGGACGGTTCGGTGTTCTTGAGTCAGCGAATCTTGACCAAGATCCACAGCAGTTCCGCACACTCCGCCGGCCCAATTCATCACGACATTGAACGGCGCGCGAGGACGTACCACGTGTCCGTACAGGTACGGCACAGGTTCCGGAACCGCGTACACCGGTGCCAGTTCGAGCGGGAGCCACGCTGCGGCGGTCGGCAGGTCCGCATAACTCGTGAACTCGACGTAATCAACGCGGCGTAGCAGAGGACCGATCGATCGGTATGCCCCGGGCCGAAGCGCGAGCACCATCTCTCCCGCCCGTTCAGCCAGCGGGTGCAGGTATCTCAAGAAGAGAATGATGTCCCCGAATCCACCAAATCCAGTGGCTCCGTCTGCGAAAACGACGAGTGGACCATGAAGGCGCTCGCCATTCCATAGCGGCACGGCATGTTGCCATGTTGAGCGATAGGAGCACTCGAGCTCCGCGAACGCGCGTTGCCAGTCGCCCAGATACCCATACATTGCCCAACTGAGACGATGGAGCCGGCGGTTGGCGTTGGCATCGCCCGGCGTGACCTGCGCGATAGCCCGCTCCAAATATGCCTTCGCGCGTTCCGGTCGGCGTAGCTTGACGAGAAGCAGCGCACGACTCCCATCCCGATTCACGAGCATCACAGCAACTGCGACCGGGCGAGATCACTAAAGGGGCCGTTTCGGGCGAGCAACTCTTCGAACCCGCCTATCTCCACGATGGTGCCGGCCCGCATCACGTAGCTCCGATCGGCATGCCTGATGGTACTGAGCCGGTGGGCCACCACGATGCGAGTAAACTTCAAGCGCTCCAGATTGCGGCTCACAATGTCCTGCGTTCGATTGTCGAGCGCGCTGGTCGCTTCGTCGAACAGCAGGATGCGCGGCCGGTGCAACAATGCGCGGGCGATCATCAGACGCTGCCGCTGGCCCCCGGAGAACGTACCCCCACCGTCGCTGATCACCGTATGCATCCCCATCGGCATTTGGCGGATGTCTTCATCGAGACCGGCCATGCGAGCGGCTTCCCAGGCGTCTTCGAGGCGGACGGCAGCGGCCCCGACGATGTTGGTGTAGATGTCTCCGGCCATAAGGCGGCCGGTCTGCGTAACCACGCCGATCTGGCGGCGGACGATCTCCGGATCGAGGCCTCGCAAGTCCTGTTCATCGTATGACACCGATCCAGTTTCGGGCACCTCGAACCCCAGCAGCAAGCGCAGGATGGTTGATTTACCACAGCCGGAGGGCCCCACGAGCGCGACGAATTCGCCCGCCCGAACGCGCAGCGAAACGTCGCGCAACGCCAGCGGCGCATCGGCACTGTAGCGGAACGTGACGTGCTGCAATTCGACCGCGCCGGATAGTTCTCCTGGATCGCGGCTGCCGGTGTGCACTTCCGGAGTAGTTTTCAAAATAGGTGTGAGCTGCTCATAGAGCGGCACGATCGCCAGCGCGCTGACGAGCGCAGTGCAACTCGACAGCATGCCTCCGAGGGCAATGTTGAACGCCGCGATGAACGCCAGGAAGTCTCCGGTTGGCATGATGGGCGCAGCCGCCGGTGCGGCGCCGAGAGTCAGTTCTGGGGCGCGCGCCGGTTCAGAGCCAATCGCCGCGGAGAACAGCACCACGCTCGCCAATAACGGAAACGTGGTCGCGAATACCGTTTGCATGTTCCGCAGCGACCGCGCGCCGAACTGGAGGCGCCGTTGCTCGCTGAACAGGCGGGACCACATGCTGAAGCCGTGGACTTCGGCGCCGGCGGCCTTGAGCTTGGCCATACCCGCCAGCAACTGATGCACAACACCAGCGATGCGCGAGCGCAGCGGAAGGATCAGGCGTTGTCGCCGAACCTGTAGGTAACTGAGAATCCACGAGACGGCGAATGCCGTACCGATCAGACCAACACCGATCCAGGCGAGACTCATGTTGTAGGCAAACAGGAGACCCACATTGGTCAGGGACAGGACACCGGTGAGCACGACGGTCACGACCGTGCCCGAGGCGATGTTCCGCATCTCCTCGATGCTCATGACGCGCATCGCGAGATCCCCTGCCGTGTAACTCTTGAAAAATGGCAACGGGAGTTTGAGAAGCCGGTCCCAGACGGCAGCCTGAACGCCGGGCCCAGTATGGAACTCCAGCCGCAAAATGGCGAACCCACGCACGGCTTCGAACGCGGTCACCGCTAACCCGCAGACGATCAACCCCAACACCATCTGTATCAATTGCCCGTGTTGGGCGCCCGGGATGATCGTGTTGTACAGGGCAGCGATGGCCATGGGGGGCACGAGCCCGAGCAGAGCGACCAGAATGCCCATCGCCCCGACCATGGCCAGGTCCCGGCGTGTGCCGCGCAATCCGAACCGGAGGAGGTCGATCGCGCGGAGTGCGTCCGATGTGAACGGCCGGTACAAGACGTACGCGAACGGCCCTAACGTCGCCGCGACGGTCGCATCGAGACGGGTTTCGGTACCCGCGTGAGGGTCGACCAAGACGTAAGCGCCGACGCGAGGCAGCAGCGCGACCGGGCGTGGACGATCCGCCAGAACGGCGAGCAATGGGACGCCATCGTGATTCCACCAGCCGGCGTGTAGTGCCACACGACGCGTCCGCACTCGCCACGATCGCGCCAATGCGGACACCGGATCCTTCGGCGCGATCTCTTCGTGCTTGGCCGTCGCCTCGTGCAACTCGATGCCGCTGGCCGCCGCGACCAACCGAAACGCTGGGAACAGGGCATCGGCTTCACTCTGGCCCTCGCTGCTCGACGGCACCGCCAGCCGCTTGTGCCCGCCGGTCCCCGCGATCGTATCGGCCAGCGTCGACAGGACCGAGCTCATCGTCTTTTCTCGAGCGCGTGCCCGGCGCTGTGCGCGCTCCCGTTGGGCGAGCTCCACGGTGTGCTGTCGGTCGGCGACGAGCGTCAGCAACAACCGGTTCAGCTGCTCGACCTGTGACACCACCGTGCCGCCCTCTCGGGCGTTCCAGCGGTCGTCCCAACCGCGAATGCGGAGCGTCGCCGCAGTCGGGAGAGTGACCCAGGTCTTGTCTGACACGGGCACGGCCACACCGATGCGAAGCGCGCCCGCCGGGGCGCCCATCAGGAGCGCCTCGCCGCTGACCAACTCGAGCCATGCCAGGGGGAGCGCGCACCGGATGGTGGCCCCGGCCGCTAACTCGAGGATGTCGGCCGGCTCGACGATTTGGTGAGTCGGCATGCGGACATGCGTCGTTAGGGCATCGTGGGCGGCCCGGCACCAGCTTTCCACCAAGGGACGGATCGCGTCGGCCGTGAGACCGGCGAGCTCCACCTCACGCACGCTCGTGCCAGGCGCACCGACGCCCAGCAACGCCAGACCATTCCTCTCTTCGGATCCGAAGACCGCGCCCGCGGACTCGACGCGGAACAGGTGGCTGCGCACGCCGATCTGCGCTCCGTCCTTCATCGGCGTCGCAAACACGTCGATCCGGCCCGACCGTACGATCCAGAGACGACCCGCGGCGAGCGGCAACGGACGATCACCGCGTACTTCGCGATCGCCGCTGTCCCCCGGCTGGACCACGTGCGGAATTGACAGGGTCGTCATCGTTCGGTGCCCGCTACTCCATTGTGACCAGCGTCCGATACTGCCCCTCAAGGTTCTTCAACTCGTCATGCGTGCCACGCTGCACGATCACGCCGCGGTCCAGCACGACGATCTCGTCGCAGTCGCGGATCGTGCTGAGCCGGTGCGCCACGATGAGACAGGTGCAGCCGCGCCGGCGCAGATTGTCGTCAATCAGGCGTTCGGTCGGGGGATCGAGTGCACTGGTCGCTTCATCGAGGACGAGGAGGGCGGGGTTATTCACAAGGGCGCGCGCGATTTCCAGCCGCTGCCGTTGACCGCCGCTGAAATTACGCCCCCCCTCCTCGACTCGACTCGCATAGCCGCCGGGGCGCGCCGTAATCTCTTCGTGGATACACGCGTCGCGTGCCGCCTGCACGACATCCGCTTCCTGGATGGTGGGATCCCACAGCGTCAGATTATCGAGCACGCTTCCTTCGAACAGGAAGATCTCTTGATCGACCACGGCGATCGTGTTCGTCAACACGCGCCGCGGCAGCGCCGCTCGCTCGATGCCGTCGACGAGGATGGTGCCGCCCCAGGGCTCATAGAGTCCCACGACGAGCCTCGCGACCGTCGATTTTCCGGAGCCGGACCCGCCGACGAGGGCGACCCGGCTTCCCGGTTTGACTTGGAGGTTAAAGTCCTGGATCAACGGATCCGCGCGGCGGCTGTAGCCGAACACCAAGCCGCGGAGCTCGAGCTGCCCGCTCAACCGATTGGGACCGCTCGCGTCGTCCGCGGCTGGCGCGAGCACGTCAGAATACTGCACCTGCGCCCGCAGCACGTCGTCCAGGCGGTTCATGTCGGCTTTCGCTTCCTGGACGGTGGGACCCAGCGCGAACAGCTGATTCACGGGGCTGATGAACGCGAACACGAGCGCCTGGAACGCGACCAGCATGCCCATGCTCATGCTGCCCTCCATGACGCGCAGCCCACCGAACCCCAGGATCAGTGCGGTACTCATCGCCATCAGAAGCGTGGGAAGCGACGGTAACAGCATAGAGTCTCTTCCGATCTCTTGTTTCGCGTTGACGACCTTGGCGTAATAGCCCGACCAACGCGAGAACAGATCCGATTCAGAAGCTGTCGCCTTCAACGTCTCGATGTTGATGAGCGCCCCGACCGCCGTGGCATTCGCCTTCCCACGATCCTGCATCATGCGCTGGTGGACGTCCGCGCGGCGGCGGGTCATGTAGTGGAGTGCGAACAGATTCAGTGCCGCGCTGGCAAGGACGACCGCGGTGAGCCCCGCGTCATACTGCAGCAGCAACACCGCATAAAAAATGACGAGCAGCGTACTCAGCGCAGCGGTGGCAAGATCGCCGGACAGGAGTTGCGCGACGCGGTCATTAATCCCTACACGTGTGGCGATGTCGCCGGAGAACCGTTGCGCCAGAAACTGCATCGGCAGGTGGATGACGTGCCAGAAAAAGCGGGCCGACGTGGACACGGCCAACCGGGTCTCGAGGCGCAGCAGATAGAACTGCTGCAAGGCGGTCAGGAACCCCAAACACCCGGCTGTGAGCAACATGACCACCAGCAACGGCGCGAGCCAGTCTGTCATGCCTTTCACCAGCACATCGTCCACAAACACGCGCGTGAATGTCGGGGTCAGTAGCCCCGGCGCGAGCAGCGCGAGGCCCGCCAGCACCACAAAGGCGACGCCCCAATAGGAGTGCCGTAACCGCGGACGCAGCGCCGCCACGAGGGTGCGCTGTTCGCCGCCGCGCTTAAACTGCGCGCCGGGCGCAAAGCTGATCGCGACGCCGGTGAACGCCCGATCCAACTCCTCGGCGCTGACGATACGCGCGCCAAAGGCCGGGTCCTTGAGAAAGACGCGATCGCCGCGGCCAAACCCCTCGAGCACGACGAAGTGATTGAAGTTCCAGTGGAGCACCGACGGCAGCGGCATGTGCCGCAGGGCCGACGGCTCCATCTTGAACCCCTTGGCATCCATGCCGTAGTCACGTGCGGCGCGCGCGATATTGCTCGCCTTGCTGCCGTCTCGCGAAACGCCGCAGGCGATGCGCAACTCCTCGAGCGGAATCAACCGCCCGTGTGCGGCGAGGATCATGGCGAGAGACGCCGCACCGCATTCCACAGCCTCCATCTGCAGGACCGTGGGCACGCGCACGCGGCGCACCGCGCCCGTGCCGTTCCCATTGCCGTTGCCGTTCGAAGGGAGAGCCGTTTTGTCCACGAATTTGAAGGACGGCGCCGCGTGCTAGTGTCGGGACAACGTTGCCGTATCAGCAGCGGTCGTGCCTGGTTCCCGCAGCTGCGGCAACACCAATTCAATCGGCCGCCGATGCGCCAGCACAATCTGCGCGGTCGCGAGCGTCCCGCTCTGCAGACGAATCGGCGGGCCGCTCGACGATGACCACTCGTAATGCGTCGGATTCGACGCGTTGGGGATGAGATCGGCATGGATCTCATAGGGCGCGTCCTGCCCCGAGAGCGCTTCCACCAGTTTCGAGTTCTTCAGAACCCGCAGCATTCCTTGAGGAGTGGCGGGGAAGTCCGAAACATACGTGACGCGACCGATGAGATAGCCATACGCTTCCCGTTTCACCGTCGAGGGGACGATCTCGATGAGCATCCCCACTCGGACTCGCTTCCCATGGACGGACGGCACGTACACAACCGCTTCGAGATTCTGCACCGATCTGCCAACCAGACTGACCGTGAGAATGGGCGCGCCCCGTTCGACCATGCCCCCCAGTTCGGTCATCACCTCCAACACGGTGCCGGAATACGACGTCACGACCGTTGATTGCTGGTTCAAGTCGTTCTCGAGTTGCGCGACTTGGCGCCGCGCCTCGAGCAGTTGATTGCGGCTCGACCACAACTGCTGGCGGTGTTCGGTCTCGACGCGGAGGCGGTCGACGTCCAGCTGTGCCAGGTCACTTTCCACTGTGCCGTGCCGCTCGCGCGCCTGTTCGAGCTCCTGCTCAGTTACCAGCAATGTCTGCCGGGTGAGTAACCCCTGGGCAACTAGTTGCGACTGTGCGGCCACGCGGTCCGCGAGCTTGGCAACAAGCGTCGCCGCCGCGTCCCTCGATCGCTCAAGATTCGTCCGTCGCTCTTGTAACGATGTAGACTGGAGCTCCGCGTCACGCCCGACGAGCGTCTCGAGCTGCGCGGCTTGTTTCGCGAGCTCGTCCACGCGCCCGCGGGCCAAACGCAGTTGCTCCGCGAGATCCGGCTGCTCAATCCGTGTGATGACCTGGCCATGCGTGATGACATCACCGACCCGGACCGGAAGATCCGCGACGCGACCGCTACTCTGCGAAGTGACCTCCAGGACGCCTCCACTCCGCAACAGGATCCCGTTACCTGGAATTCGCTCCGGAATGCTCCCGACCAAGGCCCAGACGACCGCGATGGCGATCAACACGCCAATCGTGCCGAGTGCGATCCAGCCCTTGGGGTTGGCGACCTGCATCAGTTGATCGAGCTGCTCCGGTGACGAGAGTCGGTCCAGCGCGACTTTCCGGAAGATCTCTTGCGTGGCCATGCGGTCGTACCTCAGCTCCTCGCCGTCACGGAGGGCAGATTTCGGTGGAGAGCACGGTCGCAACCCCGATGTGCCCCGCGCACCCTGATTCCCCCAGAGGCGCGCCGAGCTGCGCCAACAATTCCGCCACCGCCGTTGCGTACTGCTGTTGCGTGTTGATCCATGCCAGTCTGGCGGACGTCAGATTGTCTGTGGCGAGAATGACGTCGAACAGCGTCGCCGTGCCGAGTTGGTATTTCTGGCGTTCGCCCTCCACCGCCGCATTGAACAACTGCAACGCCTCGTACGAAAGCCGCGTTTGCTCAGAGGTTCGCCGCAGCGTCTGCACGGAACTACGTACCGCGAGTGTGATCGTCCGTTCGAGGTCGCTTGAGGCGAGAGCCGCCTGCTCTTCCTGCGCGAGGCGCTGCTGCCATTCAGCGCGGGCCGCGCTTCGACCCAGTGGGTTGTCCAAGGCGAGCCCGACCTCGAAGTGAAACCCACCGCGATCCCTGTTGAATGGCGCGAGTAGGCGCGACGCGTTCCCCCCAACGCCAATACCTGTGTAGGCCAGCCCCAGCACGACATCGAAGCGCGTACGGGCGTCGTTTGCGGCGCCGCGGACGACGTAGTGGATCGCCTGACGCCGGTAGCGCGCCGCCGACAGATCGGAACGGCGCTGCAGTGCGTAGACGACCAAGGCGCTGTCGGACGGCCACGCGGCCATGGCGGTCGCGGTTGCGAGCGGTGGGAATGAATCAACCGACGCTGCGAAGATCGTCACTTCGGCCGGAGGCAGTCCCATCGCGACGGCAAGCGCGTATTCGGCGGTTGTCACCGCATTTTCGCCATTGAGCTGCGCCGCAGCCGCCGCAACCGCATGCGCGAGAACGGTCAAGCTATCAACAGCGGGCCGCTCGTCGGCCGCAATCAGTGTCTTGGTTTGTTCGACGAGCGTGGTTGCCCGCACTTGCGCGTCTCGTAGCACGGCCAGTCGCTCTCTTGCCGCCACGTAGCTCCAGTACGCCGTAATCGCCTGTCTGACTGCCACGCGCTGCGCGTTTTCGGCGTCCGACGTGGTGGCCGCGAGGCCGACGCTTGCGGCACGCAGTGAGGCGCGCAGGCTGCCGCCGCCGCGGTCGCGCAGCAACGGCAGCGCTGTGGTCAGACTCGCGATCCCGGTGTTCTGAATGTCGCTGGAGGTGGAGACGTCCGTACGACTGAAGGAGACGGCGGGGGACAACGTGACGCCGAGCGGGAGCAGCCAGTCGACGCCGAGCTCGTAGCCCAGCTGGGTTGCTCGACTGTTCGTCGGATCGGTCGACGCACCGAACAGCGGGGTCTGCGTCTGGGTGCGGTTGACGCTGGCGCGCAGCGTCGGATCAAAGCGCGCCGACGCTTGGACGAGTGCGGATTGCTGCGCCGCAACGTCCAAGCGGGCGTGTGTCACGTCGATACTGCGCGCGAGCGTCATGGCGATGACATCGCGGAGCGTCAGGTGAGGGCGCGAGAGGGAGTCTTCGGTAGGATCTTGCGCATGGACGGGCGCGACGACCGCCAGCGTCAGCAACGTCGCGACGCTGGTGGTTCGTCCGGCCATTCGGCCGGTACGACGCCAAGACGTTATGTTGAGCATGGACCGGCTGTTACAGCGACGGGCCGTTCTGGACTGGCGTACCCTCAACGGCGCACACCACACCCCGGCGTTGGATACCGCCGGGTGTGGTGCGTGAGACTCATGCGAAGGTGCCGCAGGTGAAGCTCGGACAAGAGAAGGTCGAGCACCCTAGTGCGCCGCCCGCTGCCTCCTCAAGCACCTTGTCCTCGAGTTCCTCCACGCTGAGATCATCGGCATTGAGGCTCTTCAGCTCGTCCTGAGTCTTGCTCTTTAACTCGTCCTTCTTCCGGTCCGCCGGTTTGTCCGGCTGGTTCGTCGTGCTCATGATGGACGTCTCCCATGCGCTAATTCCGTAACCCGCCGACGCGACGGGCGGCGTGCGCCACGGCAGGTCCCCCAGCCGCGGCGCAGGAACGCTTCAACCGAAGTAACTCTCACAATCCTACAGGTCGGTCACGCTGATGACTTCCCGTGTGACAACACCCGTCACGTGATCGAGATAGGCCATCGCCACCGAGTGACGAAACCGATTGGCATACCCATCGCAGTAATTGTTGTAGAACTTGCCGGTCTGTTTCTCGGCGAGGACGGCGCACCCACCCCCGCAGTGAAACGCGTACCGGCACTTGCGGCACGTCGGGTTGCTCGCGGGCGTGCGGCTGCGCCAGGTCTTTGCGAGACCGTTCAGCTCCACTTGTCCGGCGTCGAGGACTCGGCCGATCCGAATCCCCGGCTCGCCGGTTCGCTCCCAACAGGCGTAGATGTCGCCGAAGGCATCGAAGATGTACATGCCCGAATGAGCGCTGCAGTATGCCGTGTGGAGACCCAGACCGGTCTGGCGACCAGCGAACAGCCGGCGCGCCGTGGCTTGCATCCCATCATCGGGGCGACCGATGATCTGCATCGCTGGATACACGGCCCGCAATTCGTCTATCGCTTGGTCGAGCTCCCAGCGGCCGAACGTCTTTTCGACGGGGACCTGCTGATTGGGTGTAATAGGCGCGGTGCCCACCGAAAACCCGGAGCGGCGATCCCAGCCCCGCGCGACGACCTCCTCGGCCAGCCGCGGCAGCTCGTGAATATTGCCGGGGTCGAGGTTCACCCGAATCGAGACGAGGACGCCTGCGTCAAGACAGCGGTCGATGTTCGGGGCTATCTGCGCGTACGTCCCGGAGCCGTCCGGGCGAATGCGGCGGCGATCATGCTCGGCCGGGGGCCCATCGAGTGTGATCTGAATCGAGGCGATGCCCTGCGGTCCGAGCAGCCCCTCGAACGCCTCGAGCTCCGTGGCGTTGCTGACAGCCCAGAACTCCACCGGCCCGAGATTCTGCGCCTTCGTCATGATATACTCGACGATCGCCCGATTCTGAGCAAGAAGCGGCTCCCCACCAAAAAAGCCGATCCGACGTTTGTACGCCGAGTTCTCGGGAACGCCATGCTCCCGTTCGATAGTGGGCATCGCGGCAAAGATTCGGTCGGCAACATCCGCCTGCATAGTCCGCAACAGATGGCGAAACCGGGGTTGCGTTCGCATGTGGTGCTGGAAGCAATAGGCGCACCGGAGATTGCAGTCGTACGTCGGCATGATGATGTAGTCAACGTGCATCATCTCGCGGGCGTGGTGCTTCTTGATCAGCCGCGCCACGTACCCCTCTTCCTCGGGTACCGACATCGTCGTGAGATAGCCGCGCCGCGTCAGGACGGCGATGGTCTCATCCGACGGTGGCGTCGCACCATCCACGCGTTGCAGCGCCGGCTCCGAGCACCAGTCGCCATAGAGCGGTTTGGGCCGTTCCGCCGCTTCGAGTGACAAGAGATACTCCGCCACGCTGCGGGAGACCTTGTCGTACGCGCCACTGTACCCGTGGACCAAGAGCATGTGATCGGTCTCTTCGGGTAGCGCGACGTAGATGGTGTAGCTGCTGGTCCGAAGCATCGGTCATCTCGGGAAACGGTGAGTTACCAGCCAGGTCGCGGCCATGAGCCGACGACGAGGCGGAGCCAAGCATCCAGCACGCACCGCGTGGTGCGCCAACTGTCAGAACCAACGACGGCCGCTCGAAGGCAATGATCGACGATGATCGGAACGACTTTCGCGTCGACCGCGCGCCCACTCAGACGCGGTAGAACTGCGGACGCCTCGGCGCGAAAGATTGCGTGGGCGACGGCGATCACCGCGTACGCGAGACGCTCAACCCGCCATTCGAGCGCGCGAGCCACGACAGTGTCCCAGTCGAGCGCACGCCCGTGGATGAACCATGCGACGTCGCAAAAGCATCGCAGTGGCGCCTCGAAGCCATGGGCGTACGCCGCGTGTGCGCACAGATGCAGCAGGAAATCCTCAGGCGCCAAGGTCAGGGCGCTTCGCCCCGCCATCTGTGCTGGGACCAGACGGTCCCAGAGCCCATCAGCTGCTACGGAAAACGGACTTCTAGGGTCTACGATGGCCCAATGGACATCGATCTGGGTCGCACCCGCCTTATAGAAGGCCGGGAGCTCTTCACTCGCGATGCAGCTTGCCGCAATGTTCTGCCGCCACGGCGCTTCGGGACCATATCCGAGATCGAGCAGAATTCGCTCGGCCTGCGCCAACCGATCGCGCGGCACGAGCAGATCCAGGTCGCTCATCGGGCGCATCACCGGATCGGGATACGCATGTGCGGCGAGGATTGGGCCCTTCAGCACCGCGACCGGGACTGCGCTGTCTCGAAACGCGTCCAGAATCGCCGCCAAGTCGTCGCGCCACCGCGCGCTCCCCTGCTCGGCTGCTGCTCGGGCTACCTCGAGAGATGTGCGATGGTCCGAACCCAGAACGCTGGTCAGCCCATCAGTGCACAGCTGAGCGAACAGCGCGGGTCCCAGCCGCACGGCACGTTCGAGGACGAACGGGACGAGCGTGTTCCAAGCCTGTGGGTCGAGGCCCTGGAGGCCGTCCACGGAGCGCGCGTGATCCGCGGGGGCAAGATACGCCGCCAGAACATCCTTCCACGAACGCTCAACAGCTTCCGCTTCTCTCAACGCGTCGCACGCAGCCAACGCGTTTCGGCGTGGGCCTGCTTGCGTACCCGGTTCGCGCACCGGACCGGACTGCGGTGTCGTGATAGACGGCACGTCGAAGGGAGTGGGAGTGATGCTTCCGGGCCTCTCGGTCACAACACGATAGGCCGAGTCGCCGCACTGATGCACTGATGATGTTGGCCAGCAGACAGCGCCTACGGGAATGGCAATTGAGATGCCACGGCGCCGAGAGAGTGCGCGGGATGTAAGTCTATGTCGGCAGGATAGTTCAGAGACTGTTGGTCCGGACGCAGCTCGTCGCTGTGCAGACTCCTACACTTTCGTGCTCGCTGGCGTGTGCACCCGCGTGCCTAACCGGGGCGAACCACCGATCTCCGACTGCGGTCGCCAATCTCCGCCAAGAGGTTGTAGAATCCTCGCCGGCTAATCCCGAGGAGTCGCGCCGCCTCGCCCTTGTTTCCAGCAGTGGCGCGCAATGCCTCCCGCGTCAGGCGTCGCTTCAACCGCAGCAGGGCTGCCTTGAGCGAAAGGCCGCTCTCGTCGTCCGCGGCTTCCGCCGACGACTCCGTACCGGCGATTTCTAAGGGGAGGTCACTCGGGAGGAGCGCATCGCCCGCTTCGGGCTTCGCGAGAAGACAGCCGCGAATCACCACATTCTCGAGTTCGCGCACATTACCCGGCCAGTCATATGCCTCCATCAGCTCCATCGCGAGTGGACTAACGCGGGTAATTGACGACTGGTAGTCGCGCCGGCAGCAGGCGAGAAAATGTTCCGTCAGACTCAGCAAGTCCTGGCGCCGCTCGCGCAGCGGCGGCACGTGCAACTCTACCATCCGCAGGCGATAGTACAGATCCTCACGTAGCGCGCCTTCTCCAATCGCAGCATGGAGATCCCTACTGGTCGCCGCGATGATCCAAACATCGACACGTCGGCTCAGCGTACTTCCGACGCGCCGAATCTCCCGATCCTGGATCGCACGCAGCAATTTTGCCTGGACGTGCGTAGCAACCTCGGTGATCTCGTCCAGGAACAACGATCCGCTGTGCGCGGCCTCGAAACACCCCATTCCAGACGAGACCGCGCCGGTGAAAGCCCCCTTTTCGTGACCAAAGAGCTCAGATTCGACGAGACCTTCGGGCAACGCTGCACAGTTCACGGCCACGAAAGGCCGGCTCGCGCGCGGCGAATGGGTGTGGAGAAAACGGGCGAGCACCTCTTTCCCTGCACCGGTCGGGCCCGTGAGAAGGACGGAGGCATTGGTCTGCGCCACGCGCAGAGCGATCGTACGAAGGTGACACATGGCCGGTGAGCTTCCGATCATCTCGTGCACAGTTCTGCTCCGCGAGCAACGGTGGTGGAAGGACGGACATTGGGACGTTCGTCAGTGGGCAAGATGGTGCGCAAGGGACCGCGCGCCATAAGTCATAAGGGTGTTTGGACCGAACCTGCGCTGCGGGACGCGCGGTCGTGACTTAGCGGAACTTCTGGATCGCGACTCGCGCCCGCTGGAGGCGCGGCCGCAACTCCGCATCACAGTGATGCCAGGCACCCACGAATCGTTCATACCACTCCACAGCCTGAGGCTTCTCTTGGTGCAGCTGCTCGTACAGCGTACCGCGCTCGGCCCACGAGCGCACGAGAAAACCGGGATGAAGCACGTTCTGATCGAGACTGTCCAGCCGCCCGTACGCGGCGATCGCCTCGCGCGAGCGATCGAGCCGTGCGAGCAAGTCACCCCACGCGAACGCTCGTATAACACCCCCGTCGTCGCCAAAAGTGTCTTCGAGTCCGCGCACATACACGTCGGCTTGCA
>WNGP01000610.1_pt1 | contig 50354 bp, 90 predicted proteins | sample 5407671 | NCBI WGS metagenome assembly WNGP01 (sample SAMN13153381, study PRJNA577476) | soil metagenome | isolation source: 40 cm soil or saprolite under Garry oak tree replicate 2 | place: USA:California | collected 2016-06-15 | reverse complement strand
GAATTACCTAATGAAGTGAAGCATTTGATATATTCATCAAATGCAAATGATAAATCCATCAAATGCATTTGCCGAATTCATCAGATGGAACTGATAGAAGTATCAAATGCAAATGATGAATATATCGAAGCAATACCAATAGATAGACCTACAATAGATGACTACAAAGATAAAGATAACGAGGTTGTTGCGACTTCTGCAGAAGATCGCACGCCCGCTCCTGTTGATTTTGAGCCAATTGATTTTAGAACAGCATCCGAGAAACGGCGCGCTATGTTTGCTGATGTCCCTCTAAGCAGAGATGAGGGTGAGGATATCAGCGCAATGGAAACGATTGAGCATAGCGCCACAGACCCATCTCAGCAAAAGCCTGACACTTCCACGCCTCTCGCCTCAGCCGTTGCCCCCAACAGCGGCCAGGATGACGCCGGGAGTGCTCAGGCCCCTATCGTCTCTCCTTCTTTCTCTGGCACAGACGCTGCACAGCGAACCAGTGTTTCCCCCCCTGGCGCTGTGCAGGCGTCGATCACGAAACGGCCACTACGCAAGGTGATCGAGAAGCCACAACTGACGTTCGGCGGTCAGCAGGTGCGCGAATGGTACGAGCAGGCGCGTGAATGCAAGGTGCGCATGACCGATAAGAACGTGATTACGCTCAATCGCCTGGCGGACATCGACGAGATGACGCAGGAGAACTTGAAAGATGTGATTGAGCTGTACGACACCGATAAATGGATGATTGAGCATAACGTGACGGTGGACCTACAAGAGCTAGAGAAGCAGGATGGCAAGTTTACCTTTGAGCGTGGCCTGCTCGCAGTGAAGCGCAAGAGACGCGCCAATGGGAAGCGGAGCGCAGAGCCTGGTACGGCAAACGTGCCAAACTTCGATGACTACAAGGGCAATGGCGCAGAAGAGCGAGCAGCCCGGCTCATCATGTACGAGGAAATGAAAGCAAGGGGTGAATTGATCTCATGACTGATAACATACGCATGTTCCCACGCGGCAATACCGCGCCAAAGCTACCCGTCATCCGTGAAGAGACGTGCCCAACCTGCAAGTTCCCATTGGCAGATTCAGCTTACGGTTGGGTCAAGGACTACTGGGGCGAGAAGCACATTCACAGCGAACGATGCGCAGAGCGTTACGGCTTCTGTCTCATTCCCTGCCCGACCTGTAGCGGTGGTGTCGAGGCAAAGAGAAGCGCGCAACTCGTTAACGCGCTATTCCATGACAGCAATATACCGCATTATGCGCGTGACTGGACGTTCGACAGCTATCCGAGCAATGCCGATCAAGATGCGCTGGATCAGGTGCGCTTGCAGATCAGCTTGTGGAGCGCAGATAAGCCAACGAAAGGCGGCTTGTACATACATGGCAAGAACGGCCAATGCAAAACATCGCTCGCTATCTCAGCGTTACATGCATGGCTGCGTAAAGGACGTAGCGGCGTGTTCATTGGCACCTCCGATCTGTTTAGCAAGCTGACTGAGGCGATAGCAGCCTCCAAGCGCAACGAGGACTATCAGGATAGATACGAGGCCAGTCAGGGAGCCAAACTCTTACGCCTGGTGAGAAACGTTGAATTGCTTATCCTGGATGACCTGGGCGTTGAGAGTGGCAGCAAGTACGAGATCAAGGAATTGTACCTCATTCTCGAAGCCCGGCGCTCGCATGGTCTGTTCACAATCTTTACGAGCAATCGTGATGCGAAAGACCTTGAGAAGTATTGGCGCAATGAGAAAGAGGGCATATTCCAGGACGGCCAGCGAGTGATAGATAGAATCGCAGAATATGCATTTGCGATTCCTGTTGCAGGGCGCAACCAGAGGCAGAAATGAGGGTATGAGAATGGGAGCAATGCAAGACAGGCAAGAGGAAATCAAACGCCACTATGGGACAACGCACTTCTGGCAGATCCCAAATTTCCCGGTGCAATTTACACATCGCGGCAAGGTCTATAACGGCATCATCCTTGAATGGTCGAATATCAGCAGACGTGAAAGTGACTATGATCTCTGTAAAGTCGAGGTTGAAGAGTCCACACATCACGCCTGGACAGATTGGAATAATGAGCGACATATCACAACAACTACGAAACGTTATATCTGGCCTGAGCCAATCCAAAGCTATAAATTGAGAAAGCGATTATGAGGAGGCGACCCATGTACGACATTGTACCCGATTTACTCAAAGCCTACTACGTGTCAATCACGGTGGCGATCCTGGTTGGCGCAGCACTTGGCGTCAGTGTCTATCGCGCCATACAAGGATATTGCAAGGGAAGCCGGCAGGTTGACGAGATGCTGCACACGACGGTAGGCGCGGCATACGATGCGATGGAGGATGAGCCGACAACCGATTATGACGCAGAGGCCGTGCGGAAGTTACTCAACTTTTAGGAGGATGTATGACCGAGAAAGACTGGAAAGAGCTTGAGGAAGAGCTTGAGCAAATCACAGACGATCAAGACGCCGTTGCGTTTATCTGCAACTATTTTGCTAAAGATTTGCAGGCTGACTACCTCAAGATATATCGATCAGACCGATATGAGATGAACCGTAGCCCTAAGCAGGCCATTGCTAACCTGCTGCGTTTGCCGCCTATTCAGTGAGAGGTGATTATGACCGAGAAAGATACACTGTTGCGCCGTTTGCTTGCACGTATACGCGAGCATGGATACTACCATCAGGTAGATGTGGCACTGGTGGATTGGTTCATCGGCAATGCATCGGTGAAAGAAATCTGCCAATGTTGTTAGAGACGTATAACGGAATGGCCGATAGCCAGAAGATGGCGTGACGATCATCAGGGAAGCGTAGGAAGGCATTTTATGAACGATTTACAAACATCATTTCAGATTGTTGGATGGGGCATCTTAGGACTGTGTGCATTCTTTCTCGTGGCTGCCATCATTACCAGTAGCATTAAGCAGATCATTATGCTTTATTATGCATCGAAGACGACATACGCCAAGATGCTCCTAGATATGGAAGCTCCTGGTAGCCTGGTGAAGATGGTGGAGGAGATAGAGAAAAAGCATCAAGACAAACTCGTAGGAAAGGGTTCGTAATGCTTGAAATTATCTTAGTGGCGATCACGTTTCTCTTGCTCGGTGCCTGCCTTGTGGTCATCGGGCAACTCTCGATCTCGACAGGCTTGCTAGGACGGCGCAATCAGACGCCGCCGAAGACGAAGCCAACAACACCGTAGAAAGGATTTGTAACATGAAACGACTTATGCAGTTTCACGAAGAATTGAACAAGGCTATCAGGCTTTGGGCGCAGATGATACAGGCGCTAGATCGAGCAGGCCGGTATGATCTTGCCTGGTCGTTGATGGATATACAGCCTGATGCGGAGCGTATCGACACGGTTAATTCGTAGCGCGTAAAAGTAAAACGCCTGGCTCTTTGCTAGAGAGCCAGGCGACACACCATAGGATTAAGACTCTATAGCGCGTTACCAGTATAACGAGTAGAGAATGGTACAGGTTATGGCATATCGAAAGACCCAGAAAGGCGATAATAACCAGGCCAATGAGACAGCCAGCCACAACAGAATTATCATGGACACCGGCGCAGGATTCACTATATTCGCCATGTTCATTGTTGCGCTTATCATTGGCGCCATTGCGTATATGTGGGTTGCTCATGCCGATGTCTTACAAACATTGGTTGTTGCGACATTCATCGGCGTCTTCGTTGGTGGCTGGATCGTCCTGGTGCAGTTCACACGTCGCTCTATATCGCATACAACAACGGTCATCGCTATAGATACGATGGCACGCAGCCGCGCAAAACTTGAGGCCAATATTGCCGTGCAAGCTGAGAATTACGTTCTGTATCAGGATGAGAACGGAATTCTGCAATTCAGAGGCACTGTCCAGGTGACAGAGAACCGGCATTATCCAGCGCAGATAGAAGCGCCGAAAGAGCGCGTTGACGATAAAACGATCTTGGAGCTTTGGGACAAAGGGACAACAGCGCGCGCCATAGAGAAGCTACTCAACGCCAATCTGCCGAAAGATGAGCGTATCAGTTATTACCGCATTGAAAAAGTGTTGGAAGCATACCGTCCAGGTTGGAACGAGAGAGGTAAACGAGTAGTTGAAAGCGAACACCTGCATGAGAACTGAAATACTGCTGTCTGAAATCAAACGGTGCTCATGCATCGTATCGCTCTATAGGCTTGTTCGCTTGTCGCACGGCGCAAACCATGGTTTGCGCCGTGTCTGCGTTCCAGGGAGTGATTCGACATGGCAACATGGGTAACATATGCATTGATTGATCCTCGTAGTACAGCGGTGTTTTACATTGGCATGACCAACGATATCAGAGAGCGTTTCATTGCTCACATTATGAATAGGGAAGTGAACCGGGCAAAGAATGCCATTATCGACGATCTCAGAGCAGTGGGAATGCTTCCGTATTGCAGAACACTGGAGATATCGCTCACAGAATATGATGGCAGGGCGAGTGAGCGATGTTGGATTGCAGCGTTCTTGGAGATAGGCGAACCACTTTGCAATGCGGAGCGGACAGGTAAACGGTAGGAGGTTTTGTATGCAAAGACAAGAAAGTAGTGAAGAAAGAAAGAACCGCTTAAATACGAATGCGAAGAGATGGCGTGATAAGAATAAAGAACGTGTAGCCGTGAACGCCAGATTATACCGGGCAAACAATCCTGATTATAGTAAGACCCGTTACAAAAACCGTAAAGAGATATATGCAATGCAGCATAAAACATATAACCAGAATGCACGTCTCAAAGTCCTGCAATACTATTGTGGTTCAGAAAATCCTTTTTGTATGTGTGATGGATGCAACGAACATATGCTTGAATTTTTAAGCATAGATCATATGGAGGGTGGGGGAAACGAGCATAGAAAGAAAATAGGTACAGGAATAGGGATGTACAGATGGTTTATAAAAAATAATTTTCCATCGGGCTATCAAGTACTTTGCCATAATTGTAACCTGGCAAAAGGATTTTATGGCATATGTCCACATACACCTGGTATTGATCTGATTGATATAGCTTTAACTCTGGAAGCATAGGAGATACGGCAAATGAGACTTAGCGAGTTTGGCGAACGGGTAAACGATGGGGGAAGAAATTTTAAATTTTGGTTTACTGATTTTACCTTAGTCTATACCCCGATCTTTGTGTTGGTAGGTATACTCATGACCGGCTTTGACCTGTACGTAAACATCGGTATAGCTGATACCCTTTGGTTCAAAGTACCGTGGGCTGCGGTTCAGGTACTGGCCGTTGACGGGCTTTGGTTTGCGGTCTGGATAAGAATATTAACCGATGAGTACAGATGGAACAAGATAGCTTATCACATCTTCATTATACTTTTAGGTTTAGTCATGACTGGCATAGGTATAGTCATGACCGATATCGTGTTCTTTCAGGAGTACATGAGTCTATCGAGTAGCACAGCCTCTATGAACCTTATCGGTATACCCGTTGGTATATTTCTCCATTCCCGCGCCATACTCCTGATGCTCACCGCCACACTCGCCATTATACTGGATAAGGTCATGAGGTCTAATACCCGGTACAAGGCAAGCACCGCAAAAGTACATGCCCCTAAACCTAAACTTGAGTCTATACCCCAAGATCACATCGACAGTATATCCGAAACTGAACCGCATATACTTGCGCTTCCTGCACCTGCTAAACCTTCGAAGTATATGGAGATCAAAAGTACAATGGAGCGGTTCATTGCCGAGGGTAGACTCTATACCTACCAGGATATAGCCGATGCTATACCCTGCTCCATACAAACGGTGAAAGTTCACGCGCCAAAGATCAAAGCTGAACTAGCAAAGGAGGCTTGATGCTCTTATCGTCTATGTGTTTATCAGGACAAATCTACATCCATGACGTGTATGTCAGACTCTATGATGTAGATGGCTCTGTCGTCGAGATACCGGCTGAAGACATGATCGATATCGTAGAGCCGTGGCTCAAGCAATGGCGCGAACGGCTCCTGGAAATCAAGCGCCAAGAAGAAAAACGGAGAAAGGACACTGTAAATTGAACATCTTTACCGCAACCATGCCCGTATGGGCGTGCATCTTTCTCGTAGGATTACCACTCGGCTTGCTGGCATTCATCGGCTTTGCAGGCTGGTGGAAGAGTGACACGAAAGACCATAGCGCGTATTGGAACATGGAAAAGGAGCGCGACGAGGCAAGAGAGCAACGCGACAAGCTCAACACGGAGAACGCGAAATTAGCAGGCTATCTCGACACAGCAGATAAGCGCGTTGTAGAGTCGGAGAAGGCGAATAAGCACCTGCACGCGCAAAATGCCGAACTACGCGAAGCCCTGGATGAGGCAACGAAAGAGATCAAGGCATTGCAGATGAACACGATAGAAGTGCAGGAAGTCGCGCCTGCACCGATGACATACGCTGAAGCAAAGCCAAGCATCGAGAAAGCCGCGCAAACGTCGCCAGCGAAACGTACGACACGCAAGAAAGGAGAGACGAAGCAATGAGTGAGGAATGGCAGCCTATTAACGAGCGGTTGGTGCAGGAGCATGTAGTGAGCAAGGTGCCTCAAACGGACACGGAAGTATTCGCGGTGTTTCAATCGTTTGGCATGCTCGGAGAGTTCCTGAAGCCGCTCTATATCCTCTATCGCAGCGAGGGCTACAAGATGAATGTGCTTGATGCATACGGGAAAGTCATGCGTGAATATGCGGAAATGGGCAATGAGAAAGCAGGGGCGCAATGAAACGATGGCAAACGTGGCTCGTGAAGTTCTTTCATCTCAAAGGCACACTCAACACGGAGAAAGCTTTACGAAGTGTGCGTAAGCAATCCTATGAGGCAGGCTACGAAGATGGATTAAAGGACGGCGTGAAAATACAACAGCAATTCATTCCCGCCGTCTACATCGATCCAGCAGGCCAGAAACAAGCACAATCTCAGATCGGCACATATGAGCCGCCAGAACGCACGACCGATAAGCCGATGGTCTTTCCCGAAACGCATGGTCGCTACTTTCGGGAGCAGCGCAAGGAATTTGAAGAGACGAAGACACTGCCAGTATTCCCAAAGCCGCGCAAGTTGCACTTTCAGCGCCTCTACGCCGAGCCTGATAGCACGTTCAATGCGCTGTGACGCTCGCCCTTGCCATCATTGCCACACTCGAAGCCGGTGTGATCGTGTGGCTCTGGCGTTCGCGCAACAAGGCATGGCGTGAGAATGCTCGCAATGCAGGTACGTGGTTGGGACATGATATCCTACGGAAAGAAGAAATAGCCCGATTGCGCGAGATGGTCAACAAGTCCCGGCGCAATACCGGCAAGGCGGAGATGTGACGAGTTTTCTTGATTTCCTCCAAATCTCCTGAAATTGCTAGCTAAAAGCCTTGACAAGCGTATAAGCATTCAGGTATAATAAGCATAGAGGTTGAGAAACAAAAGGAGATCAAGGAAATGGCAACGTTCGAAGAAATCAGAAACATCTGCAACAAGGCGAATGACGCGGCAGCACAAAAGGGCGATGCTCAGGCGAAGGCATGGTTACGGCGCCAATTCGCAAAGCACCAGGACAGCATCTACAACTCTGGCGAGTTCGCAAGCCGCGAAGACATCGGTTTCGATTTCGAGCTTGATGGCACATGGTACACGCTCAAGTATGGTAAATACAGAGGCCGTGACGTATATGATTGCCACCGCAATTTCAAGAAGTCTCCAACAAATACAGCCGACGATGCGGAAGCCGCCGAAGGGCAGGCAAAGCTCGCAGCATTGTTCGGTAAGTAAAGGGGAAATGAGATGAGTGTTTACACAATTCGCAGGAAATCTACGATATTCAGGCAGTAGACGAAGAGACTGCGCTGGCATTCTTTGACGAACTTCATGAAGATCGCACCCAGGATTTCGACTGCCTGTACTTCGATCTCCCCGAAGTGATGGGGGTGCGCTCATGACCATCGAGCAAATGTCCAGTGCCTTGAAGAGTGTCGGAGCCTGCTTCGCAGTATCGACTGCGAAGACTATTCTCCCAAATGACCCGTTTGGAAGCAAACCCTCGTATCACATCCATCCCGATTGTAGCTATCCGCATGAGAAGCATATTGAGCGCGTATTCAGTCAAGCTCAGTTCAAGGATTGGATACGCACGATGAAAGCGGCAAAGCGTTGTACAGATCAAGCAGACGCATTTGATCTATGGGAAGCATACAATGGGCGTTGGGATTAGCACAGTAGCAGCCTGCGAGGGCCGCCCGCGAGGGCAGAAAGGAATGAGACGATGTTTTTTTGTGAATTCGTTCAGGGCTTCGACATGAAGTCCGAAGTACGTGAAGAGTTAGAAGCCGCGAGGAATCAGGTTGGCTTTGATGGGCCGGATGCCCATGAACACTATCTCATTCATGGGCAGGCGGAGGTGTTGACTCCCATGCAAAAGAAGCTCATGGGCGCATGGGCCGAAGCAGGGGGCACCTGTTGGGCTACCTACTGCACAGAGGTAGAACGGAGAGCAAGCAACCGTGGGATGTTCTGGTATATTCTCAGTCGTCCAGCGGCACCTTGTGACAAGGATTATACTGCTGTCCACTCTGACCAGCGTGCCGAATACGCCGACGCCCTGCACAAGCTACGATGGGACTAGCCCACATCCCGCAAGCCTTGCCCTGGTCGAGAGGCCAGGGTGTTTTCATGCCTTGCGTATCCTCGCATCATGCGTTATACTTACCATAACAAATCTTGTGAGGTCGCCAATGCAGCAGGAAGATACCGATAGAACACAGGCCATTTACCTGAAACATCTTTCACCAACCTGGGTCAAGCAGTTAGACGAAGAGGTTGGCAAGCACGGCATGTTCTGCGATATCAAGGCGATCTTTCGCGGGATGTGTAGACCCATTACCACACTCAAATTGCGATTGAACGAAAAACAACACTGAGCGCCGTCACGTAACGTAAAAAATCGATTTTCGGGCGTATCATGACCTATTTATGGTTATGGTGCGCCTTTTTGTATGGAGTTTTCATGGCTGGCATGCTCGTCTACATCCTGATCTCGCTCTTGATCTACTTTGTGTACGTAGATTGGCCCTGGATTGTCTTTAGCGCGGCGACATTCCTCGCTCTCTTCGCTGGCTACGTGACACTCACGAGGAGGCACTATGCAACATACATCCCCTGACCGTGACGCTCGACTCCTGCCCTGGATTGATGCAACTGGCCTGCAAGATGGAATACACACTCGCTTCCTCCTTGTAGATGGCAAAGGCGTTTTAGCAGGTGACCCATCTGAGATGCAGGATGCACTGAAATACTGCGCATGGAGCGAGGGCTTTGCCCGGCTCATGCTCTGCCTGATGCATAGCGATGAGGTACGCTGTGAGGTCTGCAAGGATGACGCGACTTGAACGAGCATTCTACATCGCCTGCGCCGTCATCCTTGCAGCGTGGATACTCTTCTATTGCTGGTGGCTCTTCGGTGCGACGTATCCAGCCATCTTGGCACCATAAAGACGTATCGCTCGGCTTGTATCTCTTCTGCCTTGTGTTGGATGGTGCCGGATGGCACATGAAGATTTGGGAGAGTTGCGAAGCTCTCGTGTCCTATAAGCCCGTATTGGAGGGGTGAATATGGTTTGTCCACATTGCGGAAACGATACCGACGCAAGTACAGTAGTACATCGCGTTACGCTTATCAATAATGCAGGAGCAGCACAACCTGCTATCTATCCTGTCGTGAATGTTGCTAATGCCAACGCGCTCAATTATCCCTGGACGCATACCGTATGTGCTGCGGCAAATGGCTGCAACCCTTTCCCACTGGTGACTTATATCAAGTTCTGAGGTGATAATGGAAGAACGCGCAAAGATTTGCATGGCTGATGCAGACGACACACTTACACGATGCACAGAGAGCACCAGGAATCTATTAGGCATGTTGGATAGAGGCCCAGGCGCAAGAGAAGCGGCATTATGTCTCACGAAGCTACAAGAGGCTCGCCACTGGCTCGAAGACTCAGCGCAAATCACCGGCTTCAACGACCAGGAGTAAGCGCATGAACGACAAGAAGACACCCATCCCGCTGCGTGCATCCCGCAAGCACGCAGAACCGACGCCGCTCACCTTTCCACAGCCAAATCGACATATCAAGACTGGCATTAGCAATACTCTCAGCGATCACACTATCCCTGTAGACATGGCTGGCAATCCGATTGCATTCCCAAATCCAGATCCTCTTGATCGCCCACTTACTATGCGTGATCTTTGCAAGGCTCTTTATGCCATTGGGCACTATGACTTTGAGCCAAGCATTACGATGTCATTCAGCGAGTTTGAAGCATTCATGGTGCAAGTATGGGAGGAAGAGTGAGACGACTCCTGTACGCGCTCGGCCTGTGGATTTACGTCTGTGGCAACGCGACCAGGCACACCGAGCCACGAGAGCCGTTCGCGTGGTTCAAGGCAGCTTACGACAGAAGGCAGGGCAAGTATGAGTGAAGACGATATCAACTACCTTGCAGCGTATCGCTTGAAGCCCTATGGCTATGTCCTGATCGGCTATCGGTCCTGCATCTACCTGATGATCTTTGACGACTCACGGGAACAACGGGACATAGGTTCGGCTTGCGTTCTTGGAGAGGAGCAAGTATGAGTGAGCAATCGGACAGCAATCGGACAGATAAAAAAAGACTCCCAGGACAGCAACTCTCCGATGAGGAGCGCGCGGTTGCTCAACACAAGTTCCTTCTGTCTTTTGCCAAACGTGCCAATGTCCTTCATGCTGCGAAAGCCGCGAAAGTCCAACGCTCCACTATCTATGAATGGTTAGAGCACGATGAGGATTTCAGCTTTGCCTATAACCAGGCCAAGGAAGACGCCAAAGACGTGCTGCGTGCTGAAATCTATCGGCGCGGGCATGATGGATGGAACGAGTCAGTCTATGAAATGGGCGTGCTTACCAGGACGGTACGCAAGTATAGCGATACCCTGCTCATCTTCCATGCCAAGATGCTCATGCCCGAGTACCGCGAGAAGCAGTCACTTGAAGTCACGACACCCGGGGCAATAGAAATATACAAGGTTCGTATTCCAGACAATGGTCGCAACGAAAGGGGGTGATGCCATATGCCAACTGCTACAACTAAGCAAACAGAAATCGTTATTGAACCGCAACCAGGACCGCAAACTCTGTTTCTAAGCACTTCAGCCGATATTTGTGTTTACGGAGGTGCAGCCGGAGGCGGCTGAGCAAATCATACGGATTACTCCTCGAAGCCTTGCGCCACATCGACAATCCTGAATACGGCGCGGTGATCTTTCGCCGCACGTATCCTGAGATCATGAACGAGGGCGGGCTGTGGGGTGAGTCGATGAACATGTATCCCCTGCTTGGTGGCAAATCCTCAGAAGACCCGCCACACTGGACCTTCCCATCAGGCGCGACCGTTCGTTTTGCTCATATGCAATACGGCAAGGATATGTATTCCTGGCAAGGCTCACAAATTCCGCTGATCGGCTTCGATGAACTCACCCTCTTTACCAAAGCACAGTTTTTCTATATGCTCTCTCGTAACCGCTCGACCTGTGGAGTGAAGCCCTACATGCGCGCTACCTGCAACCCTGATGCTGACTCCTGGGTGAAAATCTTTCTTGCCCCCTGGGTGCATGAGGACTGGCCTATTGAAGAGAGAGCCGAGTCAGGTGAAATCCGCTGGTTTGTGATCGATGGCGATGAGTTGGTATGGCTTCCTAAAGATGGCAATTACCCCAACGAGCAATACCCCTATGCCAAGTCGGTAACGTTCATCGAAGCCGATATCTACGACAATCCTATCCTGCTTGAGAAAGACCCTGGCTATCTTGCAAACCTCAATGCGTTACCGCTCGTTGAACGTGAACGGCTCTTGCACAAGAACTGGCGTATTCGAGTCGAGGGAGGCAATAAGTTCAAAAAGCATTGGTTCCCTCTTCTCGATTCCATACCCGATGACATAGAGAAGATTGTGCGCTGGTGGGACTTTGCCGCGACTGAGGAAGTACCAGCAAATAGCCAGCGTGATGGCCCTGACTATACGGCATCGGTAAAACTAGCACGCCGCAAGATTGGCGCGTATCCACGCTATATCATTCTTGATGCGACGTGGGATAGACTCTCACCCGGCAAAGTTGAGGAGAAGGTGCGTGCTATAGCAGAGCAAGACGGCAGAGAGTGTGAGGTTTTCTTTGAAGAAGAGCCGGGCAGCGCAGGCAAGTTTAACACGTTCTCATTCAAGACGAGAGTGCTTGAGGGCTTCTCGGCGCATGGCATCAGATCGACTGGCTCGAAAGAAGTACGAGCAAATACATTTAGTTCGCAAGCTGAAGCCGGGAATGTGGCACTGCTCAAAGCGTGGTGGAATCATGGCTATCTCAACTTCTTAGAGCCATTCCCATCGCCAAAGGTGCATGATGACCCGGTGGATGCCGGTAGCGGCGCAATGGAACAATTATTCCAGAGGCGACCAGGCGTGTTCGATCTCACACAGCCAACAGAAGAAGAGAAAAGGCAAGCTGAGGAAGAAGCGAAAAAGCCTGTAGAGATATTCGAGTGGGCTATGTCTCATGAGGGAGGATGGATAGAATGATTGCATTTGCCAAGCCTGACAACGTGATAGCGATGCCTACAAAGAGCAACGAGTGGTATACACCTGCTCGCTATGTGGAAGCGGCTCGTGATGTCATGGGTGGCATTGACTTAGACCCTGCATCAAGTGAGATTGCTAATCAAACGGTAAAAGCTGAGAGGTATTATACAAAAGCTGAGAACGGATTTACTCATCCCTGGTATGGAAATGTATGGCTCAATCCGCCATACGGAAAACTTAGCAATAAGAGCATATTAGAGGCATGGATAAGGCGGCTTATTCAGTGCTACAAGTATGGCGATATCAAGCAGGCTGTACTCTTGGCTACTACGAACATTGAAGCTCCCTGGTTTAGCTTGTTATGGGAATATCCTATCTGCTTTGTAGACCATGAAATCAGGTTCATGCATCCTCAAGGCATCAGAAAGTGTCATCTGTTCGGTACAACCTTAACGTATCTTGGCACGAATGAGCAGCGTTTCATCGAAGTCTTCTCAAAGTTCGGGCGCATCGCACGCGCCATTGATACGCCACGCCAAACAGTGCAACCGCTCTCATTGTGGGAGGTGAGCATATGAAAAGACATCTGATCATTGCCCTTGTGCTGCTGGTGCTCCTGCTCCTGCTGGCTGTCGGTATCCTATACGTCTCGAGACCATCTCACTCGAACCCGACACCAACTGTGACACCGACACGAGCACTACCAACCGTCACGCCAACTCATCCGGCAACACCAATCGTGACGCCAGAGAACGGGAATGGGTGATATATGAGTAGATTTGGCTGTGATGCAGATAGACGTGGAGCGACGCCTCATGTTACGTCTTGCCCGACAGTTGCATTCTGCTTTGATACTAGCAAAGTTTCACCCAACTCAGCGACGGTCTTGCTTTACCGTTACGGGATGATGCCCTTCATACGGACAAGCCCTCTACATCACGGAGGTAGTATAGCATATGACTAGACGGCGTAACCGCTCTCAACGCCAATACACCGAAAAGGCCGACCCCAACATCGCTGTCGTGGTCGCTCAGCAAGGCGTTGCCGCCCCTGCCACGATGCCAAGGAACATGAGGGCCTACATTCAAGAGGGCTACCGCTCGTCAAAGACCGTCTTCCGCGTGGTAGGGCATATCGCGCGCGCCGGAGCTGGTATCAAGTGGAAGCATTACACCGACCAGACGAAGAAACGCGAGATGCCCAACTCTGAACTGCTGCAACTCTGGAACAACCCCTCGCCTAAGGTCTCTGGAACTGCCTTCCGCGAGGCCATGATTGCCTACTACTGTCTGACTGGCAATAACTACTTGCTTGGCATCAATGCGAATATGAACCCCGCAGGCAAGTTTGACGAGCTGTACAACCTCAGACCCGATCTCACCAAGATCAAGGTCGATGAGAACGGGCCGCTCTACTACGAGTTTGGCAACTTCTCACCGCCCAGGCGCTACGCGGATCCATTCATCATGCACAACAAATTATTTGCAGGGAACGATGATGTGTATGGCATGTCACCCGTAGAAGTGGCGGCTATGCTCGTAGATATCCAGAAAGCCGGGCAAAAGTGGAACCTGGGCCTGCTCTCCAACATGGCACGGCCAGGTGGCGCGTGGGTGACTGATGCACTGCTCGGCGATACTGAGTACAAGGGCTTGAAAGAGGAGATACGCAAGAAGTTTGCAGGGCCCCGAAACGCTGGTGAAACGGCTATCTTGCATGGTGGTGTGAAGTGGCAGAGCATGAGCATGTCACCCTACGAGCTTGACTGGCTTGAGAGCGATACAAAAAGCGACCGTGATATTGCCGGTATCTTCTTCAACTTCCCACTGTTCTTGTTGGGATTAGCAGACTCGACATACAGCAATCAGGAAGAGGCGCGGTATGCGCTCTACACTGAGATTGATTTTCCGATCCTGGATATGTATGAGGATAGTCTCAACATGTGGCTCACGCCGCGTTACGGTGGCTACCTGGGCTACGATCAAGAGGATGTGGAAGCCATCCAGACGAGGCTACAGCAAGCCAAAGGGCAAGCCTCAGATCGCGCGACAGCAGAATTTACCGCAAGTACGGCAACCTTTCTTGAGGCGCGCGAAATCCAGGGCAGGCCAAAGCTGCCCGTCAAGGATTTCGTGATTATCAATAGCGTCCCGGTGCATGTGGAAGACCTGGACGACTACATTGCAGCGCTGACAGGCAAGACGATCAATCCGCCGCCTCCACCGCCAATGCTGCCATCGCCAGATCAAACGACGGTAACGGAAGTGCCAAACGATACGACTGATACGAGCACAGACAATCCGCCTCCACCACAGAAGAGTCTGGAGAGTCAGGACGTTGAGCTTGACAGAAAAGGCGAAGAAGACGAGGATGATACCAGCGAGGCATTGAAGAAGTACGTCAGCACGTTTCCGCAACTGGCGGTGACCAGAGAGCAGTATCGAGCATTGTTGAGGGCTAAGAGATGAGTGAAGAGGTGTTCGCCTATATGCAGTGCTGGTCTGCTACGTTACCGCCACGGTTTCAGGTAGGGTTTCAGAACGAACTAGAGAAGCATTTCGATTGGTATCTTGAGCGCATCAAGCAGTGGGATGTTGAAGTGTCACCTGTCAAACGCAAAATGCGACTACTGAAAGATGAAGAGGGACATGATTATCTGGTGATGTATGATCAACGAGTGAACGTCACTGGCGAGGACGATGTGCTCCAGCAGTTGAAAGGGCAGATGAAATGGCAATAAGTGAAGAGAATGGAACCATAGTAGAGCCAGTCACGCCGCCGCCAATTGGCTTGAATATGCAGATCACGCCGCAAGGCATTATCCTCTCGTTCCCGGTCAATCTTGGCATCGACAACGAGACGATGGCGCAACTGATACGGGCGTACCTGCAAGCGCATCCTGAACTCATGCAAGAGATCGTGCGTGAGTCCATCGCAGCGAAACAGCAGGAATTGGCCGTCATCCAACTGGTGAGACAGAGCAAGAACAATTGAGGGGTGAGCGATGAATAATGAGAGATTACGTGAGATGATACATGAAGCTCTCGTAAGAGAAGGAGCACGCTTAGTCGAGCAGGCAAAGCAGATGAGGCCAGTTATAGTGGGTGATCTCTGGTATGATGCTCCATTCTATGCATATGGACAATCGCCAGTTGAATGTGGACAGCCGCCAACTATCGTTGATTCTACTGCTATCGTGATTGATGAGGACGTGAAAGCATTGCCAGAGCCGAGAACAACTGAGGTGAAGCGATGAATGAAGACGATCCGTCATTTTTGGAATGGGCATCAGAGTTAGCTACACCGCGTAAAGTGCAAGATAATCTGAGAGCAACGTATCTGAAACAAGTAAACGAAATGCTAGAGAGGAAAGCAGCCTTGAAGACTGTCGTCAGAAAATATCTTACACTACGGGTCATCTCTGATGTTCCTACCGAAATGGCGATAGATGACACGATCAAGCGCGGACTCGACCAATGGCGTGAGCGCCCGATGGTGGTTGATGTGCAACTGCATGCTGCTGTACCTGTCTTTCGCTCTGACGATCAAATTTTCATCACCATGATCTTTGATATAGAGTTAGAAGAGCCAGCGCAGAAGGAAGAATTTTATGTCAGAGGGAAGTGGAACGATACTCATCCACTTTAGTCGAATTGTTGAGGCAAAGCGATGAAGGATTTTCTCTTGTGGCTTGCAACCATACTCATCGGTATATCTTTTATCTTGCCTTTTATAATACAGCCATCTATCGCTACTATGATGACCATGCTTACAGGATGTATTGGATTGGTATTATTGGGGTATGTTCTTTATCCTGAGTTGAGGGCTAAGCGTTGAATGAGATACTACCTCGTATTCTTCATAGTGGTGTCAGGTTTAGCGATGAGCAAAAAGCGGAGATCAAAGCATACGTTGAGGGTAAAGAGATGAGAAAGAATGAAGAGATGGCCCTGGTGCTCTTTCAGGCATGGGCAAAGTATGAGGGCGATAAGAATGCCGATGAAATAGAGTGGGATGATATAGGCGAATGGCAACAGCAGGGATATCTCGATCAGGTAAATGCCATATTCAAATATCTCTTTGAGCATGGACTTCTAAGTGTCAGTCTCGACCGTGAACAAATGGAAGCCTATGGAGCAAAGTATGGGGTCTATCTGGCTGAGAAGAATGAGGTGAATCAATGACAGCGCAAGAATTAGCACAGCAGATACTTGCCATCGCGCAAAAGGCATTGGATGACGAATTGAAAGTCGCCATTTACATCAATGACGATCCTGGTAAATGTGATGCCCGTAGTGGACTCGAAGCCATTATCAAGCTCTGCAAGGAAGTGCCGCCATCACAGGACGCCTACAAGCAGTACGAGAAAAAAGAGAGGGTGAAGTCATGAGAATAAACGGATTTCGTTGTGATGCCTGCTGCAAAGAGCACCTGCTTGATGCCCCTGATTTTATGAGGCTAAGCATGGGAGAGGTACTACCAACCGATTGGTTCTTTGTGAGTCATGGCAAGCAAGGCAAGGAACCCTTGATGTTCTGCTCTGTGGAGTGCCTTGGAGACTGGGCAAATAAGCAAACCGCAGCCAGAGAACCCAAAGAAGTAGTGCCTGAAGAGCATGCAAGTTGGAAGGACTGGTGAGCCATGCCAAGACTAGCAAAGGTTGAACGCGAAGTGAAGCATCTCCTCGGTGGTGGTGAGATCAAAGCCACCAACGACGCGCAGGGCATTATCGAGGGCTATCTAAACTACATCGGGAATATCGACTATGGCGATGATAGGACGATGAAGGGTGCTTTTCAGCAGACGCTCAAGGATAGCTATGCGAGAAAATCTCGACAGGACTTAGATTTTCTGTGGCCCTATCTCTGGAACCACGATTACAGTTCCGACGTGCCACCCGGCGGCATCTTTGAAGCTGATGAAACAAAGAAAGGATTATATATCAAGGCTCAACTTAATTTGGATATTGAGACAGGCCAGAAAATATATAGCAGCTTTAAAAAGAAAACATTAAGCAAGCAGAGCATGGGCTATAAAGCCATTCAAGTTGATTGGGTCAAGGAGGATGGCCGCCCTATTCGCAATCTCTTAGAAGTCGCCGTGATGGAAGGCTCAGCCGTGGTGTTCCCCATGAACGATTTAGCGCAAGTCGATACCGTGAAGAACGGTAGGAGGAATTTTTACATGCCAGGCAAACTATTGACAAAGCAGGAGTATCCTGCAATCACCAAAGACTACGCTGCAAGTTACGCGGCGACAACCCAAATGGATTGGGTATCAGACTTGTGGAACCTCTGGTATCCCTTGCGTAACGAAATTATTGTTGCCTTCCAAACAGGTGACACACCTGTCGAGGATGTGCAGACAGCCGTGAAGCAATTCAGCGCGGCCCTGATCGCCTATGTGCAGCGTGGCGTCGAGCTGGACATGACCGGGTACCTACAGCCCGATGACGATGACACTGCGCCCAATCCCATGTATATGAGTGCTGACGACAATCCTGAGACGAAAGACACCAAAGAGGGTCGGATGATCTCAGCGGCCAATCATGCGAAACTGACCAAAGCGGCAGAGGGTATTGATGGGCATGTCAAAGTGATGAAAGATGTACTCAAGTCAGCAGCACAGCGGCAGAACACTATTGCAGGCACCCCGTTGTATTCATCTGCGGACGACCCGACACCTGAGCAGAAACAAGACGAGAAGCCACCTGAGCAAAAGGACGAGGTTGTCGAGGATGTGCATAGCGTACTGCATGATTTAACATTGCTGTTGTCCGCGGACAACGCGAATCGGGCCTTGTAACTGTGTTATACTGTTTTCAAAGGAGAAAACATGGCAGAGATTATCTCAGAATACACAGGAGAACCGTATGACCCTAGTTGGGGTACGCAGCTACAAAAGGGTAAGGAACTTCCTTTACGTAAGTGCTTGCAGTGCCACGAAATGAAACGAGAGGACTTCGATGATCGTTGTCAAGCGTGCTACGATGCGAACGAGCAGGAGTGTCATCGTCAACGTGAAGCGGGGGAACGTTTTCCCCTTGATAGAAACCTCATTGGATGGGCGTATGCCACCTCTCAACCAGGCTTATTTGATTATCTCTGGTATTTTCTCAAGTGGCTTTTCCGTCAAGAGCCAGTGATTGAAGCAGATCGTCCATATCGTTTTGCCAACGATGGGACACCGATCTATGGCTATCAACCGATTGGGCGTTATATTCCTGCAACGAATGTTTGGGAACCTGCGCCGTATGTCAAAGATGAGTATGAGGATGCACAAAATGCCTATATCAGAGGTATGTAACCATGCCTAACAATGAAGAAGTCCAGCAGGCGAGAGCCTGGCTAGAGATACACAAGCCTCGTACCTTCGAAGCACTTGACGCGATGGACGATGAGGCGAGGCGGCTCTACAAGCAGCATATGGATATCATCAAGGCGCATCTTGATGCATGGCTACAAGAGGTTGATCCTGAAGGATATGCCGCTTTACTGGCTGAAGTGACGAGGACTGGATGAATGAGATAGATGCTAAAGTGCTTGCAGCAGCGCAAGACTACAATCGGGAACGCGGCAAACCTCCGGCGTTAATTGTCGTTCATCCTGAGATAGCAAAGCGTATGACCACTACATGCTTTCGTTTCCCTCAACTGCCTAAGTTGGGTGCGAGCGCATTTATACAAGCTGATATTGATCTGCATGATGTGCCCCCGCCTAGCAGTATCAATGTAGTCAGTGTAGAGGTAAAGATACTTGATACCTCTCGCATGGAAATCTTAGAATATTTCCAGTCAAAAGACAGAATTGATTGCTTGGACGAGTATCAGGTTATGGAGGTAGTTATGAGACGAGGCAAGGACTGGTAGAAAATATGTGGTTCTTGAAGCGCTGTGTTGATTGTAATCATCTCTGCGCGGGTAAATGCCTTCTTTGCAAAAGGCCACTCTGTGCAATCTGTGCTTATACTATCGGTAGCGTGCATATGAGTGGCGGTCATTCGCCTGGCTTTCAAAAATGTCATGTTTGCAGGGAGGAAATAGACAGGCTAGCTATGAACTCTTTCCCGATAAAGTACCAGGGTAAGGTTTGGAGATGAGTACTTACAAGCTGAATAGTTTTATGTTATACTACCAATAACGACAGGCGCGGCCTCATCGCCCTGTGACCATAACAACCGAATACAACGCTGAGAAGGCGCTGAATGTCTACCCTTCTGGCATAGAAAAAACTATGTTCAGAAGGTGAGATAGCAAACAGAAAAGCCTCCTTCTGAACACCACAGAAGGAGGCTTTTCTTGTGAATGAGGAAGTAAAAAACCTTGTAGAAGAAATTCACAAATTAAATCGCCACTTGGACGAAAGAGTCCGCACCATCGAAGATCGGCAAAGCAAGACCGAAACGAAGATCAGCCAGGGCGGACCGGTTGCGGCTGAGGCCAGGGCTGAACTGAACAAGATCAACGACAAGATCAGCAGCGAGATCAAAGAATACCGTAAGCTGGTAGCTGAACAAAAAGAGATGCAGCTTGCCGCACAACGCCCGCCTCCCACGAACGGCTATCGTGGCTCCAATGCTAGTTCGTACAAGCCGCTGGCAACGAAAGCGCTGGAAAAATGGATGCGCAAGGGCGGCGATGTGCAAGCACTCACGATGGAAGAGCGCTCCTATATCGATTTCAACCACATGAACTGGGATATGTACACCCCTGAGCAAAAAGTTATGGTGAGCGCCGCAGCCGATTTGGGTGGCTTCTTTGCTGGAACTGACCTTTCGGACAAGTTTATCCAAAAGCTGTTCTTAATCTCCCCCCTACGCCAATATGCCGACACGGCCACCATCGGCGGTGAGAAGTTACTCATACCGAGCGAGGGGGCCACAGATACGAATATCTTCTGGTCTGACGAGCAGACAGGATTCCAGGCCAGCCCTGACCCGAACCTGGGCATGATCGAGATTTACGCGAGAGAACTGAATGGCTATCTCAAACTCTCTAAGCAGAACCTTGAGGACAGCGTCTTCGATGTGGAGGGCTACATCCTGAAGCGCCTCACCCGTCAATTTGCTCAGAAGGAAGGCACGGCCTTTATCAACGGGAATGGCGTAGCACGGCCTGAAGGCATCCTCACGGTGGCGGCGCTCTCAAACTACGGTGGCATGAATGGATTGCTCGGCACCAGCGCATCGCACCTGCTCCTACCATCCGACATCATCTCCCTCATGCACGTTGGCAAATCGGGCTATCGTGCCACAGGCACATGGCTCATGAGCAACTCCACCATCGGGATATGCCGGCTGTTTGCAGATACTACGACACGCCCCTTATGGACTGTGTTTGGAGACGAGTTTAGGGAAACGTTATTCGGTCGGCCTATCGTAGAAATGCCTGACATGCCGAACCAGAGCGGTACCTTCCCAGCATTTGGAGCAGGTCAATTCCCTGTGATCTTCGGTGATATCGCGCAGGGTTATCAGATCGTTGATCGCGTAGGACTCACGTTCCAGACGCTCAAAGAATTGTTCGCCATTCAGAATCAGGTGGCTTTCCTGGCGCGTCAACGTGTAGGCGGCAAGGTAGTGCTCCCCGAGGCGATTTCAGTCCTGAAGATGATCTAGTCCACATAGAGAGGAAACACATCCATGTTAGATGCAAATGGGTTGTCAGTTGAAGAGGCAGCACCGGAAGCGGCTCCTATTGAGGAAGCGGCGCCCGCTCCATCTCGAAGTCGCAAACGGGCAGCACAGGCACAACCGTCCGTAGCAGGGAATTGCACCGGCGAGCTTGAGATGCTTCCCGATGTCGAGGGAACCACGTACCACGAATACACCTGCAAGGTCTGCGGCCAGGTGGTGCATGTCGGGCTTGAAGACCTGGAAGCAAATGGCTTGCCGCCAGAACACCACAAACGTGAGGAGGATAAATAGATGAGCTTTGTTGGACCAACTGGAAAAAACCCGTCCAGGTACTTCTGGACTATCCAGGGGCTTGTCGCGGCGGTCTACAAAACCACGCAAACCACTGCCAGTTTTGACCGTTACCGCAACGGCGGCTATGCGGCGTTGACGCTTGAACTGTGTCCTGGCCTCTGGACTGACGGCTCGCACAGCTTTGCGATCAACGAGTCGGATGACAACTCGACATGGACGGCGGTTGTAGCGGCTGACTTGATGCCTAATCCTGAGGTTGGCGTGTATGGGACGGCATCGACGTTTGTCTCAATCACGGCTGCGACCACTACGGTGCAGCGCATCGATTATATCGGTCGCAAACGCTACGTACAGGTCGTCACAACCGAGTCAGGCGCAACGGGCGCGGCGTATGCGCTCCTGGGGCATCTGTTCGCGCCGAACATCTTCCCGGCTGCATAGGAGGCGGATCGCATGGCAAATCTTGGAGAGGTGACCGTCAAAATCAATGCTGAAATGACGGAAACCAGTAGGGAAGTGCTGCGAAATGAGCTGCTGAAAATCTTGAGCGAACCGAAAGTGCTGGAAGAGTTGTTGAAACTCTTAACGCACGATATCAGGCTCAAGACAGGCGCACGTGTATGAGTGCAGTGTTCGGTGTGCGCATCACCGTCTCTCCCGGCAAGGTCACACTGCAAAGACCTTTAGAGCAAGTCGACGGGAGTCGAACCCGATTCCGCTGGTATCTCCCAGTGCGCAATCCGAAGCGCTCCGCTTGCACCGGCTCAAGGAGAGTATAGCACATGACCGATAGCTTGAAACTGGACTGGCAAGTCACGGTCCCGCCAACGGTAGAGCCTGTATCTTTGTCTGATCTCAGATCGACAAGCACAGGTTCCTACCTGCGTGTGGACTTTACCGACGATGATGCGGTGCTACTGTTCCTGATCCAGCAGTGTCGCGCCGATGCGGAGCGCATGACCGGCAAAGCGTTCGCGCCACAGACCATTCAAGCGATGTGGACCATGCCTCAGATCTCAGGGAATAATCTCTCGGGTGCGAAGCTGCTCTACGATCAAGACTTTTACCAGTACAACGAGTCACTTGGAGCCAACCCGTGGTCACCGGCGCCGTTCGTGTTGCCTATGCCGATGCCGCCTTTAACAGCAGTGAGCTTGTTTGAGTACAGGATCACCGCGTTTGCAGCGTGGCAGACGTGGCCGCAATCGGTGAGCGGTATCGCCAATTATGTCGTTGACACCTTGCCGACGCCGGGCGTGGTGTACCTGCAATATCCGCCTCCGGCCTATCAGTACAGGCTGACCTATACTTGCGGGTATTCGACCTTGCCACCGGAGTTGAAATTGATGCTCTTGCAATATATTGCATGGAAGTATGAGAACCGCATAGGCGAGGATAAATCGAATGAACTCAGAAACATCTTCCTGGGTAGAAAGTCGTGGGTGCTCTGATGCCTGGTATAGCAAGTCGAAAGATCGTTTCAAGCCATGCATCAGGCCGCAAGGCCATTGTGCATATCCAGCAACTCACCGGCGGGAATACGGCGCAAGGCTTTACCGATAGCGGGACATGGGCAGATGTGCCAGGCTTGTCGAATGTGCCTGTGACGTTCAAAACGTGGAGTCCCTACGAGAAGACTATGGCGGGGCAAGACTTTCAAGGCGTCGGCTCCAGGGCATACCTGCGCTGGCGGAAAGGCGTCAACATTCGCTCAAACATGCGGCTGGTCTATGGCAATCACATCTACCGCATCACGGAAGCGAGCAACTACGACGAGGCGAACACTGATATCGTCCTGTACCTGCAAGAGTGGCAACCAACGGGCACGGTGAGGTAGAGAGGTGAGAGCATGGAAGAGTCAAGACTGTTTTCGTCGTTCGCAATGAACGATATTAGACATGGTTTGGTGGGAAACACCATACTCTCTACTGAGTTGGGCAATCATGCCACGTACAGGAATATATCTCGCTCGGATTTCACATACCTGGGCATCAGTAAGACGAGCACGATAATGGCGTTCACCATGAGCCATACGGCCTTTCTGCACTGCATCAAGGGTATTCTCTTTGGGAGTTCCAAGAAACAGGTGATCGGGACGAACACACAAGCGATTGTCACAATGGTGACATACTTGCAAGCCATCAGGGATTGGGCCATAGACAAGTTCATAGGATATGCGATGAACAAGACGAGAACTACCAATAGTTCCCATCAATCCATATCCGCGTATTGTCGTAGCACCTATCCAGGTCCAGCATGCATTGGGGTTAGATCGGTCAACCTTACACCAAAGGCGCTTAGTGAGGTTACTTTTGCTTGGGGTAGAATGATAGGGCATCTACATAATCTCCTTAACAGATTGGTAGGTGTATGGTTGGGGCTGGTACAAACAGCCTCAACTCCCCCGCATTATACCACACCAAGCCGCTTCCCGTCTAGCTTTATGGGGGTGCGCTATGTCCTATAATCATTTCGCAGCAATTGCCAACGCCTTGCCTCAAGCGATTGCTCAGGTTGTCGATGAAACAGCCGACGAGGCTGTGAGCAACATCAAGGGCTTCATCGTCTCCAATGGGCAGGTGGATACGGGCAATATGCTGAACGGCATTGCGAAAGAGGATGGCCCCGATGAGCAGACCAAAGATATCACCAGTGCCATGTACTACTGGATTTTTCAGAACTACGGCACGCGTTACCTGCCTGCCCGTCCATTTGTGGAGCCAGGCATTGCGCAGACACAACCAGGCTTTGATGCGAAACTAGCAAGCATTGAAAGCCACCTTGTGGGGGTCATCGGATGAGTGAGACAGCCATGGCGCTGGCATGGATAGCTACCACCATGCAAGGGGATGCACCCTTGATGGCAGCGGCCACAGGTGGCGTCTATCGGGAATTTGCGCCAGTAGACACACTTGTACCATTTGCGCTAGTTGCTCAGCAGGCAGCAACGGATATCTTGACCGTGAACGCGGTGCGGATCTGGACAGACATTCTTTTGCAAATCAAAATGATTGGCCCAAGTGGGTCGGGTGGCAACTATGCGGCGCTTGTTGCCGGGGCTGATCGTATCGATGCTTTATTCGGTCGGGTGGGGCCTATTGGCCTCCCATCGGGAGCTGTGGTGTCCTGTTACAGAGAACAGACGATTGCCTATGGCGAGTTGGTGAATGCCCAACCATTTTCGCATCTCGGTGGATTATACAGGATTGCGCTACATGGGAACTAGGAAGTGAAAATGCTAAATTATACATTCTTTTTACCCCGCGTAAAAGCGGAAGGATAGGAGGAGAACGCCATGGCTAACCGCGCCACAGTTAACCAGACCACTCAATTCGGTCTTGAGAGCATACCTGGCACGAATGTAGCAGCCAACAAGCTCTTGCAATGCTTTGGTATCAAGCTCGGCCCGATGGCTGATGTCGCGCCCTATACGTCAACGGGTCGCAAATATGCATCCATCGCGATTGAAAACTCGGAGTGGGTCGAGGGTACGCTTGACGGCGTGCTCGACTATAACGGCATCGTGTACGCGCTCTCTGGTGTGGCTGGCGCTGCTACCTCCATCGTCGCGGCAGGCAACTCATCCACCGCAAAACTCTGGACATTTGTTCCACCGCTCACCGGCTCAGTGCCACCGCAAACCTTTACGATTGAGCAAGGCGAGAACAATAGCTCTGGCAACGCGATCTATAACCACAAGGTCAACTACGGCCTGATTAGCGAACTTGGCTACAAGGGCAATCGCAAAACCGGCATGACCATCGCAGGCAAGATATTTGCTCAGCAGTTGCAACGGGCTATCACCATGACGAGCAGCCCAACAGCCGTAGCCTTGCAGCCATCGGCAGGCAAGCACTTCAATTTCTACCTGGACCCGACCTTCGGTGCGCTCGGCACAACGCAACTCCTGGACGTGCTTGATATTGATTTCAACTTCGGCAACCTGTACGGGATGTACTTCCCGTTCAACCGTGCCAATCTTGGCTTTTCGTCGCACGTTGAGCTTGACCCAAACTGCACGATCAAGCTCATGATGCAAGCCAATGCCGTCGGGTTGACGCCGCTCTCCTACCTGCAAGCAGGGCAAACGGTGTTCCTGGACATCAAAGGCCAGGGCTTGCCGATTGACAACAACCAGACGTTGACCATCGGTGGCGGTGCCACAGGTGGTAACTTTACGCTCTCGTATAAAGGCCAAACGACCGCCAACATCACCTATGCGGTCGGGCTTACCGCCGCGACCGTCAATACCGCATTCCAATTGCTCTCTACGGTCGGTTCCGCCTGTACGGTCACGGGCCCTGCTGGTGGACCCTATATCTTCACCTTCACCGGCTTACTCGCAACCGATACCACGGCCATGACGGCAACCAATGTCAGCTTATCAGGTGGCACACCGACGATTGTTGTTACGCAAACGCAGGTGTATGCAGGGTTTGAACACCAGCTCGCCGTAAAGGTGCAGAAGCCCAATCCATTCGAGGACAAGGACGGCGTGTATGCGGAGAACTACGAGTTTGTGGTTGTGGAAGATGCGGGTTGGAACGCTGCACATAAGTTCCTGGTTACCACATTATTAACAGCCTTATAGACGGATGCTAAGAGACCATGTGTACATAGTTGACCCCGTCTCAACACTTGAAGTCTCGTAGCGAGTATAGCACAAAGGAATAGAGATGCCCTTAACACTTTCGCAAATTGCCAAGAACACCGCCTCCGTGACGCTCCACGTGGACGAGGAGACCGTCACGGTCGTGTACTATCCTGGCCGCGTCACCGAGAAGGCAATCGCGCAGATGCAGAGTTTCGCCACGATGGATGAAAGTAGCATCGTGGCAGGCTTCGCTGGCTTCAATGAGATACTTGCCCATCTAATCAAGTCCTGGGATATCTTCGAGGATGACGAGCAGACGGTGATGTTCCCGCTTGACCCGAAACGGCTGGCAGAACTGCCGGTGGGCTTCCGATTAGATGTGATCAACGCCATCATGAGTGATATCCGCCCGGAAACGATGGCGCCTCAGATGAACGGCGCGCACTGAGGCGATGGTTAGCGACAGAGGGCAAGTACGGCGAGCCGCCAGAGGATTATGTGCTCATGTCTGCGGCTAAATGGTTGGGGATACCAGTGCCAACCATCCCCGATGTGGGGATGTGGTGGATATACAAGGCGCTCGATTACATGTCAGCGGAAGCAGAGGCGCAAGAGGACCTAGCGAACAGGAAGAAGTGACTACATGATAATGGCTTCCAGCCTCATTGCAAGGGTATCTGTCGAGGGCGCTGCCGCCGCTCAGGGTCAGTTGTTAGGCATGGGCAGCGCCGCCGACGCAACGGAAGCGCGTTTCCGCTCGCTCGCCGTGATCGGTTCGGGGTTGCTCGTGGCGGGCCTCGTTGCCGTGGGGGTCAAATCCGCTGAGATGGCGGCGGATTTCCAGCAAGCGGTCAATCGCCTGCGCACCGGCGCGGGTGATACCCAGGACAGTTTCGCCTCGCTCTCCTCCGGTATCCTCAAGGTCTCCACCGATACGGGCATCCTCACGCCAAAACTCACGGCAGCCATGTACGAAATCCTCAGTAGTAACCAAAGGGGGGCACAAGCCTACGCCACGCTCGCCGCCGCCGCCAAGGGCGCGGTGATCGAGCAAGCCGAAGTCACCGATGTAGCGAACACGCTTTCGGGCGTCATGACCAATTATGGCACGAAGGTGTTCGGGGCGTCGAACTACATGAACGGCCTGATCACGGCCGTGTCGCGCGGTAAAATCACGCTGCAAGACCTCTCGGTAGCTATGGGGCCAATCGACCCGGTCGCCCATGCGCTCGGCATCTCCTTCTCTGATCTCGCGGCGGCCATGAGTACCCAAACTAATGCAATGATTCCGGCGGCACGCGCCGCTACTGGGCTGCGCTTCATGATGCAGGCGCTCGAAGTCCCGACGAATAAGACTAAAGATGCGATGGCAGCGATGGGCCTCGATAGCGTCAAGGTGGCCGAAGAGATGAAGGTGAGTCTGCCTGGTGCGTTGCAGATGATCTATGATGCTGCAAGGCGCGCCGGGCCGGAGGGTTCAGTGCCGTTTGACCGAGCGATTTCTGATATGGTCGGCGGGCAACGCAGCCTCTCGACCTTTTTGGCACTCACCGGCGACCACATGAAGCAGTTCAAGGACAATGCAAAAGCCGTTGCAGACTCGATGAAAGCAGGTTCAGGCAATGTCGAGGGATGGACGCTCGCGCAAACCAACTTCAATGTAATCATGGACAAGGCCAGGGCATCGGTAGCGGCGGCGGCTATCGGGCTTGGTATGCTGCTGCTACCCGCCCTCGGGAAGATCGTTGCGGTCGTTCCGCAAATCGTCTCATACTTCACCGATTTCTCAGCGCACGCCAATGTCCTCATCCCCATCCTGGCGGGCTTGGGCGCCGTCATTGCAACCGTGCTTGTGCCTGCCATCTGGGCTTTTGCCGCTGGCATGATTGCCGCCACGTGGCCGGTACTCGCCATCGGCGCGGCAGTGGCCGGCCTGGTCGCCATCTTCATGCATTTCTACTCGACCAATGCAGGCTTTAAGGCGTTCATCGACAATCTTGTGACAGGCTTTAGAACGCTATGGTCACTTCTTCAAGCCAATTTCATGCCGACCATGCAACGTCTCGGAGCGTTTTTTCAATCAACTATTCTCCCTGCGTTACAGCAAGTTGGCAGCTTTCTTGTGAGCACATTTAAGCCAGCGTGGGAACAACTCGTGCAAACCTGGAAAAATACGCTGTTGCCCGCTCTTCAGATGTTGTGGGGATTGTTCCAAACGATTTTGCCCGTGCTGAAAGTGGTTGGTCTTGTGATTCTTGGCATCGTGGTCGCGGCTCTTGTTATTCTGGTCGCGGCGGTTGCGCTTGTTGTGAAGGCTATTGCGCTGCTCATTCAGGGTTTCGCATGGCTGGTATCGTTTACTGGCGCCGCTTTTAGCGCGATCGGGACGACTATCACGAATTTCAAAAATCTGGTAGGCAATATATTCAATGCGATCGGCACCTTCATCCATGACAAACTCATCTGGATTTACGATCACAACAAATACGTCAAGGCATTTGTTGATTTGCTGGTAAAGTTCTTCAACGACACGAAGAACCAGATCGGGTCGATCTTCAGTGCGATCGGCACCTTCATTCACGACCGGCTCACCTGGATTCACGATAGAATCACTGACTTCAAAAATGCGGTAGGTGGAACATTTGATGGCCTCGGGACGGCCATCCACCAGAAAATCACGGATGCCTGGAATTGGATAGTTGGTTTCGTGTCAGGGTGGCCGAGTAAAGCTGTTCAATGGGGGATCAATCTGATCCAGGGCTTTATCAATGGCATCGGCTCTATGTTTTCGGCGGTGGGTGATGCTGTCAGCAATATCATGGGCAATGTGGCCAGTATTCTAGGGTTTCATAGCCCGGCCGAAAAAGGCCCGGGCAAGGATGCTGATACCTGGGCGCCCAACCTCATGAAGATGTACACGCAGGGGCTTGCTGCGGCTCTGCCCGACATGCAAGCCGCGCTCAATACCTTGATGGTGCCAGTCGGGAACACGCTGTCAGGGCATGGGCCAGCAATGGCCGCCCCTAGTAGAGCGGGCGCTGCAGGGCCAACCATCATCGTGCAACCGCCTGCTATCTACCTGGACGGACAGCGTTTGACACAGGCGCAGATGCCCTACATCACGAACGCTATTCGCAACGCCACGGGCGCACGTGGCTTTTAAGAAAGGAGAACGATCATCGCAGGCAAGAGTCAATATCTTGAAAATGCATTGCTCAACTGGCTCAAGGGGACGACCTTTCCCGCAGCGCCTGCAACGGTGTACGTGGCGCTCTTTACAACGGCACCAACCAACGACGCCGGGGCTAGTGCTGTAGAGGTGTCAGGTGGAAGTTACGCGCGCGCGGCTATCACCACCACGACAGGCTTTTCAGCTATCAGTGGCGCGCCGTCAGCGCCTGGGCAGATCAGCAATGGCAGCACGGTGACATACGCCACTCCTTCAGCAAATTGGGGCGTTATAGTAGCGTTTGGCGTATACGACGCCTTAACGGTTGGGAATTTGCTGTATTGGAGCACTATCGTTTCGCAAACAATAAACTCAGGCGTTGTGGCTAGCTTCAGTGGAGGAACTCTTATAATCACCGAAGATTGATTAATAGTTGAATGATTATACTTACAATGCGGCCATATTAGAAAAGCCTGCCGCCTTGCGGCCACTCGTGAGGAAGCCTGTCATTTTTGCTCAGGTTGCAGTGAGGGCAGGCAAGCACAACATAACTGGCATCGTGGCGCGGTGTGAATTCAGGACGGGAAATGGGAATCACGTGATCGAGATGATAGACATACGTTCCATCCTTACGCTGCTCAAATTTGGCAAAGCAATAATAGCAAGCGTGCTTTTGCGCTTTCAGCTTGGCTTGGATTTGTTGAGCGGTCAGGGTTCCCTTGAGATCTTTCTTGTGAGCGCGCCGTTTCTGCCAGGCGACTCTAGCCCGCATAAGATGCAGTCCATGTCGATCATAGTATCGCTGCCTGCTCCGCTTAGTGAGTACTTCCCGATGCATCCTCTGGTATTGTCTGCTCCGTATTCGCTCTTCTTCCAAATGAGCCTCACGGTGCTGTCTTCTTCGCGCGTTCGCTTCTTCTCGATGGGTCGCGTGGTAGTGCCTGCTCTTTGCAAGATCATGTTCCCGATGTTCCTCACGGTAGTGTCTCTTCCTTATAAGTATCTTTTCTCTATGAGATTCATGATAGTGTTTCTGCCATATGCGTATCTCTTCCTCATGCGCCTGGGCATATCGCTTGCTCTCTTCTTTGTGCGCATCGTTATAGATTTTTCTGTCTTCTTTTCTGCATGCTTTGCAATGAGGCTGCAAGCCATCTCTAGAGTGCTTATTGAAGAATGCTGTGGTTGCAGGAAAGAACTGCTTACACTTGGAGCATTGCTTTTGTGGGGTATCCAGGGGTATAGTGTCCATACGGTAGAACCTCCAATTCTATCGTCATGCCTGGGGACGTGCCAACGTCGCTCAGGCAAAACATTATTACCCCCCCATTTTACCATAATTCCGCCTGTAAAGCTAGTCCGGGGGGTATTATGGTCACAAGTTTAACCCTCTATCCAAATAGCTCCTCTGCTTCAGCAACGATCAGCACGGCCAATCAACTGATAGCCAATGCGACGATTGCCACGAATGCAGGTGTGCCGAAGACGCATGTGGATGCCTCCACAGGCTTTGGCGAGGTATGCTCGCAAGTGCAGTCTGGCGCGTGGCTAGGGCATGTAGGCGCGATCACCGATGCCGCGTGCAACCCGACAGGCCACGGCTGGTTTTTGGATGCCACGACGCTTGACTTGCAGGACATCATTTCGGGCAACTGGACGCCAGCCTTCCGCCATGTGACCTCTGCCAACTCCTACACGTGCGACATGTATTGTCGCGCATGGATCTATAATCCTACGGGCGGCACCTATGCGCTGATTGGCTCGGCGATGGTGCTCTCAGGGCAGACGATCAATACCACCATCGCCAATTTTACCTGGGCGGCTACCTCGCTCCCTACGGCCTCATTTCCGGCTGGCACTAAGCTCTATATCGACCGCTGGGACAATATCCTGACGACAACGTGTGTCTCTGGCAACACGGTACAGGTCAATCAGAGTAGCCTGGCAGGTGATGGCCTGGCGGCTGTCAATATCATCACACCAGGCTATCAGCCGACGCCGGCGGCGCTCTCGGGCGAAGTTGACGGCGTCGGCACACTTGCAGGAACCGTCTCACGCTCGACGGCGCTGACCGGCACGCTTGCCGCTGTAGGTACACTTTCGGGCACACTTACCGTATCGAGCGGTATATCACTCTCGGGCGAAGTTGACGGCGTAGGGACACTGAGAGGCACGCTCTCGGTAGCAGGCGGCGGTGGGCTTCCCACTGACAACCCGTATGGATTGACGATTGGACTCAATCCAGGATGCGGCAATGCGGCGTCAAACTATACGCACTGGTCGCAACTCTTTGCCGATATGAAGTCCAAGGGCATGACGTGGTTACGCTTCCAACTCTCCTGGTGCAGCATTGAACTCACGCAAGGCACCTATTCATGGGGGGCGTTAGACGACGCCGTTTCGCAATGTAACGCCGCGGGAATTTCGATATTATACACCCTCAGAGGCGCGCCGACCTGGGCGCTGACAACGACCTCACAAAAAGCTACGACGGAGCCATGGTTTTTGCCTGATCCAACGCTCATGGCGGGCTTTGCGACGGCGGTCGCTACGCGCTACGACGGCCATCATGGACATGGGCATATCGATGCATTCGGGTTTAACGAAGACTTCTCGATTCACTTCACCAACCCCGCCGGTGGTTGGTCAGGCGTCTACAACAATACGCTCTATCCTGGCCTGTACGGTACTGGCGGCGCCGTCACATCTGCGAACAAGTGGCAGCCCGCGCGTGACTTCCATTTTGCCAGTCCCGTTGTGTTGGCGGTGACACAGGCTATCAGGTCAACCTATCCAGGCGTGATGATCGGCATGCCGTGCATCTGGTGGACGCAGCCGATCAACGTCGGAGGACTCCCAAATACGCCGGTATCGAATTATACCGCCTCGCTGCAAACGCTCTATAACGATCTCGGCACCGGCCTGTTTGATTTCCTCGATTTCCACTACTACAGTAATAGCCAGGCGCCGCTCGTTGGTTCAAATCAGGTGAGCACAATCGGGCAGGCTATGACCGATCTACGCACCGTGGCGATTGCCAATGGTGATGCGAATATCCCGATTTACCTCACCGAGTTTGGCTGGCAGGTGCCTACTGACGTAGCAAGCTACACGACGCAGGCCACCTACTACCAGCAGGTGCTGGATGCGGTGCGTGCAGGTGGTGCCAACCCTAAAGGAAAAATCTTCTTCTTCACGTTGGACTACGGCACAACGCCTGGGGAGTCGAGCCTGGTAAAGTGGAATGGCGCCTCCTATGACTACGAGCCAGCCTGGACGACCTGGGGCAACTACATCACGCAATATCCGACCTGGGGGCAACCACCAACCGGCACCTATACCGTGCTCATCAATGGGCAGGCCATGTTTGTCATCGCCAGGACGCTCACCTCTGAAGGCTCTGTGGGCAGACGCGCAACCGCCAGCTTTACCGTGCTCACCGATACCAACACGCATTTTGCGCAATACCAGCAAGTCTCGATATTCGACCAGAATGCGGTACTTGCCTTCAGCGGCTACATCACCATTCCCAAAAAGCAAAAGCCGGGCTTCCAACCGTATTTGGTGCATGCCATTCAATGCACCGATCAGCACTTCTTAGCTGACAAGCGCATTGTGGCAGCCTCCTATACCAATCAGACGATAGGCTTCATGGTGGCTGACATCCTGGCGAACTACCTGGCCGCCGAGGGCGTCGGCACCGGCCTGATTATAGACCCAGGCATCACCATCGCCAGCGCCGTCTTTGCCTATTGCACTGCCGCGCAAGCCCTCGATGCGTTGGTGAAATCCGCCAGTTCCGCCGGTATCCCCTTTTATTGGATGATCGACCAAAACAAGCAGTTATTTTTTGTGCCATACACAACGGTTATCGGGCCGTCAGTCGATGGGACGACGGTAGACGATGGACAACGCTCCGGCGTGCTACCATCGGCAACGCCTGGCAATCCGCTCTATCGCAACACGCAATACCTTCTCGGCGGTGTAGCGCAAACAGCCACGCAGACCAACATCAGGCCAGGCGACGGCAATACAACGGCCTGGGTGATGGACTATCCGCTTGCAACCGTGCCAACGGTCAGCACCAGCCTGAATGGTGCGGGCTACGTAACGAAGACCGTCGGCATCTCAGGCGTCGATACCGGCAAGGACTTTTATTGGTCCAAGGGAAGCAATGCGATCACGCAGGACAGCGCCGGTACAAAGCTACGCAAGGACCCAACGCTTGACTTGTTGAAAGTAGTGTATACCGGGCAATATCCGACGCTGGCGACTGACAGCAATGCGGGCCAGATCAGCTATCAGAAAGGCATCGATGGCACCTCTGGCATCATCGAAGAGGTGGAGCAAGATACCACACTGACCGATCTCGCAAGCGGGCTTGCGGAAGTGTCGCAACTCCTGACGCGCTACGCCACACAAGGACAGATATTCGAGTTTGCCACCAAGCAAGCAGGGTACGCACCGGGGCAGTTAATCACCGTGAACTATACGCCGTTCAACTTTGCGAATGCACAGATGCTAATTGAGAGTGTGATTGCAAGCGATCAGCAAGACGGGCTGAATATTTGGTACACGGTCAAGGCGGTGCAGGGGCCGTATGATACGACCTGGACGAATTTCTTTAGCACGTTGCTAAAGCAACCACCGCCGGTGAATAGCATCAATATTGGCACCGGGCAAAGTGTGCTGCTCTCGGCATCGGGGACGCTCACACTGTCAGCGACGATGACGGGCGCGGCGTCCGTATTCGCTTGTCCCTTGCCTTCGACTTCGTTGTTTCCTAGCACCACATTGTATCCATGTTGAGGAGGACACATCTTGAGATACTTCTATGATTGCGAATTTATTGAGGATGGGAAGACCATCGATCTTATCAGCATCGGCATTGTGGCTGAGGATGGGCGCGAACTGTATATGCAATCAACAGAGTTTGATGCAACTAAAGCTAGTGAATGGGTGCAAGAGAATGTGTTGCCTCATTTAGAGGAACTGTATTTTTCGCGGCAAATAATGAAGGAAAGAATCCTCTCATTCATGGATCCGCTTTTGTATGGCAAACCCGAATTGTGGGGCTACTACTCTGCATACGATCACGTTGCTTTCTGTCAGCTTTTCGGTACGATGATGGACCTTCCTAAAGCCTTCCCGATGTACACCAGGGATATCAAGCAATGGTGTGATACTCTCGGCAATCCTCAGTTACCTTCGCCTGGTAAAGGTGAGCACAATGCGCTTGCAGATGCCCGTTGGAACAAGGTAGCATGGGAATTCTTGCGGGATAGAGAGGTGCAGTAACATGCCAACAATAACCTACACCTATACCAATGCTGGACATAACCTGCTCAGAAATGGCATGGAAGGGGCGGATAATCCGAAGATCGTGTATGTGGCGCTCGGCACCAGCAACACGGCGCCTGCGGCAAGTGACACGAAGCTCGGCACGGAAGCGTTCAGAAAGGCCGTCACATCTTACACGAACGGCTCAACAGGGGAAGTCATTTTCAATGGCTATATCGCGCCTTCCGACGCGGTTGGAGTAGGCATACAGGAGGTTGGCTGGTTTGGCGGCAATGGGGCCACGGCCACGGCCAATACAGGCGTACTCCTGGCGCGTGGATTATACAACCATAGCAAACTTGCAACCGAAAGCATTCAACTGAGTCTAGATTTTACGACCTGAGCGAGGAATAGGAGATATATGGTCTATACACCTACCGGCCCATTCAATCCAGGCGGTGCGCCAGGCATGTCAGCGGCCTATGGCAATAATCTTGAGAACTGGATTAAGGGGATTGACAACCTGACGCCAATCACGCTGAATGGCTCGACATCTGGCACGGCCAAGCTCTACCAGTTCTTGCAGGGCAACTCAACGAATGGTTGGAAATTCACGCTGGTACTGTTCAGCAACTTTCGCAATGGTGGTGGCTCTTTGCAAACGATTGCACTCCCACAGGCATACTCGACGGGCTGTCAGTGGGGAACCGGCAATTCACCACCTGGCTCGCTCACCTCATCTGGTGCGGCGCAATCACTCAACATCATCACTGGCTTATCAGCAGGCGGAGGGTCAATCACGGTACAGACACAATGGGTATCGTATGCCTTTGGGGAGAGCATGGCGGCCTGGGACACGCTCTCGTTTAACAGTGGTCAGGCTACTGCACGCACCGGCATTGCCTGGTTTAGTGGCATTTGAGAGGAGAGGACAATGCAACTGCTGCTCATGATCTTTTACATTTTCTGGCTCATTACCGTACCGGGTCTCTTATTCCTGATCTTTCTCCTGACCTATCGCTATATTCATAAGATGGAAGAGACGATGATAGCGAGTCGCGCGATCTCAGCAGAGGCGGCGCTCAAATCAGCGGAGGTGGCTAATCGATTAGCCACCTTGCTAGAGAGTGGGCACCATGATTGCATTTGTAGGCAATCGGAACCGGGGGCTGTCAGAGGTACAGGGCAGTACGATTGTTGCGCTTCAAGCGCAAAACGAGGCGCAGGAGAAACAGATCAAGATACTGGAAAAGAAGATCATGCGGCTGGAGGGTGTGCTTTCCACGCTGCAATACACACTGAAGGACCGGAGGCGGCTGCGTCTTGAGGTGAGAGATGAGTATGTCATCCTCACCGATGAGCGCACTGGCGCGGAGATCACCGTACCTGTGCAGATACACGTAAATGAAGCCGTCCACAAGGACGAGAAAGAGGAATAACATGGGTCTCTTAGATGCTTATGGAAACACACTTGGCGGCATATTGGTTGCGGTGGAACCGAACATTCAAGGCTGGCTGCGTAACGGGCAAGCATTTTCAGCGACCACCGGGCTGCTTGCCACAGCGACGAACGCGAACCTTACCATAGGCGGCATGTGTATCTTCAATCCGGCGAATTCGGGGAAAAGTGTGCTCATCTATAGCATGCATGTATTTACAACTGTAACAAGCATCTGCCGCCTGAATGCAGTCACGGCAGACGAGGCATTTGGCAATCCGCTCACCCCAAATAATATGAATTTAGCAGGTGGCACTAGTGTCGTGACATGCAATAGTAGCGCCAATAGCGTAGCTGCCTCTGTAACGCGACATGGCATAGAACTCGCCATTGTCACGCAGGGACTCAGTTCAGCGCCGAATGATGTGATTACCAATGGAGGATATATCCTGCTTCCAATCGGGTCGGCGCATGGGGTTGCCGTCTACCCCTTTGTGGCTACGGCAGGCAACAACTTTGCGGTCAATGCGAAATGGATTGAGTTTTAGAATATGGTACACAGCATTAACGGCGTGCAACTCTACCCATCGAATAATCTCTACAATGCGCCTATCACGTATGCGCCGCTTCACCCCAACTCGGCGGCATACGTGGCGGCGGTTGGTCCGACGCAAGCGATTGCCTTGCACTTCTCGACCATTGCCAGCCCGCCCGCAGGCTTTGCCTGGGGTATTCCGTACAACATTGCCACGAACAGCACGCCAACCTATCACATGACCAGCTTCGGCTTTCCTACAGTGAGCGCCGATCTTGCCTATCCTATCCCAAACAGCCCGCAGTACGAGGAGCCATCAAACGGTTCCGCGGATCATCTCTTGCTCTCATTGAATACCGATACGGGCATCCTCTATGAGCTAACAGGTGTGGTCTACAATTCCGGGGCGAACACGTGGAGCGCCGCCAGTGGTGGCTCCTTTAATCTGTCTGCGAATACACTCCCCACGTTTAGTAGTGGTATCTCTACCTCTTCAGGCATGCCTGTGCTGCCTGGCCTGGTGACGTATGATGAGGTGGCAAGCGGCGCTATCACGCACGCTCTGTGCTGTGCAATGCCGTTCGGGGCGGGCATCAATCAGCAGATATGGCCTGCTATCCACAACGACGGCAGCACGACAGGCTACCCGCCGCAAGGCATTCGCTTCCGCCTCAAAGCAAACTTTGACATCAGTGGCTTCTCCGCGACTAATCAGGTCATCCTGCAGGCCATGAAGACCTACGGCATTTACAACCAGGATAGTGGTGCCAACGCCGTCGTGATACGTGGCGCTCCTGACAACAGGTGGAATAATACCGACCTGGCGCTCGTTGGTGCGATCACGATGAACAACTTCGAGTTTATCGATGAGACGGCCATGATCGTCAATGCCAGTAACTCGATGGCTGTCTACACGCTGAGAGCAAAGGTGTTTCCCTCGGCTGCTCGTCGTGGCGCCATCACCTCCACCTATAGCGGCATCGTGCTTGCTGACGGCCCAGGCTCTTATTATCGCCTGGGAGAGTCGTCAGGCATCACTGTAGTTCACGACGCGACGAGTGGGCATCATGACGGGACACTCATAGCAGGCGTCACGCCTGGACAAGCTGGCGGGCTGCTCTATGATAGCGATACCGCTATGAGTTTCGACGGCTCGACTGGCTACATTGCGCTGCCTGGCGCCATCAATCTCTCTGCTATCACCTCGTTCTCTGTCGAGGCATTAATCAAGCCTACTGCACTCTCAGTGGCGAACACCATCCTCTCGACAGAAACGACGAGCACGACCAACAAGGGCTTTGACTTTGCCCTGATTAGCGGGGCGGCCAAGGTGCATTTACAGATAGGCAATGGCACGACGAACGCTACCGCCTTTACGGGGACGCTCGCCAATGCCAACACCTACTATCACATCGTTGGAACCTGGGACGGGACCACGATCAAGATGTACGTCAACGGGGCGCTGAATAGTACAAACGGCTCGCTTTCCGGCACGATGGGGGCGCCGACGAACGCGCTCAATATCGGGCGCATTCCAGGGGGCTTCAACTACTTCAACGGTGTGCTTGACGAGGTAGCGTTCTACCCTGGCGTGGTGTTATCCGCTACTCAGATAAGCCTGCACTATCAGGCGGTCACGACCGCGCAGCGCAGTACGTCTTTCCTCTTCCCATCAGCAACAAGGAGGCAATCATGACATCGGCTGTTATATGGCGTATCGGAGACGACCTCGATTACTGGGATATTCCGCTTGTCATGAGCGCAAGTCCTGAAGCGACAGTGACGCAAGCGGACGATCTGACAGGCGTGGACCCGGCAAAGATCACGCTCTACTTTCGCAAAGCGGGAAGCATCCTTGATGTAGCGGGAACAGGTACACTCAGCGTCAAGACGGCATTTCCCGCTGAAATACTCTACAAGCCATCGGTGGCTGATGTGGCGGCAACCTTCGTCGGCTCTCTCGTGATTAAGGGACTCTTCCCGCCGTCGAATTCGATGGCAGACCAGGCAGTCTATGACCCGATTCCCTTTGAAATCATCCCCTGAAGAAAGGAGTTCTTATTATGGTACTGGGTCTGTTAGAATGGGCGCTGAAGGTTGTCCTTGCGAGTTTTGTCCTCTTACTCTTGTCATTGTTATTGTGGTTTATTTGGGGTGCTGTGATGCGGCTCTTCAACGGGCCTGAATTGAGCTTTGTGAACATCGCGTTCCTGGCGTTCCTGGCGGCGATAGCAGTAGGCAATTGGGGAGTGAGTTTCTTACGGACGAGGGCCGCAACGACGCCGTAAGGAGGTGTGTATGTCTTCTTTTGGCTTGGATTATGTGAGCGGGCCACCAATCGCTGACATGAAAGCGGCGGGCGTCACGTTCGTTTGCCGCTATCTCTCATACGTCAATAGCCTGACACAAGTGAAGCTGCTCACGACAAACGAGGCACAAGCACTCTCGGCGGCTGGTATCGCTCTCGTGTCGAATTACGAATGGTACGCCAATCGTGCAACGGAAGGCGCTGCTTCTGGCGTGCAAGATGCACACATAGCAGCCGCTCAGCACGCAGCATGTGGCGGGCCTGCAACGCGCCCGATCTACTTTAGCGTCGATGTAGACGTTGATGGCCAGCAAATTGCAGACTATTTCAAAGGGGTGGCCAGTGTGATCGGCCTGCCCCGAACGGGCGCATATGGCTCCTATCGCATGCTCAAGTATCTTTTCGATACAGGGCTAATCGCCTGGGGTTGGCAGACATATGCCTGGTCTAATGGCCAATGGGAGCAGAGAGCGCACATCCATCAATATCAAAACGGGATGGTACTGTCCGGCCATTCCGTCGATTACAATCGCTCGATGAAAAGCGATTTCGGACAATGGAGAATAGGAGAAAAGATGAGCGGAGTACCGCAGACCTGGACGGATGACGGCGTTACCCTAACCTGCCCGTCCTCAGTGCCAGGTGGCCCTACGATGCCAATTCGAGGCCGCATACGCGACTACGTACTGGCGAATGCATGGCCTTATGCCAACGTTGCATTAAGTGAGGCGGTGCATAAAGATCAAATGGAGCTTTCCAATGCTGGACTAGGGCCAGGATGGGTACAGGAGTTTCGATGGGCAAGGCTGGAAATACCAGATACAGGGCCAAATGCAGGAAAGGTGCTCTGGGGCTGGCTTGGCACTGAATTGCATCACCTCGAAGCATTATATGCACAAGCTCAGGCGGAGATAGTGCAATTGAAGGCACAACCGGCAGGGCTGGACCCGACAAAGGTGGAGGCTCGTCTTACAGCACTTGCTCAGTTGGGGCATCAGGTTGAGACGGAGGCGACTCAGGCCATTGTGTGAGGTCTGGGATGTCACGCACAGCGGAGGGGCGACTCTGTACATACCCTCCCCAAAATTCTTCAGTGTCGGCATGTTCAAGCACATGCACAGCCAGATCATACGCACGTTGGGCGAGGAGAAGCTCATATTCAGGAGACTCATTATCGCCATATATCCATGAGTCGCTTTCGTCAATGTAGCCTTTGAGATCAAGCATCTCGCGCCAAAGGAGTTTGGCAAAGCCTGCAAACTGGGTATCTCGATCAGTCATTGTAGTTCGTCCTTTATAATAGGCCATTGTGTGAGGTCTTGCACGGCGCGGAGCATGGCCTGAGGATGCAGCCTTACACCTTGTATCATTTGCGCATTGTTGATGTCGAGGCAGGCAAGATGCGCCAGATCATAGGCGAACTGCGCGATGAGGGTATCCCATTCCTTATCATCCTCATAGCTCAGATGAAGACGATCACCAAAGCGCCTATAGAGTTGTACTGTCAATAACTCAGCAGCATGTAAGAAATGTGTATCTCGTTCATTACTCATCGTTTATCGTCTTTCGTAGTTGTTGCGCAAGTATAACGGGGCAATCAGGCGTATGTTTGAAGTCCTCTTTCGTGGCAGCGGGGTCACCATTGCACAACGGGCATTCATACGCTCGTTGCCAGTAGTAGAACTGAAGAAGATCAGCTTCCTGAAGTTGCGTTGCAATCTTGCAGATGAGCTGCTCTTGTTCAATCGTCATTCTCATAGTCCTTTTAATCGTCATTCTCGTAATCCTTTTTAGTTAGGAGTATATCATGTCGAATAACAACAATCTTATCACAGAAATATCGGCGCTCGTGCTGGCCGTCCTGCTTGTCCTGGCAGGTGCTGTCTTGCTCTATCTCGGCAAGATCGGCTATGATAACGCCATCTTTTTCTTCATCTCAGCACTTGGTCTTTTCGGGTTCAATTCTGCCTGGCGCGCGCCGAGTCCATCGCAGCAAAGCCAGTTATTGAGTCTCGTTGCAGAGAAGCAGGCACAGCCGCCGGTCGTCATACACAACAACATTCCAGCAGTAGCGGTACCTGCACCTGAGCCAATATTGACAGCGCCTACGCCACCAGCAGCTGCAGCGCAACCTGTCCCGCAATTCGTGCAGCCTGCACCATTCCCGTATTCACCAAGCTCGACGTTTCCAAGCATGCCAGCAGTGTAGCCATAGCGAGCACACGCGACACCGCTCGGAGGGGGTGTCGCGTGTGCTTGTAGTTATGCATCTCCCAAGATGCGCCAGGCAAGTAATGCCCGCTCCCAATCATATGGCCTCCATATGTACAATATTTCTTTGCTGTCTGGTACATATGGCTCACGAAAGATGGCAACGAACCAGCCATGTTCTGTCCAGCCATCGCCAACTTTTACGGCGTGAGTAGGGAATTGTAGCCTGATTTCTTCGGCTAATTGCTCGGCTTGCTCTTTGGTCACGCTCTCCTCCTTATCAAAGTTGCGTTCCGCTCCACAGCACGCTTTTCCGCCTAGTGGAACGCGGATGGTACAACTAAACACAGTTAGTCCTACCACGTTTATCTATCATGTTTCTTCAGGTATATGATCGCCTGCTTCACCAGTTCGCGATCTTTCTCAACCCATCCAACCAGTTGATTGCAGACTTGACATAAAAGTTCTCGGACCTGATTTAACTCATGGTTATGATCGACTGCTAACCATTTGACTTTGCCAGTATAGGGATCAATTTGAGTCTCGGACTGTTTGCAAATAGCACACACACCACCTTGCTGAAAGAACAGCAGATCATACTCTTCCAAAGTGATACGATAATTCTGTCGGAGGTTGTAATCTCGACTTACCTCTATTGGTCTCTTGCTACACTGTTTGCATTGTGGCTTATACTTCTTTCCTCGCACATAAAACTCGCTCACATACTTAAAAGCCTTGCAGGGATAGCACCAGCGTTCAGTACGATCGGCATTATAGGGGAATGTGGATAAGTTGAGAATGTCAAGAGGAATAGCGGCAAGCAGCTCAGGCTCGACACCTCTCTTGATATTCTGCAAGTTGCGGGAATCTTTGCATGAAGAGGGTATACTGTCCATAGATGAACCTCCTAGAAAGGTTTGTCTCACGCTAGCGGGTGTATCCAGCACCGCGCTAGCAAACAAGCTTTCTACCCTCATTATATCACCTCTAAACCCACATGACAAGCCACTTTACAACATTCCTGTTAGTCCTACCATCCACATCCTCCTACGTGCCAGCCGTGACGCTGGCTTTCTGCTTATGACGCCTTTGCTTTCTCGTCGAGCGCCTTTTTCCAATTATCATAGACCTTTTTAAGTTGGAACGCTTCTTCTGGTGTAATATTATCTTCTGGCTTAATGACGCCTTTGAACGTGAGCTTCTGCGCCAGGTCGAGCGATTTACCGATGCCTGCGAACATCTTGCGTAGCTGGCCCGGCGTAGGCGCGTTGATCATATTCGTTGGCTGTGCAGGCTCTTCCTTGACCGATACTGTACTCTCGACAAACGGCTTGCGCTCTTGATATGGCTTGCGCTCTACAGGAGCATCGACAATTCTATGCTCTTCGCTTAATTCCTGCTCAGCAAACTGCGTGCCATACCCGAGCATCGCCAGTGCGCGACCAACCGCGCCGGTTTCGGCTTTCTCGACAAAATCAGGGAAGTCAACGCCTTTCTCCGTCTTCGTCGCGGTCGCAGATCCGCCTTTGCCATCATGAATGATAGCACGAAATCGGGCGTATCCTGGAGCGCGTTTCAAGACTTTCTCACTACGCTTTTTATCGGCATTCCAGACATACGCCTCACCCTCGAATTCCGTCGTCAAATCAACGACGATCTCCTGCGTCTCAATTGTACCTTGCGGGCAAAGCTCTCTAAACCAGACTAATCTCCATTGAACCGGCAAGTAATCACTCTTGCCACCCTTGTTCGGGATTTGCATGATATGGTCATTTGGATTGAATCGGCGCTCCGGCTGCTCTTGAAAAACTGCTACGTCTGTACTCATAATACTACTCCACTATACGACTTCTATGTATCGCTCACAATAAGAACGTTCCTGCCTGCAAGGGCAAGATGGGTCATCGCACCAATAGCCATTATCCTCAATGTGCGCTGGCTCATCCTCGCAAGGTACGATAATCATCTTTTTTATAAGACGTTGGTTGCGATGAGAAAGGGCATCACAGGCTCTACACTTGCGCCCTCTACGTCCATCGGGTGATATCCATATATAATCATAGGCATGCCCGCGGGGACAATGGGTTTTAGCCATATTCCCCTGACCACGCCGATTATTCTCATAATTCGTCACAGGTTCAAGATGATCTGGATTCACACATATACGATTACGGCAAAGATGATCTAATTGCATTCCGTCAGGAATAGGCCCAACAAAGAACTCATACGATACACGATGGGCTGCAACCTTGATCTGTTTTTCGCATGTCCAGATTGCGCAATATCCATGTCCATTTGTGGCTAAGGTACAATTCCAACAACCTGTGACCTGATCTATATGGACACGGCGCAGCAATCTGTAGATGGGATCTACCTCAGGCTTGCTCATGCTCTCCTCCAAACAACGAGCCGCGACGCGCGACGGCCCGACTAGACTACACTAAGCGGCTGCTTACCAGCACATCGACAAGACGCCTGCGGCAATGGATGCACCTGAGATCAGAGTGTGCCATCGTTGACTGGAACTGCACATCCCTGCGATGCTTAGGACATCGTGCGATGATAGAAAAAATGAACTGCATTGCTTTCCTCCTTGAACTAAAATGGACAATTCCACGATGTGTGGTTCCTGCCGCAAAAATCGCAGCCCTCGTAACGCAGATCGTCCTCGACGTGAGGCTGCAAATCCTCTGTCAAAATCTTGCGCCTGCTATCGAAGTGCCGATCTACAGCGACCCGGTGACCGCAGTCCTGATTGAACGAGCCAGCCATGCAGGTGCAAGATGTGCTGTACAGCTTAGCATTGAAGTACACGCGGTAGGTCGTTCTAGGCTTACTATTGCTCGGGACATCGCAGAAGCCTGCGCCCGTCTCGGATGATAGATGCTCGATGATGCCTTGCGCGATTGCTGCGATCTGCTCGATGGTCATTGTTGGAACCCCCTTAACTTCATTTGATACAGGAAGTATACCACAGATTGCAACCAATTGCAAGCATTTTCATGGTGAATTTAGACGAATATGTTGACTTTTGGCAAAAACTCGTATACACTGATTGCTATACGTTGCAATGATAGGAGGTGAGTATACTTGACTGATAAGACGTTTACCGTCAAGCAGGTCCAGGAGATTTTAGACATCAGCGAGCGAACCGTTTTCACCATCATTAAGAAAGGTGAGATACACGGTTTCAAGGCTGGTAGAGAATGGCGCTTCGAGCAAAAAGACATTGATGCTTATATTGCGCTGAGACGCAAGAATGCAGAGGATGAACTAGCTGAGAGGCGGCAAAGGACAGGCAAGAGGAAAGCCATTAAACCGGCTGCGTAGGGCCTGGCCCAGGATGCTAGAGCTTGTTCAAAACTTCCACCCTGGACCACACGCCACTATGCATATTGTAACATATGAGAGAAAGGATATCATACCATGTCACAACCACAGCAACCACGACAATTTCAATATCCATCATACTTCCAACCGTACACTGACCCTAATGTTGCACATCCGTCACTCATGCGCCCGCCGGAGCAGATGATCAAGGTGTACAAGGCGTCCTGGCCATCGTACTCGGCGGTGAAGTCATTTCAACGCGATGCAAAGAAGCTGGCAAAGCAAGGCTGGCGCGTCATCAGTCAATCATCACTTGAAAAAGTGAGCCTGGGACGCAAGGGCATCACCGTCGTCTATGTGAGGTAGCAATGATTACCCGAGAGCAAGCAGAGCAGGCGTTCAGCAAGTATCGTGAGGACTTGACACTCACCTACGAAATGCGTGATCCTCAATTCGCGGTAGTCGACACGAATGACATAGAGTATCGCAATCTGGAATATGAGGTAAGTGGAGAGCTCGAAGAGGCAGGTTGGCGCTGTACGTATGAGAGACGGTATAAAGACCCAGCGGGTGGTGGTACGTGGCCCTGGCATAAGGCCAAGTGTTACATTGTTGAGGCGAAACCAGGACCGTATGTGATTGAGTAGCGCAATGGCGAATGTAAAAATGACGTGGACATACCCTGGCGACGGTGCGTTGAGGCATTCTTGAGAAAGACGTATGATCGGTCCAGCAGCTCATCGACACTAGACCGCTATAGCCGCGTTCTAGAACGCTTTTTCGCTGATGGGCACAATCCTGATAGCTACAGTCAGGACGAAGTCGAAGAGTTTATCACACAGCCATCCTACGGCTCGTATCGTCCAGGCCTGCCGGTCAGTGTTGGCACGAAAAATCAGCGTTTGGCTATCCTGGCATCGTTCTACAAGTTCGCATCGACGTACAGCGTGCTTGACGAGTGCGACGGCCAGCCGATAGCCATCTTGCAGCGTTTGCCGCCCACAGCAGGCTTCTCGTATGGCAAGCCTGAGCGCAAGTACAGAGCATTTTCTTACGATGAAATGGAGAAGTTTTTCTCAGTGATACCAACTGATACAATCCAGGGGCTGCGTGACAGAGCTATATTTTTGCTTTTCTTTTGGTCTGCTCGCAGGCGTTCAGAGATTGCACGGCTCAAGTGGGGCGACTTAGAACAGACGGTATTTCTCGAGGATGGCAAGCAAAGGGTAGGCTGGCTGTATCGCTTCTACGGCAAAGGGCGCTCGACACAACAGGATAGTGCAGAGATGCCGCCAGATGCGATGCTGGCACTCTTGCGCTACTTGGAAGCGTCTGGTAGGCTTGCCACGATGCAGCCGGAGGACGCACTGTTCTTATCGCTTCCACCGCCACGTGGAGGCAACTATCGCGGCTCCGGCAAACAGCTTGCCGGCCATTCGATGAACGCGCGATTGAAGTATTATGCAGAGCAAGCCGGACTTGACGCACGCCGCTTGTCAATACACTCCTGGCGGCATACAGCAGCGATGCAACGCCACGCAGCCGGGTCGGACGTGCTAGAAATCATGCGGCTCCTGCGCCATAGCAGCCTGCGCATGACCCAGGAATATTTGCAAATCTTGAGCGGCGAGGCGAACCACGGCGCGAAGCTCTTGCAGGAGCGGTTTCGCAAGTTTAGTGAATGAAAGGAACGTAAACTATGGCTGATAACGAACATATGAAAGAGATCGTTGCTGGGATGATTGATCGTGATACGCTCATCCGCTGGACGCTCGAAGCGAAAGATAGCGAGATAGACAAATTGGGAAAGGACGTTGAGGCGTTACATCTTGCTCTCAATAGTATTCTAACCCTCTTCGTGCAAGATCATGGATGGGATTACAATTGTGTCGATGAGGCGCTTGCAGCCCTAGCACGTAACCGTGATCGACTACCTATCAGGGTAGTGTTAACTGAGAAGATAGACGAGTTGAGAAACGGTTAAGATTGCGGTCATCTGGTGTGATTTTCTCCATATGCAGCAGGGGTACAATGGGGAAGCGTCTCAATCGAGTCTAGAACATTACACAAGACGCACATCAATATTTCATTAAGAGGTAAATCTGGGTAAATATACGTAGGTATTACGATTGACAAGTCCGTGAGGATATGATATGGTTGCTATATCGTGTTTTAGTGTTGTGCATCTTGCTATAAGGAATACCAATGATAGTGATAGGTCAAATGAAATTAGCAGACGCTCGCGCAGAGCTACGCATCTCTCAGCGTGATCTCGCAAGAGCAGCGCGTCTCTCCCCCCTTGTCATTGTGCGAGCCGAAAAGGGTCTGCCAGTTCAACGTATCAGCGCACACGCCATTCTCCACGCGCTGAACAAGTATCGTGGGGATACATCAATGCCGCCGCTGTCATTAGGTGATCTTGATATGAAGATTGTAGGGGAATGAGATGCCAGGATTAGCACCATTATCGCAGGGCTATGCCTGGAAGTTGGTTACTCATATTGTTCCTGGTGATCTCGTTCACCGTTGGGGAGATGATCTTATGGTCATTGACACACATCACGAAAGGCTCAAGATCATCTTGGACGTGCAAGACGGTGCCGAGGTGAAACATTGGGATTATAAACTTGACGATGAAGTTATTGTCAAAGAAAAATGAAATGGCTGCAGCGTACCGTCTGGAAAACATACCGCTGCAGCCAGTCAAAGAAGAAGCACTACCCGCTTTTGCTAGTAGTATATCACAACGGTAATACGTCTAGCAACTGGGGAACTTCTCAACACGCATCCGAAAGGGGATGTCATGTCACAGAATAGTATAACAGCATTTATCGGCAGTGCAGATTCGAGCAATGATACAGGCCCGAACACCGAACCGCTGCCACATTCTATCACAATGAACGTAGTGCCGCTTCATACTTGCGAAGCGAGCATAGACGGCGTTGATTGCCAGATGCCAGCCACGCAGACCTACACCATCGACACAGGCGATACACGCAACCTCTGCGATGAGTGCTTCCGCAAGCTCCTACGTATGATACGGCTCCATCACTACATGCGAAAAATAGTTCGCAAGGTAGACGATGTGCGTGGTCCATCATGGCAACAGCAAGGCGACGAGAGGGGGCAGGTAGCATGAGAGACGCTATACATACCCTCATAAATATCCTGGCTCACAGTGAAGATGCGATGAATTTGGCACAATTCCAGCGTCAAAGCGAGATCGACACGAAGGAACTAACCGAGGCTTTAGATATGTTGGTGCAGATCCGCATCTTCCAAAGTGATGTGTCCTATCATGCCAGCAAGATAGGTGAGGTGGTTTATATGTTCGCTGATAATGAGGAAGCGCAAAGAGCCTATAAGATAGCAATAGGCGAGGAGGGCAGGTAGCATGAAAGTAACTGTTCGCTGCTATCACTGCGACCATATCCACAAGATATATGACTACTCGACAGATTATGTCTTCATTCCGCAAACGCTCCAATTATGGGCACATTTGATGTGCCGAGAATGTGGGCACATCGGACATGAAGTATACATCCAGGCTGAGACGCCAGAGCAGACAGAGAGCGAGGCGCATAATGCCACGAGCTAGACACGACAAACCTACGGCACGCGAGCGCCAGGTGCTTGCTCTCTACATGCAGAACATGAGCCACAAGACTATCGCTACCATGCTGCATATCAAGCCGAAAACGGTGGATACCACGCTCACCGATTGCCAGGATCGGCTGTGTCTCGACAGCCGCGAGCAGTTGCGCGCCTATGCGTTGTTTCACGGCTACAATCAAGTGCAAGAGGTAGGAGCATGAAGTGTCCTCACTGTAAGCAAGATTTTATAGGTCCGATACCTCGCGGCCTGCACCTGTGGGCAAGGAAGAAGATAGGACGGCGCAAGCAGTGTCAGTCAGTCGAAGAGATGCTGGCACAAGGCTGGTACAGTTATCATGGACAATGGATGACATCCAAGCCCGAATGGGTAGAGAGCGAGGCCGAGGCGTGAGATACATCAACCTCCAATCCCAACTAGCCGAGCGTGGCTGGACCGCTCAGATTGTCGATAGCGACATACGGCGCAACGGCGTGGAGAAGCCTGCCAGCTATGTCTATGCCGTGCGTGGCACTGAGCGCAAGTTGCTTTGCACGTTCTCACGCTTGATACTGATGTCCCGGCGAAGATGTGCCATGATCATTGCAGCCTTGCCAGTGGAGAGGCGGGTAGCATCATGAGACTCAAAGACTACCTCAACACGGCGATCACGCCCGATGATATCAGCGAGATGCCCACGAGCATACACGCAGCTGTCACGTTGCGCTTGCCAGCCGTCTCTAAGCCTATCATGATAACAGGCTACCCGGCACTGATAGCACGCACGTACACCGCGCTCGATCATACATCGCCAGAAGCGTATGTGGCACGGCTGATACTACGCGACCAATCGGAGCGCGAAGAGATGGGAGATTGGGAATGAACGATATCTGGCTCATGGATAGCGATTTCTGCATGAACTGCGGCACCAAACTTGCAGACGTGGACGGCTATTGCTGGTGGTGCTGGGAGCACCTAGAAGATGAGTGGAATAGGGACGATGAAGAGTATGTGGACGATGGATATGATGCCGAAGCAGATATGAAGCGAGAGCATGAAATAGCCCTACGTGAAGGCGTTTATTCTAGCTGCTTTCCCGAAAAGTGAGCATTACATGGAGGAAGAAGGTTGAACAGCATACCCGAACTCTATCATTTTACGTGCGATCACGGCCATGTTGGCATCGCACGAACAGGGATACTCTTGCCGAATATTCATCCGTTCATGAAAAACCTTGGCCCATTGCTATGGCTGACTGATTTAGCAGAGCCGCCGTCAAAGGAAAGCGTTGGCCTTACTTCAATATGGACTACCTGTGACCGTCTGGCGTATCGGTACATCGTGCATAGCAAGGCTGCTGTGCATTGGTTCGATGTAAGGCAACGAGCACCTAAAGAGATTGTTGAAACACTTGAGTCATACGGTCAGCCTGAGCACTGGTGGATTGTTAGACGGCCTCTCACTCCATCGGAATTCTCATTCGATGACGGATGGAAACATAACGAGAGTGCCACAGATACGACCGCCTCAAGGCGCGCCGGGAGCGATGGCGAAAGTGGGTGAGACGATGAACGAGATTATTTGCGGTGATGCTCGTCTTCTGAGCTCGAGTATTCCAGACAATTCGATAGACCTGATTTTCACCGATCCGCCCTATGTGAAAGAGCATATACATCTCTATGGCTGGCTATCAGAGGAGGCCGCAAGAGTACTCAAACCTGATGGATTTTTGCTAGCGTATGTGGGAACCTACTGGAAATTTGAAGCTATGCAACTGCTGTCAACTCACCTTACTTACTACTGGGATTTGGTTTCTGAGCACATGGGAGATAATTCTATCATGTGGTGCTCATGGGCCCGTTCCCGCTATAAGTCTATTCTTGTTTTCTCTAAGCACCGCAAGCACCGCCCTCGTCGGCAATACTTTGATTTGTGGAATAGTAGCGGCAAAGATAAACGCTTTCACCATTGGGGTCAGGATGCGAATACAGCACAATATTATATTGATTGTTTCTCGGGCCCTGGTGATACCATTTGGGATCCGTTCGTAGGTGGTGGCACAACAGCGTCTGTATGTAAACAAATCGGGCGTAACTTCATCGCCTTTGAAATAGACCCTGCAACCGCTGACATCGCACGTAAACGCTTAGAGACGATGCAACCTCTGCTTATTCCAGAACTAGAAGAGACGCAGCCCGTCTTGTGGGAGGTGTCAGCATGACACACGCTATGGACTACGCAAGAAAAGTTACGAAGATCAGTGCAGGCAATAGTGGTTATATTAATGTGCAATTAGCTTGTAGACATGTCATTGAGCTAGAGCCTTCTCGCAGTGAAACATCGGGGCAAAAG
>WNGP01000135.1_pt1 | contig 50438 bp, 55 predicted proteins | sample 5407671 | NCBI WGS metagenome assembly WNGP01 (sample SAMN13153381, study PRJNA577476) | soil metagenome | isolation source: 40 cm soil or saprolite under Garry oak tree replicate 2 | place: USA:California | collected 2016-06-15 | reverse complement strand
GGCGGATCAGCGCCGTGATCACCCCGAGCTTGGCCGCGGCGCACCACGCCTCGGTGGCCTCCCACCGGCCCAGCATCCCGGCGACCTGGTCATCGGCGGCGCCGCCGCACCGGCGGTGCGGCCCGGACGCCTGGTCCAGCTCCCGGGCCAGCGCGGCGGACGGCAGCGCGGCATCCGGCGGCCCGCCCGAGGCGAACCCCCGGGCGCTGTCCCCGCCGCGCGGGGTCCCGCCCGGCACCGGGCCGCCGGCGGGGTCCTCGCCCCGCCCGCCGCCGGGCGCCGGGTCCTCGGCCATGCCGGTACCGCCTTAAGTCCGGGGGTGACGGGAAGAAACTTCCCTGATATCCGAATACTATCACGAAACATGATCACTTACTGGCATTAGACCTTCCCCGCAGGTCAGTATTGCCTTACTGCCAGAGCGCAAATAGGGCTCTGGCCGGGCTTTGCCCGGCACCGCGCCGCCACCGCCGTACCGGTCCCCGCATCGCCGACCGTGACGCATTTCGCGGCCTGACGATGCGTAATGCGATGCCGGGGCACCCTGTCAATCAGGGGTGCCGTGTCAATCACAGGGAGGCCGAGCCCTTACGGCAGTTTCTCGAATACGGCGACCTGGCTGCGGCTGTCGGAGGTGAACGGCGCCCGGTCCCATCCCGCCCAGCGCTCCCGGAGCCGGAGACCTGCGATCCTGGCCATGAGGTCAAGCTCAGAGGGCCACACGTAGCGGTAAGGGGCAGAGTGGCGCACCAGGCGCCCTTCCGCTTCGATCCAGTGATGCGACCACGCGATCTGCCCCGCCAGATCGTCGAAGGTCTCGATCCCGACGTGATCAGGATCAAGGGTGAAGACCCGGGCGACTTCCCCGGGGGGCACCCGGCGGAGCTGGGGGATGATCACCTCCACCACGAAGCATCCGCCAGGCTCCAGGTGCGCGGCCGCGTTGGCGAAGATCGCCAACTGGTCTTCCTGGGTGGTGACGTTCATGATCGTGTTCGCCACTAGGTACACCAGCGTGAAGGGCGTCCCGGCAACGCGCGCAGATGTCATGTCCCCGATGGTCACCGGGACGGCGCCGGCGCCAGGCTTGGCGAGCAGTCGCTCGGTCATATGCCGCGACAGCTCTAGGCCGTGTACTTCGATCCCCCGGGCACTCAGCGCAAGCGCCACCCGCCCGGTCCCGATCGCGAACTCCAGGACAGGGCCACCTCGGGCCAACTCAGCGAGCAAGCAGGTCATGGGATCAAGAACCGATGGTTCGAACATGGCCGCGTAGGTCTTGTCGTAGACCTCAGCCACCTCCGCGCCCCAGGTAATCGACGCCATGAGCGGCAGTGTCTCGCGGATTCCTGCTGGCCGACCAACCATTTTCATGGGGGAGGCTGCCGACCGTCCGGGACAACGCACCAGACCCGCAAAGAGGGCGGATCCCGCCTGGCGGCGCGCGGCTGGCCTGATACGAGTCCCCTGGTCGCCGGCGAGTCAGCACAATGGGGCAGGGCCAACCGAAGCGACACCGAGGGAGTAAGCACACGCCATGGACATACGCAGGAAGCGCGCGGACAGCACACCGGGCCCGCGGGACTGGTTCACCGGCCAGGTGTGGATGGACGAGATCGCGGCGCCGGAGCCGCCATCCCGGACCAGGGTGCTCAGCGTGCACTTTGCTCCCGGCGCGCGCACGGCGTGGCATCGGCACCCGTTCGGCCAGATCCTGCACGTGACCGAGGGCGCCGGGCTGGTGCAGAGCCGGGGCGGCGAACCGGAGGCCATCCGGGCCGGCGACACCGTGCAGGCCGCGGCCGGCGAGTGGCACTGGCACGGGGCCGCGCCGGGCACGTTCATGACCCACCTGGCCGTGCAGGAGGCCGACGGGACGGGCCGGACCAGCGAGTGGGGCGAGCACGTCACCGACGACGAGTACCGGGCCTGACGGCGGCCGCGAGCCCGGACGTTCGGCTCGGCTTAGAATGCGCCGGCATGGGCCTGGGCCCATTGCCGGAACGTGCGGGGCGCCCTGCCGGTGACCTCGCGGACATCCCGCTGGGGGCGCGACTCGTCCAGTGTGCCGGTCACGTAGAAGTCGAAGAACGCGTCCACGTACGCCGCGGGCATGCTGGCGCTCATCTCCGCCCGGGCCTCGTCGTCCGGCTGGCCCTCGAACCTCAGTTCGCGGCCGAGCACCTCGTGCAGGATGCGCGCCCGGTCGGCGGGCCGCAGGGCTTCCGGGCCGGACACCGTTTAGACGCGGCCCTCGTGCCCGGCCGAGGTGAGGGCGGCGGCCACCGCCGCGATGTCGTAGGGGTCGATCACGGCCACCGGCACCCCGGCGAACGGGGCGCGTACCAGGTCGCCGGCCCGTAGCTGCGGCGGGGTTGCAGCGATGAAGAGCGGTCAGCATACACAGGCGCTGCCGCGCCAGGAGTGCCGACCTTCGCCGATGGCGATTGCGGCCGCAGTCCCGCAGGCAGGCCAGGTGCCTGGACACGCGCCGGCACGCCAGGAGCGCCTCATGCCTGGGCTGCCGGGGTGGGGGCGGAGGCCGGGTGGGTGGCGCAGTCCGCGCAGGTCCCGAATATCTCGACGGAGTGGGTGACGTCGGCGAAGCCGTGTTCGCTGGCGGTGGCCTCGGCCCACTGCTCGATAGCGGGCCCGGATACCTCGGCTGTCTTCCCGCAGGACCGGCAGATGAGGTGGTGATGATGGCTGCCGCTGCCGCAGGCCCGGTAGAGCTGCTGGCCCCCGGCGGCGAGCATGTCCGCGTCGCCGTCGGCGGCCAGCGCCGCGAGCGCACGGTACACGGTGGTCAGGCCGATGCGATGCCCGGCCGAGCGGAGCCTGGCGTGCAGGTCCTGGGCGCTGATGAAGGTGCCCGCGGCGGCGAGCGCCCGCCGTACCGTGTCGTGGCGGGCGGTCACCCGATGGCGAGCGCTTCCCCGTCCGGCGGTGGTCATGATCCCATTGTGCCTGGGGGAAGCGCCGGCCCTGGCCTGGCCGGCGATTCCACCGTCACCGTGCGCCGGCCGTGACCTGCCGCCGTGGCTCCAGATGCGCGCGGCGGAACCGGGAGCCGGTGAAGGCGGCCAGGTAGGCGGTGGCGGCCACGGCGATGATGGCGAAGCTGGGCGGCAGGGCCGGGGCGGCGTAGGCCAGCGCCAGCCCGGCCCACATCTCGGCTATGGCAAGGCCGGCCGAGATCGCCAGGCCGCGGTAGGGCCGGGTGGTGAGCACGAGGGCGGTGGCCGCCGGCGCGGCCAGCAGGCCCAGCAGCAGCAGCGCCCCGACTGCCTGGGTCGCCTCGGCGGCGGTCGCGCCGGTGATGGCGAGGAACCCGATACCGAGCGCGCGGACCGGTACCCCGCGGGCCGCGGCGACTGCCTCGTCGAGGCTGGCGAACAGCAACGGCCTGGCGATCAGCATCACCACGACGATGATCCCGGCGCCGATGGCCGCGGCAAGGGCTGCCTGCTGTGCGGACAGCCCGAAAATCGACCCGAACAGGACGCTGGTCCCCGCGGTGCCGTTCGCGGTGCTGCGCGAGGTCGTGTAGAGGGTGAGGAAGAAGACGCCGAGGCCGAGGATCCAGGCGAAGACGTTGCCGATGACCACGTCGTCGGCGCGGCCCCGTGATCCGAGCACCCCGATGCCCACCGCGACCGCGATGGTCGCCGCGAACAGGCCCAGGCGCAGGTCGATGCCCGCGGCCAGCGCCGCGAGCGCGCCAGTGAACGCCACGTGGCTGAGCGCGTCGCCGGTGAACACCTGGGCGCGCAGCACCAGGAAGTACCCGGCGAGCCCGCATGCCGCCGCGATAGCCGTGCCGGCGAGGAACGCGTGCACCATGAACGGGTGCGCGAAGATGCTCATGCCATCGCCTCCGCCAGCCTCACATGCTGTCGCAGCCGGTGCCGCGCCGCGGCGGCGATATGCGCCGCCAGGTAGGCGGCGAACGCGAAGCTGGTGACATAGAACCCGATCGGATACGGCGAGTAGTAGGCGGCGATGAGCCCGGCCCAGGTCACCGCCCATCCGATGACCACGGTCAGCACCAGGCTGGCCAGCGGGCGGGCCGTGAGCCGCTGCGCGGTCGCGGCCGGCATCACCAGCAGCGCGAATACCAGCAGCGCGCCGGTGATCTGTGCTGTCTCCGCCACCGCCGCGCCCAGCAGAACCAGGAACGCGACCGACAGCGCGCGGACCGGGACACCTCGCGCCGCCGCGACATCGGGGTCTACCGAGGCGAACCACAGCGGCCGCCCGATCACCGCCAGCACCGCGAGGACCGCGGCGCCGACAGCGGCGAGCACGGCCACCTGGCCGGCACTGATGCCCAGGAAGCTGCCGAACAGCAGCGCCGTGGTCCCGTTGAGGAATCCCTTGTACAGCGCGACGAACAGCAGCCCGCAGGCGAGTGCGAAGGCCTGCACGATACCGGTCAGCGCCGATTCGGTGGCCAGACCGCTCGCGGATCTCCTGCCGCTGGTCGCCGCGGCGATGATCACCGCGGCGGCGACACAGAACGCGAAGTAGCCGTAGGCGGCGCTGATCCCGATGAGGGTGGCGCCCGCCGCGCCAGGGAACGCGGCCACCGCCAGGGTATGCCCCGCGAATGACTGCCGCCGCTGCACCATGAACCAGCCCATCAGCCCCGCGACCACTGCCACGATCACCCCGGCGCGGAAGGCGCTGACCATAAACGGGAATGCCCACATCTGCCGGAAGTCGGCCAGCAGATCCCAGGAGAAGCCGGTGTTCACGGCGCGCCGCCGACCGCGTGACGGTCGGCGTGTATGGCGGGCGCCTCCGGCTGGCCGACCACGACGAGGTGCCCGGCGGCAGTCCGCAGCACCTCGACCGGCGTCTGGTACAGGCGGGTCAGCGTCTCGCTGGTGACCACCTCTTCCGGGGTCCCGGCAGCGGCACCTCCCGCGGCGATGTACACCAACCGGTCCAGGTGCGCCATGATCGGGTTCACGTCATGGGCGACCATCACCACCGTGACACCCTCGACAGCGCAGATCTGGCTGATCAGCGCCGCCGCAGCCGCCTGGCTGGGCAGGTCCAGGCTGTCCAGCGGCTCATCAAGCAGCAGCAGCCGCGGGCGGCGGATCAGCGCCTGCGCGATAAGCAGCCGCTGCTGCTCTCCGCCCGAGCACTCGCCGATCGGCCGGCCCGCGTAGCCGCCCGCGCCGACAAGCCCGATCACCTCGTTCACCCGGCGGGCAGCGTCCCGGTGGCGGCGGCCGAACGGCAGCGGGATGCCCCAGCGGTCGCCGTCCAGGCCGAGCCGCACCACATCAGTGCCGCGGATTCGCGATGAGTGGTCGAAGCTGCGCCGCTGCGGCAGGTAGCCAATACGCGAATTCGCCCGCCCGGCCGGTTCTCCCAGGACTGTGACCTGGCCTTCCGCGACCGGCAGCAGGCCAAGCAGAACCTTGAGCAAGGTGGTCTTGCCGACCCCGTTCGGCCCAAGTACGGCAACGAACTCGCCGGCACCAACCGCCAGATCCACCCCGCTCCACAACGTGACGCCACCAACCCGCACCGCGGCACCACGAAGCTCCAGCACGTTGCCGTGATCATCCGCCGCGCCTTCCGGGGCGGACGGCGAGGCGGGTGCGACAGCCTGCCCGGACCTGGCCATGGGATTCACGCGTGCTCCCTACTTGCCGGTGGCCTGGTGCAGGGCATTCTCTATACCCTGCAGCTCGGTGACCTGCCATTGCTGGAATGTGGCATTCGCCGGGGCCAGCGTCTCGGTCACCGTCGTGACCGGGATGTGCTCAGCTTCCGCCGCCTTCACCTGCGCGGTGATGTCGGGTGTGGCGTTCTGGCTGTTATAGACGTAGATCTTGATCTGCTTGTTCCTGATCTGCGCGTCGATCGTGGCCTTGTCCTGCGCGGTCGGCTCGCTGCCCTCGCTGATCGCCCGCAGGAACGAGTAAGGGGTTAGCATCTTCAGGCCCAGCGCGTCCGCCAGCGGGGAGACGATCGACTCCGAGGCGCCGATCGGGGTGCCGGCGTAACGGGCCCTGATCTGCGTGATCAGCTGGTTGTAACGGGCCAGCGTTCTCGTCTCGAAGGTCGTCTCCTGCTGGCCGAAGTAGGCCGCGTCCGCCGGGTCGAGCCGCTTGTAGTCAGCGGTGATCGCCGCGATCACCTGGCGCACGTGGGCGGCCGAATACCACTGGTGCGGGTTGTCGCCGTCCTTCAGGCCGAGCAGGCCGCCGACAGTCAGCGTAAGGCGGCCCGCAACCGGGTTGGCCGCCAGCAGCTTCGGCGCCCACGGGTCATACCCGATGCCGTTGACGATCACCAGCTGCGCCCCGGCGATGGTCCGCGCGTCGCCAGCGGCCGGCTCGTAGTCATGCGGGTCCGTGTTGGGGTTGGCGATGATGCTGGTCTCGGATACGTGCGTGCCGCCGAGCTGGCGGGCGATGCTGCCCCAGAAATTCTCCGCCGCCACCACCACGATCTTCCCGCCCTGACTGCTGCCCGCCACGGTCGTTCCCGAAGCCGTCGAGCACCCGGCGACCAGCGCCACCACCGCCGCCACCGCGACTGCCGCCGCCGCCAGGCGGTACATCCTCAAGGTGACACTCATCGGAGGCCTCTCTTGATCGGGACCGCAGCGCGGCCACGCCCACTGGCACAAGCGTCGCCCGTACATGGAAATGAAAACGGTCACCGTTCCCGGCGACACCCCCAGAATATAATGAAAACCGTTCTCATTGTCTACAGGTTACCAGCCTGGCCGCAACGTCGTCCCGGCAGGTATGTGCCGGGGACGACCCCTGCCAGGCGGGGCACGGAGTCGCGCACTGCGCGGCGGCGGGCGATGAATTCCTGGTGGTGCCTGATGACATCGGCGGGGAAGACCCGCGGACCCGATCCTGTTAGGGATCGTTCCCTAACAGGGCACCCCGCGCACCGTCGCCGACTCGCTCCTCGACGTGAGCTGATGACAGATGTCTGTCGTGAGCCGCACGACGGAGGGCTGCGCCGGGCCGTGCGCCCGGGCGGGCCCGCGGGCAGGCGCGGCCACCACCATCATCACGACGGCGACCGCGAGCATCAGCACGCCGACGGCTCCGGTCAGGCACGTCGTCCTGACCCGCTCCCGGCTTACCACGGCCGTCATCTCGGTTACCTCGTTTCCCCGGTCAACCCCTGTTTCCCGCACTCCTACGGTAGGAATCCGGCGGCAATAAATACGACGGTGCGGCCCCCCGAATGTCATCGGGGGTTTTCCCCCGGGCGCTGTAGTTCCCAGGCCAGGGCCTCGGTGCCCGGACCTGTCCGGTCCGCTGGCACTATCACCCGTCACTTAAGCCCCGTCAGTGACGGCAGTGACCCCGGCTGAGGCGTTGATAGGCTGTCGGCGACACCATAAAGAGACCCATTTCCGGCAGATCAGGCCCGCCGGTGCCGCGAACGGGAGGCGCGCAGTGGGAATCAGTCCATCGGAGCGCGAGGGAGCTTCCTGGCCGCCCCGGCTCGACACCAGCACCGCGCACTCGGCGCGGGTCTGGAACTACCTGCTGGGAGGCAAGGACAACTTCGCGGCCGACCGCGAGGTCGGCGACATGATCCTGCAGATGTTCCCCGACATCGCCCACATCGCCCGGCTGCAGCGCCGTTTCCTGGCTCGCGCGGTGCGCTACCTGGCCGACGAGGCCGGGATCCGGCAGTTCCTCGACATCGGCACCGGCCTGCCCACGGCCGACAACACCCACCAGATCGCCCAGCAGGTGGCGCCGGAATCGCGCATCGTCTACGTGGACAACGACCCGCTCGTGCTGGTGCACGCCCGCGCCCTGCTGACCAGCGCCCCCGGCGGCATGACCAGCTACATCGAAGCAGACGTGCGCGACACCGAGGAGATCCTGGAGGAAGCCGCCCGCACGCTGGACTTCGGCCAGCCCGTCGCGCTGATGATGCTGGGCATCATGGGGCAGCTCCCCGACTCCGCCGCCCCCCGCTCGATCGTGACCACCCTGCTCGGCGCCCTGCCGCCGGGCAGCTACCTGGCGCTCAGCGACGGCACCGACACCAGCCCCGTGCTGAACCAGGCGATCGCCGCCTACAACCAGAACTCGGCCAGCGCCTATTACCTGCGCAGCCCGGAGCAGATCGCCCTCTTCTTCGACGGCCTGACGCTGGTGCCGCCCGGCGTCGTCACCACCTCCCGGTGGGGGCGCGAACTCATGGACGCCAGCACGGAGCCCCGCGATGTCGACGCGATCTGCGGCGTGGGCCGCAAGGACTAAGGCCGGCCACGGGATGATGGCGACCATGGCGCCCGCGTTCAGCTACCCGGAAAAGCCCCGCCGCGGTGACGCCGTCGCGGTGCTCTCGCCCTCGGCCGGCCTGCCCGCGCGGTTCCCGCTGCCCTACGAGCTCGGCCTGACCCGGCTGCGCGAGGAGTTCGGCCTGCGGCCGGTCGAATACCCCACCACCCGCGCGGCGCAGGCCTCGCCCGCGGAGCGGGGGGCGGACATTCACGCCGCGTTCGCCGACCCGGACATCAAGGCCGTCGTGGCGAGCATCGGCGGGGAGGACGAGCTCAAGGTGCTCGCGCACCTCGATCCTGATGTGCTGCGCGCCACCCAGGGAGCCCGCGAGCACAGCGCCCAGGAGGGCAAGAACAGCGGCTCGGCGGCCAACCTGCACGAGCAGCGCGTCAGCCAGGAGCCCGGGACGCACTGAGCCGTGGCCGGGCGGCTAGAGGGAGCTGACCTCCGCGACCGTCAGGGCAGCGCGAGCTGCCCGCCGTCGCACGCTTCCTGGTATGCCTCGGCAAGCTGTGCGGCCTCGGGTACGCCGCGCTCAGCCACGGCGCGGATCACCTCGCGGGCACGCCAGTAGTTCGACGGCACCAGGCGTCCCGAGGTAATGGCCTCCAGCGTCGTTCCCGCTGCCTCGTCATGCTTGCCTGCCGAGATCAGCGCCAGCGAGAGGTCCAGGCGGGCGGAGGCGGCACGGCGAGGGCGCGGCGGCCCATCGGAAGCCGATTCGAGCCGGGCCAGCACATGGCGGGCATAGCCTTCGGCGGCCGGGTCGCCGAGCCACGCCAGCGTGGTCGCCGTGTACGCCTCGGACTTGGCCGGGTCGTACCGGTAGTGGTGCTCGGGCCGGTCTGGCACCGGAAGCGGGGATACCAGCGCTTCCACGCGGGCCAGCGCGGCGCGGGTCTCGGGCGCAGCGCCGAGCCGCGCCCAGGCGCGACCCTCCTGGGCGGTGGCCTGGATAAAGGCGCTGCTCTCGCGGGGCGCGGCATGCTGCGCGGCCTGGGCGATGCCCGCGGCCTGCCGGTAGTCGCCTGCGGTGAGCACCTGCCATGCCCTGGTCTCCAGGCACCAGGCGGCGATCTCGGCGTGACCGGTCTCGCGTGCGAGCTGCGCGGCGGTCCGCAGGTGCACGGACGCGGCATGGTCCTGGTGCAGGTCAATGAGGCAGGTTGCGGCCAGCAGCGACAGCCAGCCGCCGGTAACCAGCAGGCTCCGGTGCTCGGCCAGCGTGGCACGTGCGCCGAGGAGCTGGCTGGTGTAGCCCAGGTAGGCGCGGACCCGGCCGAGCAGGTCGGCGGGCGGGGTGCCGGGGTACGCGGTGGCCAGGTCGTCCACCGCCAGCTCCAGCCGGTCCACGGTGCCCGCCCCTACGTCGCTCGCCCCGGCAAGCCGGGCCAGCTCCAGGGCCGCGATTTCGTCGCCAGTGCCGTACCAGGGCGCGTCCGCCTGCTGCCTGTGCGGCGCTGGCTCCGGGGCCAGGGCGGCCAGCGAGCCGCCAGCGCCGAGGGCGGCGTCGAGGATTCCCGCCAGCTTGGCCGAGGGCCTGGCCTTTCCGCTGCGCAGGTTCGAGATGTGCCCAGGGTTGCACGGCACCATGCGGGCCAGCTCGCGCACGCCGAGGCCGCGCGCCTGAATCAGGTGCGCCAGCTCCGTGCCAAAGTCGCTCATCTTGGGGTGTCACCGGGGTCGCGAGGTCGTGTTGCCTGTTTGGCGCTACGGCACCATACAGGCAACGTCTTTCAGGCTACGCCAGCACGGTCTTGACTTAGGTCAATGCACTGTTCAGGGGAGAGGTCGGGCGTATGACGGGCAAGGCAGCCGCTGACGGCCAGCAGCTGCGGGACGTGTTCGGCGTGGACGAGGACCGGGCGCTGGAGGCGCTGCGGCTGGCGTGGGGCGGTGGCGGGTACCACGGGTTCAGCGCGGATGGCGGTACCTGGGCCGCGATCACCAGCGCCGGAGACGTGCTCACGGGCGACACCCCGGACGCGCTGAACCGGAAAATCAGGGCGCACTGGCAGGCGTGGCAGTGAGGGACGGCGGGCGGCCAAAGCTGCGCCCGGTCGGCGGCGGCGCCCCGGAAGACCCGGTGGTGCGCAGGAGGCGGTTTGAGCATGCCCACCCGGATGCTGTGATCCTGCCGCCGTCCGCTGGCCGGTGGCGGGCTGTCGTTCCTCCCGGCCTGCTCCCCGGCGACGGCACCAGGACCACGGTCGGGGCGTGGGACCTGTGCGACCTGATGAACCAGCTTGAGGATCTGTACCCGGGCGAGGCGGGACCGTCCGGCGATAAGAGCTAGGGGCCGAGTCCCCGTAAGCGGACGTGCCGCGCTCCCCCGGCCTCGCCGGGTCGCGGCCCATGACCCCGGTTTCGGCCGCCGCGCAAGCTCCCCGTGGTACTCGCCCTCGTACCAGTGCGCGTGCATGCGGGTGTTCTCAGATGCTCTCGGCCCTTACGCGCGTAGTGCCATAGGCCCGGGTCAGGCCCCCGTTTGAGTCCGCGCGTGCATACGCGTGTCCCTCGTCTCCCGTAATCGGGGTTTCCCCCGTACGCCGATCTGCGGCGTGGGGCGCAAGGACTGGCGACTGCTCCATCCCTTTCCAAGAGGGCTGCGGTGAACACAGGGTGCCGGTATGTGGTCAAGAAAAACACGCGGGCACGTGAGGATGACGACACGATACATGTCAGTGCGAATGTCCTGTACTCAGCCATAAAACGTAATTATGATCGAGATATGCAGCTCCGGTATAACTACCGCCTATACCCCACCCCTGGCCAGCGCGCGGCGCTCGCGCGGGCGTTCGGCTGCGCGCGGGTCGCGTTCAACGACGCCCTGCGCATGCGCAAGGAGGCGTTTGAGGCCGGGCTGCCGCACATCACCGATGCTGAGATATCGGCGCGGCTGACCGCGGCCAAGGCCAGCCCGGAGCGGGCCTGGCTCGGCGAGGTATCCGCGGTGGTGCTGCAGCAAGCGCTAGCGGACCTGAATGCCGCCTACCGGACCTTCTTCGCCTCCCTGGCCGGCCGACGGAAGGGGCCTAAGGCCGGGCCGCCGAAGTTCCGTTCCCGCAAGGACCGCAGGCAGGCGATCCGCTTCACCCGCAACGCCCGGTGGCAGATCACTCCGGGCGGCAAGCTGCGGCTGCCCAAGATCGGGGATGTGCCGGTGCGGTGGTCGCGCGACCTTCCGTCCGCGCCGTCCAGCGTGACCGTGATCAAGGACGCGGCGGGCCGGTACTTCGCCAGCTTCGTCGTCGAGCCCGGGACCGGTACGCTGCCCGCGACCGAGCCGGTGATCGGCATCGACCTAGGGCTGACCCATTTCGCGGTGCTGTCGGACGGCCGCAAGATCACCTCCCCGCGTTTCCTGCGCCGGGCGCAGAAGAAGCTCAGGCGGGCGCAGCAAGCACTATCGCGTAAGGAGAAGGGCAGCAGGAACCGGGACAAGGCCAGGGTCAAGGTGGCCCGGGCGCATGCGCGGGTGGCTGACGCGCGGCGGGACTTTCACCACCAGCTCTCTACCGCGCTGATCCGCGAAAACCAAGCGGTCGCCGTGGAAGACCTGGCGGTCAACGGGCTCGCCCGCACGCGCCTGGCCAGGTCCGTGCATGACGCCGGGTGGTCGGCGTTCGTGCACATGCTGGAGTACAAGGCCCGGCGGCACGGGCGCACGTTCCGCCGGATCGGCCGGTTCGAGCCGACCAGCCAGGTGTGCTCGGCCTGCGGGGCCAGGGACGGCCCCAAGCCGCTGCACGTGCGTGCCTGGCAGTGCCCGGAGTGCGGGCGGTGGCTGGACCGGGATATCAACGCGGCGGTGAACGTCGCCAGGGCCGCCGGGTTGGCGGTGACAGCCTGTGGAGCGCAAGTAAGACCGGGAGCAGTCCCGGCGCAGCGCGGCGAAGCAGGAACCCACCCGAAGCCACGCCGGGACGCGGCGTGGCAGGCGGGAATCTCCACCCTTCGGGGTGGCGAGGGAGCCAAGTGTACCGGGTGCTGATTGGCCGCTCGATGAGCCGAACGACCAGGCGGCCAAGGCCAGATAGACCCGGGAGCAGCACGAGGCCATGCCGGCCGCGGTCACCGGGTACCACCCCGGTGTCCCGGCGGTCATAGGCGCGGACTTGGGGCATACCGAACCGCGGTACGTGATCCCCAGCGGCAGAACGGTCACCGTCGACGGCAGGCCCGGCAGATCGAGGTGACCTACAGAGCCCGCCAGGGAATGCAGCGATCTCGTTCCGGTTTGGGAGAGTAAAGGGGATTTGACCGGTACGTAGCCAGCCCGTTAGCCGAAGGGGAAGCCGATGACGCCTGCCATTCCTGTGATCGATCTCGATGCCGCCGAGGCCGGGGACAGCTCGCAACTAGGCGCGGTGCGGGCCGCCACCGAAGACCTCGGCGCCGTTCAGGTGGTCAACCACGGCGTGCCGCAGGACCTCGCGGCGGACCTGAGCGCCCGGATGGACCGGCTGCTCAGCCTGCCGCGGGCGGAGAAGGCGAAGCTGGCCAGCCCGCATCCCTACCGCGGCTGGCGGCAGTGGCCTGACGACTTCGGGCGGCTCGAACTCGAGCGCTTCAACGTGGCCCAGTTCGACGACGTCGAGGCGGCCCGGGCGGCGGGCCTGGCCGAGGACCACCTCGGCCTGTACGCGCACGCCAACATGTGGCCTGCCGACGACCCGGGGCTGCGGGACGCGGCGTTCGGGTACATCGAGGCGTCCCGGCGGCTGGCGGGCCGGATGCTCCGGCTGTACGCCACCGTCCAGGGCCTGCCCGCGGACGCGTTGGGCCTGGGCGCCCTGCCGCACCTGCGGCTGACCGTGAACGACTACCCGACCTGGACGTACCTGGAGGCGACCGCGGACAGCACCGAGCCGCCGCGACGGCAAGCGGTGGATAGTGACAAGCTGCTGCTGCTCGAGCACGCGGACGACTCGGCGGTCACCGTCCTGGCGCAGCAGGGCGACTACGAGGGACTGCAGCTCCAGGGGCCCGACGGCGAATGGATCCCTATCCCGATCATCCCGGGCGCGCTGCAGGTGTTCTCGGGACACCTGCTCGCCCGGTGGACCGGCGGGCGGCTGCGCCCGGGCCGGCACCGGGTGGTGGCGGGCGGCACGGTGACCCGCCGGTCGACGGCGGTCTTCGTCTACCCGGCCCTGGACGCGGTGGTCGGGCCGCTCCCCCCGTTCGCAGCCGGCTCCGGCGCCCCGCCGGTCCTGGTGTGGGATCACGTCCGGGACCGGGTGGCGGACTACCTGGCCGAATACGGCCGCCCCGACCAGATCGCCGCGTGGCGCGACGGCCAGCCCTACGTCGCCGAACTGGCGGAGAACTCCGCAGGCCGCTAGCCGACCGGTCGTCGGCAGGGCCGACTAACCGCGGCCGCGGCCGCGGATCCTGCGCGGGCCTGACAGCTCCAGCCAGCACACGGCGAGGACGCCGATGATCAGGAAGGCGATCCCATCGCCGATGTCCCCGCCGGCCATGGCCAGGATGCCCGTGGCCACGAGGGTGAAGCTCAGGCCACGGCAAATCCGCCGCCACACCCGCCGCATGGCCGGGCGCGGGGCGGTGGCAGGCGGCGGCGTCTCGGCGGCGGTCTGGTTCCGCTTGGGGTGTTCGGGTCCCGGAGAGTCGATGGCCACCATCAGGCTGGGCTCGACGAGAGCCTCGACCGAGCGGACCATGGCGTCGCCGTTCGGCCACTCGTCCGGATCGAGCCGCAGCGCAAACCCGTCCGCGCCGACCAGGGTCCGCTGCTGGTCGTTCCAGCAGAGCAATGCGGCCATGGCGTCGAAGCGGACCGTCACGTGGCGGCCTTCCTCCGGGGTCAGCATGACTCCCTGGGCGCCGACCGTCAGCGACGAAGCGAAGTCCCGTGACCTGCGGGTGGTGCCGCTCACCGTCGTGCCCGACCACAGCGGCAGCCGCGGCAGCCGGCCCTGGACGGCCGGCACGAGCTGCGGCGTGGCCACGATCATCTGCTCCAGGAGTTGGCTCGCCGCCTCGCTGACCGCGTTCCGGCCGACCTGCCTGGCCGCCCAGAGGATCTCGGCCGGTGCCCTGACCGGACGGGCACACAAAATGTTCTGCGCCTGCCGGTGCAGGACCATCACCGGGCCTTCAGGGGATTCGTAAGCGTCGCTAAGGCGCCGGGCGTAGTCCGCGATTTCCTCGTCGGTGCCACCGTCCCCGGCGAGCGACTCGAACACCGTGAGCATCGTGTGGGCGACGGTTGAGGTCTGCTCCGGGAGTGCGTCCGCTGCCAGCCAGGCGTGGAAGATGTCGCCGTCAAGCCACTCGCGGGCACCGGTCACCCCGTAAGAAAGCCCGCGCTCGTGCCGAAGCACCTGAGTGAGGCGGTGCTCCAGGATGTCCAGGGCGACGACGGCCGCGTCCGATCGCCGGCCAGTCAGCGAAAGGCCGATGCCGCCGCGGCCGCCCAGCACGAATCCGGGCAGCGGCAGGCCGAGCGGCCGCAACGGGGCCGCCGTCGGCGCCGGACCGGGCGGAAGCTCGACGCGCAGACCACCGGGGACTGCACCGCTGATCCACAGCACGGCGTTCCCGGCCACGAACCAGCGCCGCCGCCAGGCCTCGATCTCGGCCCAGCCGAGCCGGTGCAGCCCGTATTCGGGGTAGGCGGCAAGACCCGGCCCGAGCGCGCCATAACGTTCGCTCAGGCAGGCACCGAGCGCCCCGGCCCCGCCCCGGCTGGCCGCCTCCGTCCGGAGGATGCGTTTCTCCTGCTCCAGTCCGTGCCGGTAGTCGGCGGCGAGCCCCTGGCAGACGGTGGTGATGAAGTCAGCCGTGTCGGCTGGGTCGGCGCTTTCCATGAAGAATGCGGTGAACCTCCCGTTGACCTCGGCGTTGAACTGGTAGGAGGCCTTGTGCCTGGTGCTGAGCGTAAGGTGCTCGATCAGGTGGGTGATTCCCGCGACCGGGAGCGCCTCGTCGAACCGTCCGACGCGGAACACCAGCGCAGCCGCGTTCCGGCCGGTCACAGAAACGGACCGGAGGACCGTCACCCCGTCGACCGAGCCGGCGTCGACTACCGGGATCATGGCGCGCGGTGCGAACCGGCGCCCTGGCCTGGCCCCAGGGCCTCCACGGCCCTGGTGCGCGCCCGCTCGTACGCCCAGCCGGGATCTCCTTGATAGTTCCACGGGCTCGCCTGGATCAGCGGACCGATCTGGCTCATCTGCTCGAGCTGGGCGCGGTAGTCGTGCGTCAACGAGAAACACATGGCGAATATGTTCCGGTCGCCCGGGGTGTACCAACTGGCCTGGTAACGCGGAGAGCGGATGGACCGGTCAGCGGCCTGGCGGATTTCGTCCCCGACCTGCCCGTCGCGGAAGTACTGCATCTGGCGGGCCTCCCCGTCGTCGGACTCGCGAGGCAGGTTGAGCCATTTCTCCAGGTGGGCCAGCGGTATCACCACGTGCACGCTGCTTCCCTCCGGCGCCTCCGAAGAAGACCATCGGGCGAAGTCGAACATCTCCTTGTTCGATCCAGACCACTTGGCTGCGGTCGCCTGGATCATGAGCGTATGCGCATCCCTGTGCCAGCGATACCTCCGGGTCGCCTCGCCGAAGCGCTTTTGCTTCTCCGCCTGCCCGAGGTCTAGTCCGATGGCGACCCTGATGCTGCGCGCGTGCGGTGTCGGGTCCTCGTCGTCCATAGCCGCGGCCCTGGCGAGTTCGCGGTCCGCGTCGACCAGCCGGGCGTAGAAGACCGGCCAGGAGTCCTGTTGAACTGTGTTCGCGCGTCCCGACCCGCGTGCCTGCCAAGCCCAGTAAAGACTGTGATTGCCGCGGAATAGCCATGGCAGCGGCGAATCAGGCCGTGCTGCCGTCCACTCCTCGAGCCAGGCGGGCCGTCCGACGATGTCGGCGAGCTTGGACACGTAGAAGTCGCGGCCGTCCCAGTCCCGGTCGGCCTCGAGGAAGTCATGGAATTCTTGCCACCGGCCTCCCGCCAGCTCCGTCCGGAACCGGTGCGCGGCCGCATCGCCGGCCAGCGGATCGGTCGGCGGGCCCTTGCGCAGCACCGCTGACGCCTGCGGTGCCGCGGCTCGCCTGGGTTTCTTGAACAACGCCACGACCGGCCATCCTTCGTATCCGCGGGATTCCACACCCGGTGCGTCCTCGCCGACCTCAGCCGCATCCGGCTGGGGATGACGATATCGCCACCCGGGGCACGATGCTGGGCGAAATGGGTGAGCACGGCCCGTTCGGCTAAAATCTGCTTATCTACCGAACGGGCCGGGCGTTTCGCCCCGTCTTCCGTGATGGTCAGTTCAGCGTGATCGCGATGACGGCGAGGAATCGGTCCTGACAATAAGATCCAGTTCGATGGACAAAACCGGGACCAATTCCAGCGTGCTGGTCGTGCTCCAGCGCGACCTGCGGATCCCGCTGCACCGGCAGATCGAGACCTCGATCCGTGACTCGATCCGGGCCGGGCGGCTGCCGCGCGGCTCGTCTCTGCCACCCTCCCGGATGCTCGCCGCCGACCTGGGTGTCTCCCGCGGCGTGGTGGTCGAGGCCTACCAGCAGCTCGCGGCCGAGGGCTACCTGGCCAGCAACGCGGGCAGCTACACCCAGGTGGCGGCCGGGCCGGCCCCGGCTATCGCCGGGCTCCGGCTGGCCCGCAAGACCCCGCCGCGGATCGACCTCAGCTACGGCCGGGCCGACGTGTCCAGCTTCCCCCGGGCCGCGTGGCTGCGCGCGATCCGCGGCGCGCTGGCCAACGCGCCGAACGACCTGTTCGGCTATCTGGCGGGCAGCGGCGTGCCGCAGCTGCGGACGGCGATCGCCGGGTACCTGAACCGGGTCCGCGGCACCGTGGCCCAGCCAGACCAGATCGTGATCTGCACCGGTTACGCGCAGGGCATCACGCTGCTCATCGGGGTCCTGGCGGCGGCGGGGGCGCGACGGCTCGCGGTGGAGGATCCCTCCTCAGGCGACGACGCCCTGCCGGCCGCGCGGGCGGCCGGGCTCGAGGTCATCGGGGTCCCGGTCGACCGTGACGGCATCCGGGTGGACGTGCTGGCCGAAACCGGCGCCGACGCGGTGGTCCTGACGCCCTCGCACCAGTTTCCCACCGGTTCGGTGCTGTCCGCCGAGAACCGGGCCGCGGTGCTGCGCTGGGCCGCCGAACGCGGCGCGGTCGTCATCGAGGACGACTACGACGCCGAGTACCGCTACGACCGGACGCCGGTCGGCGCCCTGCAGGGGCTTGCCCCGGACCGGGTCGTCTACGCCGGGTCGGCGAGCAAGACCCTCGCGCCGGGGCTGCGGCTCGGCTGGTTGGCGATGCCGGCGCACCTGGCCGAGCCGATGGCCGCGGCTAAGATCGCCGCCGACCGCGGCTCGCCCGCGCTCGAGCAACTCGCCCTGGCCGACCTCATCACCCGCGGCGAATTCGACCGGCACCTGCGCCGGATGCGCCCGGTCTACCGGCGGCGCCGCGACGCGCTGCTGGCCGCGCTGGGCCGGCGGCTGCCCTGGCTCGAGCCGGCCGGGGTGTCCGCCGGGCTGCACCTGGTCACCTGGCTGCCGCCGGACCTGGACGAGGCCGCCGTGGTCGACGCGGCCGCGCGCGCCGGGGTGGGCATCGAGGGCGTGACGGCCTACCGGATCAGCCACCCGGGTCCCGGCGGCCTCATCTTCGGCTACGCCACCGTCAACGAGCAGGCCATCACGGAAGGCGTCGGCATCCTGGCGCGCGTGATCGGTGAGCTGTAACACGCACCCGGTCCGTTCGGAATAAATGGTCGGGCTAGTCCGAGACCGGCCCTATTCGGAGACAGCAGGGAGGCGGTCGGCCGCGGCGCGGCGGAGCACGTGCCTGCGGAACAGGTCGGTGGCGGGCAGCAGGCGGCGTTCGGCGGACCAGGTCAGGAAGATCTCCCGCACCGCGCCCTGGTCCAGGATCTCCAGATAGGCCACCGGGCCGGACACCGCCTCCGGCGACCCGGCGCGGGGCGCGGGCACGACCGCCACGCCCAGGCCGGCCGCGACGAAACCGCGGACGTTGGACAGGTCGTCGCCCTCGAAGATCACGTCGGGCCGGAACCCGGCCTGCTCGCACAGTTCGTCGGTCAGCCGCCGCAGCGCGGAGGCCGCCCGCAGTCCGATGAACGGCTCGCTCGCCACCTCGGCCAGCCGGACGCGCCCCTGTCCGGCCAGCCCCTGTCCGGCCAGCCGCTGCCCGGCCAGCCGCCGCCCGGCCAGCGGATGCTCGCGCGGCAGGGCCAGGCGCAGCGGCTCGAGCGCGATCAGCCGGGTGCGCACCTCCGCGTCCGACGGCTGGGGCCGCCGCGTGCCCAGCTCGAGGTCGGCGTGGCCGCCGTCGAGGGCCGCCGAGTTCGGCTCGTCGCGCACCTGGGTGAGCCGGAAGCGGACCCCCGGATGCGCGGTCCTGAAGCTGCGGGCCAGGTCGGGGACGAGCCAGGTACCCAGCGACTGCTGGAAGGCCAGCGCCACGACGCCGGTGTCCGGGTCGATGAGCTGATTGACGGCGGCGATGCCGTCGTCGAGATGGTGCAGCAGCGCGTCCAGGTGCGGCTTGAAGACCGCCCCCGCGTGCGTCATCCGCAGCGTCCGGCCGGAGCGGCGCAGCAGCGGCGTGCCGATCTGCGCCTCCAGGCGAGCCAGGGCGCGGGAGACGCCGGACTGGGTGACCGACTCCAGCTCGCTGACCTCGGTCACCGTGGTGCCGTCGGCCACCTGCTGGAGCCAGCGCAGCGCGTCGGTGTCCATTCCATGACTTTAGCTCATACTTGAGTTGCTATTAAGTCATTGGACGCATAGTTCCTGGCGAGCCACACTGGAAGGGAAGCGACAGAAACGGAGGACAGGCAGATGCAGACCGCAACTCGCCCGCTCATTTCCCTGTGGACCACCGTCCGCACCCAGCTCCGCGACAGCCGCGACGCGCACGCCGCGCGGGCGGCCCTCGCGCACGAGCTGGCCAGCTACAACAGCCCGGCCGACCTGAACGACCTACACGCGATCCTGGACCGGTACAGCGACCAGGAGACCGCGGACATCCGGCGCATCCTGACCGCCCAGCACAGCCGCTGAACCCAGTTCATTCCCGGGGCTCAGTTCATGCTGAGCAGGTCCTGGGTCCGCGCGGGCCCTCGGCGGCCCCGGAGGTGATCCCGGGGCCCGCCGAGGTGACGCAGCACCTGCTGCGTGGTCCAGCGCCGGCCGGATCTCAGTACTGATCTGGTGAGGTGACCGCCGCGGCGACCGTGATCTCCGGCGGAGCCGGCGCGGCACCGACCGACCCGATGAAGGCCTGCAGGTCGGGGTTCGCGAAGAACTGCTGGAAGTGCTCGACACTCTCCCATTCGTCGACTATCACGACGAACCCCTCGCCGATCCCGAACCGGTGGTGAATCCCGCCCGCGGCCCTGGCCATGTCGGAGATCTTCGCGAACTCGCCGGCCCGGTCGGTAAGAGCCTGGCTGAACGTGGCGGTGTCGCCTTGGAATTTCCCGATGACCAGCACACTCATATCTGAACCCCTCCTATGTTCCCGCGCCGGGCGGCGCGGAGTTCGCTGGGGATACGTCACCGGGGCGGCCGACGGATCACTGGGTTACCCGGCCTCGACGGGGCCCGGCGCCGGGGCGTCACGGGGCTGCTGGCCGCGGACACGATCCGGCTGAATTCCGCGGTCAGCGCGGAAACTTCAGCCCCGCCGGCCCCGGCCCTGTTCCGCGCCCCGGCCCGATGGGCCAACACCAGAACCACCTGTCCCACCAGCCTCTTGAGCGCTTGCGTCCGCCTGGGGTGCAACCACCCCAATGTGACATTGGCGTGGTTATAGCAACACCGATGTGACATAGGTGTGGCTCTTGGCACGCAGGCCGACAAGCCTGGAGGCGAGCTCTTGGCACGCAGGCCGACAAGCCTGGAGGCGAGTGAGTCCCCTGAATGGACACGGCTGAGCCGATTTCAGCGCCGTTTCAGCGGTGTTTCAGGCCCGGCTGGCACAGTCGCTACCGGATGCAGTCACCAGGCATCCCTTTCGGCGGCGAGAGGGGCCACTGGGGGCTGGTACCGCTGGTGTCGCTGGGGGGGCCAGCGGGCCTGCCCGTCGGGCACCGCCCAGCGGGGGCGCTGTGCAGCGACTGCAGAAGGAGCACTACTGATGCGCGCACGATGGCATGCCGGACGTTTTCTGCGGGTGCTCGCGGCCCCGCTGCTGCTCGGGGGCGTCCTCACCGGGCTTGGGTCCACCGCGGCGGCCGCGGCCACCTGCCAGGCCTGGACCGGCGGGCAGCCGGCCAACCCCGGCGGCACCGGCAATCTCAACGCCGTGACCATGCTGTCCGCATGTGACGTCTGGGTGGCGGGCGGCGGCAGCGGCACCCTCATCGAGCACTGGACCGGCGGCTCGTCCTGGACCGTCGTACCCAGCCCCGACCCGGGCGGCGGCTTCAACTTCCTCACCAGCATCCGCGGCGTCTCCCCGACCGACATCTGGGCGGTGGGTTCCTACTCCAACCCCGACGGCTCCACCATCAAGGGCCTGATCCTGCACTGGAACGGCACCAGGTGGCTCCAGTCACCCAGCCCCAACCCCGGCAATTTCACCCAGCTCACCGGGGTTCGCGCGGTATCCGCGAACGACGCCTGGGCCGTGGGTAACTACTCAAGCGCCACCGGAAAACAGGCCCTGATCCTGCACTGGGACGGCACCAGCTGGACCCAGTCGCCCAGCCCCAGTCCTGGCGGCGGCAGCGACCTTACCGGCGTGACGGCCACATCCGCCACCGACGCCTGGGCGGTAGGGGACTACTCGACCGACAGCCAGAGCTCCACTCTCCTGACCCTGATCCTGCACTGGGACGGCACCAGCTGGAAGCAGGTGTCCAGCCCCAGCCCCGGGCCGCTTGACCTCACTCAGCTCACCAGCGTGGACGCCACCTCCCCGACAGACGCCTGGGCGGTCGGCTTCTTCCCCGACGGCACCAATAACCAGACCCTGATCCTGCACTGGAACGGCACCAGCTGGACCCAGACGCCCAGCCCCAACCCGGCTGACGATGACCGCCTGGACGGCGTGGCCGCCTCCTCGGCCGGCAGCGCCGTGGCGGTGGGAACCGGCCAGGCCCATGTCCACGGAGCACTGCCCACCACCCTGGCCTTGCGCTGGGACGGCACTGCCTGGAAGCAGGCGCCCAGCATCCAGAAGGACCCCGGGTCCGGCAACTTCCTGCTCGGCGTGGCCACCATCTCTCCCACCGAAGCCTGGGCGGTCGGCTTCTCCGGCCCCTCGGGGATCCATGCGCTCGCCTTCCACTTCAAATGAGGCTCAGGCGCTGGCCAGATGGTCCCGCAGTTCGGCCAGGAACCGCTCCGGCTGGTCCAGGTGCGGGCCATGGCCCGCGTCCTCGATGACCACCTCCCGGTAGCGGCCGCCGGCCACGGCGTAGCCGTTCAGCACGGCCCGGGTCTGCGCCACCATGGGCTGCGGAGGCCAGGTCTGCTCACCGGGCCAGCCGGGGATGGCGCCGATCGAGCCCAGGTAGGCCAGGTCGTACAGGGAGGTGTCGGAGACGATGACGTCGTCGGCGCCGCGCAGCCAGAGCACCGGCGGCTTGGGTTCCACCCCGGACAGGTCGGCGATCCGGAAGTGCGTGGGGGCCATGGTGTTGAGCACGCCGTGGTCCCCGGGCGCGAAGCCAGGCCAGGCGTCCACCGGCCGCGAGTCGCCCGGGTAGTTGTACTGGCCGACCCGGGTGGACAGCATCGATTCCACGAAGATGTCCAGGTGCTCGGGCACGTGCGGCGGCTTGACGTAGTGCGCGAGCAGCACCTGCTGCGGCGACAGGATGCTCTTGTCCGTGCGGTCCTTGCCCGCCAGTCGCTCCACGAACTCCGGATTGGCGCCGCCCCCGCCGGACCCGGCGCCCCACGGGTCGCACAGGATGCCGTCCACGCCCCTGGTCCCGCCGAATCCGAACGGGGAGACCGGATCCACCAGCGTCAGCGAGGCGACCCGGTGCGTGCCGGGCCGGTCCACGAGGTACTGCAGGACCACCCCGCCGCCCATGCTCCAGCCGACCAGGTGGACCGGATCCAGGCCGAGGGCCTCGACCGCCGCGGCCAGGTCGTCGGAGAAGTCGCGCACCCCGCGGGTGGCGAACACCGGCTCGTCATCGGTGTCACCGAAGCCGCGCAGGTCGATGGCCAGCGGCCGGTAAGGTTCGGGCAGCGCCAGCATCATCGGCTGCCAGAACAGCGAGGACGACACGTTGCCGTGCACGAACAGCACCGGCGTGCTCCCGGTGGGGCGCCCGGCCACGGACAGCACGTTGACCGTGAGGCGGCTGGTCGGAATCCGTTCGGCGGAAATGCCCGGCAGCAACGTGTCCATCTGTCCTCCCGCAGGTGTGGCGCGGCCAGGGTACTAAGCGAAGCTGTGGCGTGTCTGGCCGAAGCGGCCCTTGGCGAACGCGAGAACCTTGGCCGGCCGGACCTCGAACACTAGCGCCTCCCCGCCGCCGGGGTTCTCGAAGCGGCCGTCCCGGACCTGGAACCGCCATTGTCCTTTCCACTTCGCGGCCCAGGCGTCGGCCAGCCGAGTGAGCAGGGCGTCGTCGGTCACCCGGACGGCGTCGCCCTCGGCCGCCACGTCGAGCCCCTCGTCCCAGCGGTGGCAGCCGGTCAGCAGCAGCACGTGCGGGTTGCCGCGCAGGTTGACGGCCTTCTGCTCGCCCTCGCCGGTGCTGAAGTAGAGTGCTCCGTCCAGCCATACGGCCACCAGTGGGGTGAGGTGCGGGCGGCCGTCGGCACGGACCGTGCAGATCCAGGACAGCTGGGCGTCCTCGAGCACCCTGCGGGTCTCGTCCCAGCCGGCGGTGGCCGCGTCTGGGTCGCTGAATCGCTGGTCAAGTGTGGTGTCTGGTTCGTTCACCGGTGTTCCTCCTTCTCGGCGATGATCCGGTCGATCCGGGTGACCGCGGCCAGGCCGCCCGCGGCCGGGCCGTTGCGCATGACGGCCACCGCGAGGCCGGAGTCCACGTCGGCGTAGGCGGCCGAGCCGTTGGCGCCGACCATGCCGAACGTGGAGCCGCGGCGCGACGGGACGCCGCCTGGACGGTCCGGGCTGTAGCCGAGCGCCCAGCTCGTGGGGATGCCCATCACCTCGTCCATCCCGGTGAAGGCGACGGCGGTCATGGCCGCGAGCCGTTGGCTTGACACCGGTTTCATGCCGTCGACGTGGCCGAGCAGGGCAGAGTACATCCGGGCCACGCCCCGGGCGGTCATCGTGCCGAGGGACGGGATGTCGGAGGTGAGCACGTCGGCGCGGAGGCCGAGGCTGGCGGCGTCGCGCAGCGCGGGCGGCGCGGCCCGGTCGAGCGGTGAGCCCTTTTCCGGTGGCACAAGCGGTTCGTTACTGGCCTGCTGCCGGGCCACCCGGGACAGCAGCGGGGGCGGGACAGCGAAGCAGACCTCGTCCTGGACGCCGAGCGGGCCGGTGAGCACCTCCCGCAAGAGCTGGGTCACGGTCGCGCCGGTGGCCCGGCGCATGGTCTCACCGAGCAGGAAACCGAAGGTCAGCGCGTGGTAGCCGAACCGGGTGCCCGGTTCCCACCACGGTTCGGCGGCGGCCAGCACGGCGCACATGCGGTCCCAGTCGCACAGCTGCTCGATGGTGGTCTCGGCGGGCAGGCCGGGCAGACCAGCGGTGTGCAGCAGCACGTGCCGCAGTGTGGTGCGTTCCTTGCCGCGGGCGGCGAACTCCGGCCAGACGTCCGCCACCCGCATGTCGTAGCCGAGGTCGCCGCGTTCGGCCAGGACGTGCGCGAGCGAGGCGGCGACGCCCTTGGCCGCGGACGCCGCATAGAACAGGGTGCCGGAGCGGACCTCCGCGCCGGTCCGGGGATCGGCGACCCCGGCCGCCACGTCGGTGACCACCTGGCCGCGCCGACGCACCGCGACCTGCAGGCCGGTCTCGGCGCCGGAGGCCACCATCTCGTCCGCCGCAGCCTGGATCTCCGTCTGAAGGTCAGCCATCGTCGCGAGCTCAGCCATCGGATGTGAGCTCCGCGGCGAGGGCGTCGAGCTGCGCGGCGGTGCCGTGCTCTCGCCAGCCCGGCTCCTCCCGGCCGTCGAGGAACGCGCCCTGCTCGGTGAGGACCAGCCGGGTGCCGCCCTCGGCCGGGCTGAACTCCACCGTGGTAACGGAGACCGTCATGACCTCGCCCCCGGCCGACAGGGTCGAGGTGTAGACGATCCGTTCCGCCGGGACGATGTCCCGGTAGAGCGACTCGAAGGTCATGACCGGGCCGCCGTCCGGGCCGCCGCGAGCCACCTCGTGGCCGCCGACCCGGAAATCAAGCTGGTGCCCGGAATCCGGGCCGCCCGCGAACCAGCTGGCCTTGGCGGCCGGATCGGACCAGGCCGCGAAGACCCGGGCGGGCGGCGCCGGGTAGCTGCGCTCGAGGCTGAACGTGGCGTGCGTGACGTAGCGGTCCATCGTCTCAACTACTCCCTTGCGTGTCGTCGTCTATGCGTGGCTCGGCCAGGTAGTCGCCGAGCCGGTCGAGCCGGGTCTCCCAGGCGGTGCGCTGCGAGGTGATCCAGGCCTCCGCCGCCCGCAGCGCGGCAGGCTCGATGCGGCAGGTCCGCACCCGGCCGGCCTTTTCGGACCGGACCAGGCCGCAGGCCTCGAGGACCTGCAGGTGCTGCAGCACCGCGGGCAGCGACATGGCCAGCGGCCGCGACAGCTCGCTGACCGACGCCGGGCCGCGGACGAGCCGCTCCACCATGCCCCGCCGGGTCGGATCGGCCAGCGCCTGGAAGACCTGGTCCAGCGGACCCAAATGGTTAAGCACTTACTTAACTATAGGGGCCGATGGATAAATGGTCAAGTAGGCGCTTAACTTTCGCGCCGTCGGGCCCGTGCCTTTGGCGGTGTGTTGAGCGGGTACCCCTAGCGGGTCACGGCGACGGCCAGCGCGACCAGGGAGACGGCGACGATCGTCGCGGTGACCAGCTTGAGCCGACTCGGGATGTGGTAGGCCGGGCGGCCGAGCCACCAGATCACCGGGGCGGCGGCCATGATGATCAGCCCGGCGATGACGTCAGTCTTCAGCACGACACCGCCGACGGCGGCGAACGAGAGCGCCGTCCGGGTCCAGGCCAGCGAGGTCCGGGCCCGGGCCAGCCCCGGGTCGCCGTCGTCATCGTCGTGCTGGCCGGTGGTCATCGCTGGCCTGTCATCGCAGGGCCGAGACCAGTACCACGACGGCGGCGATGACCGCGATCACGGTGATGACCGCGGCCAGCAGCCGCGGCATGACCGACCGGGGCAGCGGCTGGCCCAGGCGCAGCGCCCGCTGGCTCCTGACCCATTCGCCGTACGCGGCCACCGCCACCACCGCGCCGAACACGATCAGCGGCACGCCCAGCACGTGCCGGCCCCACGGGACACCGGGGAACGGCGGCAGCAACTGAACCACGCCGAGCCCGGCCACCACCAGCGCGAGCGCGGTACGGCTCCAGGCCAGGAAGGTGCGCTCGTTGGCGAAGGTGAACCTGGGATCGGGTTCGGCGCCATCGCCGCCGGTTTCCTGCGGTTCAGCGCTCGTCACCTGCACCTCCAAGATCTCCGCAGAAATCTTTTCAGAAAGTGTTGGCCATGGCCGGGTATCGCCCTCTTAACACCGGGAGCCAGTTTTTGGGGGGCGTCAGCCAGGGGAGCGCCGGGATCCAGTCACCAGGCAATCGAGAACCGGCGCTCCCCGCTGGCTCCGGCGGACGCGCCGCCGGCCCGCCCCGCCGCAAGGGCGGGCCGGCGGCTCGCAGCCTCATATACCTAGCGGGCGGGCTAGGAAACGCGCGGCGGCGCGGGTTTCGCGGCATGGACCGCGGCCCCGCGCCGCCGCTGCTCACCCCGGCCGTCGGCGGGTCGGTGCCGGCATCGCTGATTGCCCTGACCGGCGGGCCAGCCCGTCCACGAAGATGTCGATGAGCAGCTCGAAGCGCTCGCCGGGGTCGGCGAGCGCGAACTCGTCGGCCAGGCCGGTCATGTTCGGGAACAGGCTCACCGGGAGCGAGGCGATATAGTCGCGGGCCAAATCCGCGGCCTGCTGCAGGGTGGCCGGGTCGCGGTCCGGGGTGCCGCTGTCTTCTACGCCGGTCTCGTCCACGGTGAAGCCGTTCACCGTGGCGATGAGCAGCAGGTAGCCCTGCACGGCCAGGTGTGGCGGCAGCCCCCCCGCCCGCAGGATGGCGAGCACGCGCTCGGAGTACCGTAGCGCGTTCGGGCCCATCGGGATGCGGCCGATCGAGATGCGCACGACATAGGGGTGGCGCAGGCTGGCGCGGCGCTGGGCCCGGGCCACCTCCTTCACCTGCTCCTGCCATCGCGCGGGTTCGGGGTCCGGCACCTGCTGCTCGCCGATGATCTCGTCGAGCACGAGGTCAAGCAGGCCGTCCTTGCTGCCGACGTGCCAGTACAGCGACGCGGCGCCCGCGCCGAGCTCGTCGCCCAGCCGCCGCATGCTCAGCCCGGCCAGGCCCTCGCGGTCGAGCAGCTGGACCGCGGCGGTCACGATCGCCTCCCGGCTGATCGGCTCGCGCCGCCGCCGGGACTGCCGGTCGGGCAGCCGCTGCCAGGGCGGCGGCGGGATCAGCGCTTCGGGTCCAGGGGGACCGGTTTCCGCTGTGCCACTTTCCGCTGTGCCACCTGCCGGTTTGGCCGTCATAGGAACCTCTCGCCTGGCCGCTTCTCCAACACTGTACCAGTCTCGAACAGTGTTTGACTGGATCGCTGATCGATGATAGAACATCGTTCGAGAGTTGAACCTAGTTCGAGGGAGTCTCGATATGGCTACCAGTCAGGCGGCGGTCGCCCGCGGCGACCAGCCCGCCCAGGCCAGCACTGCCCAGGCCAGCACTGCCCAGGCCAGCACTGCCCAGGCCAGCACTGTGCAGGCCGGTTACCCCCGGCGCTGGCTCGCCGCGATCGTCATGATCACCGGGGCGCTCATGGACATGATCGACGTGACGATCGTCAACGTGGCGCTCCCCTCCATCCGCCGTGACCTGCACGCCAGCGTCACCCAGCTGGAATGGGTGGTGTCCGGGTACATGCTGGCGTTCGCGGCGGCGCTCATCATCGCCGGGAACCTCGGCGACAAGCTCGGCCGCAAGCGCGTGTTCCTGTCCGGCGCCGCGCTATTCGGGCTGGCGAGCCTGGCAGCCGGGCTGTCGGGGTCTGGTGCGGAGCTGATCGCCGCCCGGGTCGTCCAGGGCGCCGCGGCCGCGGCCATGGCGCCGCAGGTGCTCGCCACGTTCCGTGCCATCTTCGCCAGGGACGAACGGGGCAAGGCGTTCGGCATCTACGGGGCGATGCTCGGCTTCGCGTCCGCGATCGGGCTGGTCCTCGGGGGCGTGCTGACCGAGGCGAACCTGTTCGGCTGGGGCTGGCGCTCGGTGTTCTACGTGAACGTGCCGGTGGCCGTGTGCGCGCTGATCGCCGGCGCCCGTTTCGTGCCCGAGACCAGGGACCCGGCCGCGCGGCGGCCGAACCTGCCCGGTGCGGTGCTGCTGGCCGGCTCGCTGGTCGCCATCGTCTACCCGCTGCTCGAGGGCCGTCAGCTCGGCTGGCCTGCCTGGGTGTGGCCGCTGATGGCGGCCGGCCTGGCCGGCCTGGCCGGGCTCGGCCTGATCGAGGCCCGGCGGTCCGCGCGTCCGGTGGCGCCGTTGCTGCGGGCCGGGCTGTTCCGGGTCCCGGCCTTCGCGGCAGGCCTGGGCGTCCAGCTCGCCTTCTTCGCCGGCATGCAGGGGTTCTTCCTCGCCTTCGCGCTGTGGCTGCAGGCCGGCCAGCACTTCTCGCCGCTGAAGGCCGGCCTGACCGCGGTCGCGTTCAGCGTGGGCAGCTTCGCCGCCGCGCCCGTGGCCGTGCCGCTGGCCCAACGGCACGGCCGGCGCATCCTGGCCGGCGGCGCGCTGCTGATGGTGGCCGGCATCGGCGGCGTGGCCCTTGCGGCCCCGCACGTAGGCGTCAACGGCAGCCCGTGGCCGGTCGTGCCCGGCCTGGCGGTGGCCGGCGCGGGCCTGGCCCTGCTGGTCATCCCGCTGGTCAACGTGGTCCTGGCCGCGGTCCCTGCCGAAGTGGCCGGCGGCGCGTCCGGGCTATTCAGCACGGCGCAGCAGCTCGGCGGCGCGCTCGGCGTGGCGCTGCTCGGCAGCGTCTTCTTCGGGTACCTCAACGGGCACTCGTTCGAGGCGGCGCTGGTCCACACCGCGCCGTACGCGATGGGCGCGTTCGCGCTCTGCGGCATCGCGTCGCTGCTGCTGCCGCGCACGGCGGTATCGGAGGAGGCGCTGACCGAATCCTGAGAACCTCAGGGGCCGGCCGCCGGTCAGATGTACGGCGGCCGGCCTTTTTCGATCCCGAACGAGAGATCCTTCTGGAACCACTTCGATCCAGTCCCCTTCCTTGTCGAGCGCCAGGGCGTCGCTCACGCCGACGTGGTGATCCGGTACATGACCGTCCACCCCTGAGACACAGCCACTTTTGGGCCTCACCTGGGCGGCTCAGCGCTACAAGCTGGGCCAGGACCCAGCGGCTACGAGCGTCTCGCCGGGCGCTACGGGAGCCGGACCACCCCCTGGCCGCCACGCGCGGGCGGCGGTCTACCAGGACTTCGAAGCCCTGGCGACGTGGGCGGCACCGGCCGTCGCCCGGCTACGCCGGCGGGGAGAGGACGACCTCGCCGAGCACTTCGAGCTCGACGTGGGGGCGGCGCTCCTGTTCAGCGGGCACGCCGAGGAGGGTGATGCGGCCGTTGTGGCGCTGGTCGACTGGTACCGCGGGCACGGACCGCCGACCCTGCTGCACCTGTCGCTGATGCTGCTCGGCTACTCCTCCTCGGTGCAGGGCGAACCCGAACGCGCCGGGCAGCTGTTCGACGAGGCCGCAAGGGTCCAGGTGCCCGAACGCACCCAGTCGGCCGGCTGCAGGAGGCCGCCCTTATGCTCGACCACCTCGACAAGACCGCCCCCTACTGGGCGTCGCAGGTCGCGGAGGCCCGGAGCAGGATCGCCGCCGTCGAGCTCGCACCGCACCAGGAGCAGGGCGCCTCGACGATCACCAGGCGCTCGAATACATGCGCCGGGTTCTGGACCGGCTCGCCGGAGACCGCGCGGCGGGTTAACCCTTAACAGGGTTGGTTCTTATTGAGGCTTGTCGTGCAAACCTTAATATGACGCTGGCCTCCGGGGTGGTACGGGTCGCGCAGGCTCAGACGTCCGGGTTTCTCCGTCTGGACTTGCGAGCTGGCGCTCCAGGTCGGTGAACGCGTTGATAATGGCCGGGGCTTCGAAGGCGCGATTCCTCCGGCCCACAGTGATCTGGGACAGGAGCCCGGCGGATACGAGGCGCTCGATAGCCACGTTGGCCTGCGGATAGCTGCGGCCGATGAGCGCAGCGGCTCCGCCCACGGTGAGGACGGGCGCTCCGGGGATCGACTTGATCAGCAGGTCGGTCGAGGAGTTCTTGCGGATGCTGCCGAGCTGGGTGCGCCATTGGCGCTGGATCTGCTCGATGCGTAGCTCGAAGGATGCCGCGTCCTGGACCGCGCGCTTGCAGGCGCCCGCGAATCGTCCCACCCACAGGTTCAGGCCTGCCTGGGCATCTTTGCCCGTTGCCGGTCCGTGGTAGCGGGTTGCGGTGAGGCCGTCAACGTAGTCGCTGGCCCAGGTGGCCAGGACCAGGGAGACGGGCGGCAGTACCCGTGTTGCCAGTCCCCGGCGCCGGAGCACCAGCTGGATGAGCGCACGGCCGGTCCTGCCGTTGCCATCGGCAAACGGGTGGATGGTTTCGAACTGGGCATGCGCGATCGCGGCCTGGGCGACCGCAGGCAGTGTCTCGCTGGTGCAGAAGGCGCACAGGTCTTCCATCAGGTCAGGCACGAATTCGGCTGGAGGCGGGATGAATGCCGCTGAGCAGGGGTTGTATTCACTTCCCCCAATCCAGTTCTGCTTCTCCCGTAGTCTTCCCGCGAGCTGTGCCTGCCGGGTGTTCCCGAGCAGGCGCTGGTGGAAAATGAGCAGGGTAGCGACGCTGATCGGATCTCCTGGCCCAACCTCGCTTATGGCCGCGCTCATCGCGTCGATGTTGCTGAGAACCTCGACGGCCATAGGATCGCCGGTCCGCTCGCCCAGGTCCCTGGCGGCCTCGGCACGGAGCAGGCGTCTGGCGCCGATCTCGAGCCCTTCGATCCGGGAGGACGCGACAGATTCGGCGCGCAGCAGGAGCCGCGCGAGGGCCTCGGTGTCCGCCAAGGCCAACGCCTCCGAGTTCAGCCTGGTGATGGCGGTCTCAGCCTCTGTCACGTCGGCGGCCATGTCACCCTCGAGTGTGAAGTGCCTGCCGTTCAGCAGGTCAGGACAGTACGCCTCGTAGTCGCAGGAACCTCTCCCCCTGCGCGACGGGGCATCCGGATTGCCTGGCCAGTGGCGGCGGATTACCTTCGACATCTCCGCTCCTTATTTAGGGTTATCATACAATCCTAAATAAGGAGCGGATGGCTCACCGGCCTAGCCTGGGCCGCACCCAGGCGGTCATCCTGCGGATCGCCTCGTCGGCCTCCGGCGCCCGGTCGGCCGCCATCTGGAAGGTGTGCAGCATGCCGGGGAAGATGTCGAGCCGCGCGTCGACGCCGGCCTTCCTGGCGTGCTCGTCGAGCCTCGAGCAGCGTCTCGTCCCCGCCCACCTGGGAACCGGGCGCGACGCCGGGCCTGCATGCCGGGCAGCACCACGCGGCCGAGCAGCACCGGGCTCTTGACGAAGAAGTCCAGCTGGGCGACGTGGTCGGCCCAGCCCAGCAGGGCGACACGCCCGTTCGTCACTGAGCCGGCGCGTTAGCGGGTGCCGGTGATGTAGTCGGTCAGATGCGCCCGCTCGGTTTCGAGCTCGTCGATGCGGTTCTTGACCACGTCGCCGATGCTCACGATCCCGCGCAGGGCGCCGTCGACCACTACAGGCGCGTGCCGCACCCGGCGCTCGGTCATCATGCGCATGACCTCCTCGAGCGAGGTCTCCAGCGTGACCGTGTGCACCTCGGCCGTGTAGATGGCCGTGACCGGCTCGGACATCACGGCGGCGCCTCGCTTGGCGAACGCCCGGACGATATCCCGCTCGCTGGCGATCCCGTCGACCGAGGTGCCGTCGTGAGAGACGACGACGGCGCCGATACGGTGCTCGGCTAGCACCTCGAGCAGGCGGCGCACCTTCGTGTCCGGAGGGACGGTGACAACCTGCGTGCCCTTACCGCGAAGTAGGTCGGTGATGCGCATCTGGCCTCCGTGGCACCGGTACGGTTCTGACGGTGTACCCGCCGGCACCGCAGGCTATTACTGCGTGCCGGGCTGCATGCCCAGGGTTGCTGCGGGCGCCGGGCTGTGGTCGGCTTGTAGGCGACCGTTCCCGGAGGGCAGACAGATGAAGGTCAGCCTGTTCGAGCAGGTGCCGTACCGATATATGCCCGAAGGCTTCGAGAACCAGCACAACTCCGTCGTGACGGCGCCCTACCAGGTCGTCGAGCCCACGCGGATGACCGAATCGCTCTTCTCGGCCTACGCCGAGCTGATGCACGGGGCGCGAGCCGGCTTTGACGGCGTCTGCGTGACCGAGCACAGCCAGTCCTCGTACGACATCTCGCCCAACCCGACCCTGCTGGCCTCGGCGGTCGCCTGCGCCGCGCAGGCCGAGGGCCTCGACGTGGCGATCACCGTGCTCGGCCGCTCGCTCGGCAAGACACGCGAGCCGCTGAAGATCGCCGAGGAGTACGCGCTGCTCGACTGCATCAGCGGCGGCCGGCTTATCGCCGGCTTCCCGCTGGGGCTCAGCTACGACGCGAACCTGAACGCTGCCCTCCCCGCTATCGAAACACGCGAGCGCTACCGCGAGCACCGTGACCTGATCCTGAAGGCGTGGTCGGAACCGCGGCCCTTCCCCTGGAACGGCCGCTTCGAAAAGTACGGTCAGGTCAACATCTGGCCGCGGCCGATCCAGCAGCCGCATCCGCCGATCTGGATCCCGGGAACCGGCTCGGCCGGGACACTCAGGGACATCCTCAAGAACGACTACGCCTTCGTCTATCTGAGCTGGGATGGGCCGAAGCTCACCGGACGGCAGATCTTCGACCGCTACTGGGAACTGGCGGAGGAACTGGGCCGCGACCGCAACCCGTACCGGCTCGCCTTCCTCCAGGTGGTCGCCGTCTCCGAGACCGATGAGCGGGCCGAGAAGGAATACGCGACACACCTGCAGGCGCACTACCGGTCGGGCCTAGGCGCGATTCCGCACACTGCCATGGCGGTGCCGGGTTACGCCGAGCCCGCCGCCATCGAGGGCATGCTGCGCAGCACGGGGCCCGCCGGGATGCTCTCGCGGATGAAGACGGCGACCTACTCCGAGATCGTCGACAGCCAGGTCGCGATCGTGGGCAGCCCCGCCACGGTCGCCGACCAGATCCAGGCGTTCGTGCGCGAGTTCCGGATCGGCAACCTGCTGGTGATGCTCCAGAACGGCTCGATGCCGCGCGCTCTGACCGAGAAGAACATCTCGCTGTTCGCCGAGGAGGTGCTGCCGCGACTGCGGACGATCTGGGACGCCGAGGGCTGGGCCAACCCCTGGTGGCCACGCGCCCAGGGTACGACGGGCGCCGTCACGGAGGCGGCGGCCGGAGGGAAGGCGTGATGGCAGCGGGTGCGGCGGATGTGCGCGACGAGACGGTCGAGGTCTGGGACAGCCGACTCACGCTGCACGTCAAGGTCGCCGGCGACGGGCCGCCGCTGCTGTTCTTCCATCCGCTGCCGGGCCTGGCGTGGCAGCCGCTCCTCGACCGGCTAGGCCAGCGGTGCACGGTGTACGCACCGGAGCATCCTGGCACCTCGCCCGGGGATCCGCAGGCGATCAGGGAAGTGCAGACCTTCTGGGAGCTGCTGCTCCTCTACGAGGAGGTGATCCGCAAGCTCGGGCTGGAGCGCCCCGCGGCTCTGGGCCAGTCGTTCGGCGGCATGGTCGCGGCCGATCTGGCGGCGACCTTCCCGGAATTGTTCTCGAAGCTCGTGCTGCTCGCGCCGATGGGCCTGTGGCGCGACGACGCTCCGATCCCGCTGATGGAGATGGTGGCCGGGCCACCGGAGGACACGCCGAGGTACCTGTTCGCACACCCCGAGAGCGAGGCCGCGCTGGCCGCGCAGGCCCTTCCTGTCGATCCGGAGCAAATCCCGAAGGCAATCGCGCAGAGCACCTGGAACGTCGGCTGCACCACGAAGTTCGCCTGGCCGATCGCCGACCATGGCCTCGGCCGTCGGCTGCACCGGATCCGGGTGCCGACGCTCGTCGTCTGGGGGCGTGACGACGCCCTCGTCCCGGCCGTCTACGCAGAGGAGTTCGGCGGCCGCATCGCGGGCAGCCAGGTCGAGGTGATCGACGACTGCGGCCACGTCGTCCAGGCCGATCAGCCCGAGCGTTCGTGGACCGCGATCAGCAAGTTCCTGGCCGGTTAGCGCCAGGCCACCGCTTGTGCCGCGGCTCCGGTTACTCGTAACCGACCGCGGCGTCGCACACAGCTTGTTCGCGTCTTCAATCCGGGACAACTGGCGGTCTCGGGATATGGAATCTTGTACCCCGCGCTGGCCGGTGCGATCATGATTGGCAATGGCCGACCAGGGGGGAGTCCGCGCCGCTGGAGCAGGCCCATCCGCCGCGGGCGAGGGGTGGCGTCATGGCGGGGACGTGGAACAATCTGAGCAAGCAGCCAGGCGTCAACATCGACACGATGCTGCTGCTCACCGACGGGCGGGTGTTCTGCCATGAGTTCCAGTCGAACAAGTGGCACACGCTGACGCCCTCAGACGCCGGCGATTACACCAACGGCAGCTGGAATTCAGTCGCGCCGATGCCGGACAACACCAACATTCCGGCGTCGTTCGGCGGCCCGACGAATGCGCCGACGTTTTTCGCGTCGGCCGTGCTCGCCGACGGACGCGTGTTCGTGGCTGGCGGCGAGTACAACTCGACGCAGTCCACCAGCAACGACTCCCTGGCGGCGCAGATCTATGACCCGCGTACCGGCCGCTGGACCGCGATTTCCACGCCGCCCGGCTGGACCGGCATCGGCGACGCGGTGAGCTGCGTGCTGCCCGACGGGCGTGTCATGCTCGGCCACTTCGACGGTAACGAGGTGGCGCTCTACCACCCGGACCATAACCAGTGGACGTTTACCTCCCCTAAGGGTGACTCCTGCTCCGAAGAGACGTTCACCCTGATGCCTGACAACACGGTCGTCACGGTGCAGTGCTCCAACGCCAAGCAGGCCGAGAAATACGTCATCGCCACCGACCAGTGGGTCAGCGCGGGCACCACGCCCAGCGCGCTGACCCAGCCCTGCAACGGCGCTGTCGGCGAGATCGGCCCGGCGATCCTGCTGCCGAGCGGCAAGTTGCTCGCGGTCGGCGCCACCGGCAACACCGCGATCTACGACCCGGCCCGGCCGGCCGCGTCGGCGTGGACGGCGGGCCCCACCCTGAAGGACAGCGCGGGCAAGGCCAGCTTCCCGATGGACGCGCCCGGCGTGCTGCTGCCGAACGGCAGGGTGCTGCTCGCCGGGAGCCCGGCGCCGCCGTGCAACTTCCCGGGCCCGACCACGTTCTTCGAGTATGACCCGTCGACGAACAAGGCGCCGGTGGTGAGCAGCCCCTCCGGCGCGAACGTCTCGGTGTTCCAGACCCGGTTCTTGCTGCTGCCGACGGGCAATGTGCTGTACTCGAACAACTCCTCGACGATGAGCAGGTACCGGACCGACGGGGCGCCGAGTGCGGCCTGGAAGCCGACGATCAGCAATGCCCCGGCCGACCTCGTGCACGGACACACCTACACGCTGTCGGGCACCCAGTTCAACGGGCTGTCCCAGGCCTGCAGCTACGGCGACGACGCGCAGATGGCGACGAACTACCCGCTGGTCCGGATCGTGAATACCGCGACGAGAAAGGTGCGCTACCTTCCCACCTCGCACCACTCAACCATGGGGGTGGCGACCGGCACCGCCACGGTGACCACGAACGTCACCGTTCCCAGCAACGTGCCGGCCGGCCAGTACTCACTGGTGGTCGTGGCCAACGGAATCGCCTCCAATCCGGTGACCGTGAAGGTGTCACCGTAACCGGCACCATCAAGCTGATCAAGAACCTGTCCAAGCGACATCGCGCACGGCCACGGCGCGATAATCCTTGCTATAAGGCGGATACCGCACGTCAGGCGGTCGACATCGGCGAACGCAGAGCGTGACGACCGTGGGACGCGACACCGCACGGTCTTCAGCTGGGCAGGACGACGAGCTGCGCTGCTGAAATTCGATTGGGCGGCGTGCACAGGCTTGCGGGAGGCTGCTGCTCATGCCCTTGCGGGGACTCTCAGCCCGCGGCGGGCACGATAGAGCCGCGGGGTTCCTAGGCTCTGGTGTCCTCGACGCCGACCATGGGTATATCTAGCTGAGGCCTCCCGAGATATATTGGAGGTGAAGGAGGCCACAGACAATGGCCAAGACCCTCATCGAGATCGACGACGAGTATCTTGCCGCTGCTCAGCAGGCGCTGGGCACCGCGACCAAGAAGGACACGGTCAACGCCGCCCTCCGCGAGGTCACCGCACTGGCCGCCCGGCGGCGTGATCTGCACAGGCTCACCTCCGGCGGTCTGCCCGACCTGGAGGACGAGGATGTGATGCGGGCCGCATGGCGGCGGTAGCACGCTACCTGGCAGACACCAGCGCGCTCGCCCGCCTGCACCACCCGGAAGTGGCCGCGGTCCTGGTGCCGCTGATCGAGTCGGGAGTGGTGGCTACCTGCGGTGTCATCGAGTTCGAGCTGGGATGGGCGACCCGGAGCAGCGCGGAGTTCGATCAGGTGCGAGCCGACCGCGACGCTGGGTATGAGTGGCTGGCCACCCACGATGAGGACTGGCGGCGTGCGCTTGTGGTCCAGGCTGCCTTGTGGCGTGGCGGGCGCATGAGAGCGGTCGGCTTGCCCGACCTGCTGATCGTGGCAGTGGCCGAACGAGAACGTGTCACCGTTCTGCACTATGACGGTGACTACGATCTGATCGCGCAGGTCACCGGCCAGCCGGTGCAATGGGTCGTACCTCGCGGAACAGTTCCCTGACCATCGCCCGGAACGGCAAACTCAGCCCTGGTCAACGAACTACGTGCGGCAATTGCGGACGTTCACCGCAAGCGCGGCGATGCATAAACATACAGCCTGGCCGACTGATCGCCGAGCCGTAACCAAGACGGCCATGCAGCCAAACGATGCGAAGGGCTCTTGATAACCGCGCGCTGACCCGCCGTTCGGTGCGGCAACTCGGTTTGGATCGTTCGATGTGGCGAGCCACAACGAGTGTATGTTCTGCGCGCAGCTATCAATGGGTCGGCACTGTTAGCCAGCTCCGGATTCTGGCCGTTATGGAGGCACGGCACGGCGGGTTTGATGTTCGTGCCTGCTTGATGCGGCCCTTCATTCACGGCCTCGGGCACTGCTTGAGGGTACAACCGGCGCATCTACACCCTGAGCCTTGGCTGACAACAGGCTGTGATTGGTCGCGGCCCGCGGCCAGGCAGCGCGCGAGGTGGAAGCAGCCCCCGGCCGTCACGCCGGATCGGACCTGACCATCCGCACCAGCGCGCGCAGGCCGGTCAGCAGCTCCTGATGATCGCTGATCCCGTCCAGAGTCGCCTCGATCCTGCGGACCATCTGATCGATCCGGCGTTCAAGGTCTTCATGACGGGATCTGGCCGCTGCCCGATCGGCCGCCTGCACTTCACGCAGCCGGTTCAGGTCGTCGGTCAGGACCTGTCGCGCGTGCGCGATTCCGTCCGCGAGCGCGGACTCGGTCCGGCGCAGATCCTCGTTCGCGTTCCGCAGGCGAAGGCGCAGCTCGTCGACGGACCGCTTAATCAGGTCCGCCCTCTGCAGCAGCGTCGCCACATCATCGCGCGGATGCGTGCTCTCGCGGGTCAGCACCTTGATCCGCTCACGCAGGTGGCCGAAGTATGCCGCAGCCGGCCGGAAGGCGGTCGAGAGCAGGGAGATGCCCGCGATGTAGTAGCCAGTCTTGTTTCCGGAGAAGATCGCGATCGCCGCAGCCGCCAAGGCCGTGCCGAGGTGCGCGCCGAGCGCGAACCACAGCATCCGCCGGGAGATTCGCCCGGCCTCCTCGTCGTAGCCAAGCCGGACGGCGATGCCGCGCTCGCGTGACACAGCCATTTCCTGCGCCGCTCGCCGGGCTGCGAAATACAGATTCCAGGGCACGGTGGTCAGTACGACCAGCCACGACAGCGCGATGATCACCGCACCCACGGTCAGCAGCGTCGTCAGCGGCACCCTCACGATGTGGCCGAGCCAGACGATCAGCAATGCCACCGCAGTGCCCATCAAGACGAGGAACCACCCGATGATCAGCCGGTTCGAGTTTCCGCTCATGCCACCATCGTGTCCGCCCGCGCCGCGACCCGCATCGGCTGAAGTACTCAGACGGCCTAAGTAGGCGGACGCGGGTCGGCGATCGAGGCACTGCCGGTGGTACCTGCGGGGCAGGTGAGCAGCATCAGGCACGCGCCGCCTGACGCGAGCTGGGCCAGGTAATGTCCACTCCGCCCGGCCGTGCGCCCCGCCGGGCCAGCCAGGCTGAGAAGTACGTCCCGCAGCTGAGCTCGATGACTTCCAGACCGCGGACGTCGCCGAGCACGCCCAACTGCTATCCGGGATACTGAAGATGTCCCAGGTGATGTCATTGGCGGCCCAAGCGCGACAGGCAAGCTCATCAGCGTACTGTGCTCAGGATCGCGTCGTCCCTATACCTGCGGCGGGCATCGAGGGTCGGCGGAGGGCGGTCTGCCGTGGCTGGTGTGAGTGACGCCGTTTAATCTGCGTGTCCGGGGCGCAGGCCTGGGTAGCGCGCCGGGTCATTTCAGGCACCGTAAATTGGGGGCTAGTTTGACGAGGATTGCTGCCCTGGAGGTGGCATCGGGACGGCCGGGAGGTGCCTTGCCTGCGCGAACAGGGCGAGCAGGGTCACCGCGTCGGTCCAGGAAAGCGGGGCTATCCAGGCTGGCTTGCCGGCGGAATTAACCTGTTCGGGCAGCGAACCTAGTTGCGTCCGGTGGGCGGCGAGCCAGTCCAGCAGCGCCGTTGCCTGGCCGTGCTGCCCTGTCGCGGCATCAAACAACGCGAAGAATGCGGTCTCCGCGGTCCAGGCGAGGTCGGGCGTGCCGGGCCAGGTTGCGCCGGGCTGCAGGCCGCCGTTCGGGAGGGTGAGGGCCCGCTGCGCTGACCTGGCCGCCTGCAGGACCTCAGTGCCCGGCTCCGCGAATGGCGGCCCGAGGAACGTGACGGCCGCGTCGGCGCCCGATCCGGCGTCCGGGTTGCGCTGGTAACCGGTCCAGCCGAACGTCGCCGTGATCGCTGTGGCCAGCCGGGCCGCTGCGGCCGCCCAGCGGCGGCCATCGCTGGTGGCTGTCGCGCCGCCGATGTCTGCGGCCAGGTCAGCGGCCGCCCGCAGGCCGGCTAGCAGCGGGGCGGCGGTACCGAGCGTGACCTGGACCGAGACCTCCCAGTAATCCATGGCCGGCCCTGGTAGGCCGTCCTGGGTCAGCGAGCGGGCGGCTGCGTCGGCGGCCCGGGTGACCATCGGCCACAGCAGCGCGAGGTCGCGGTGCGATCGGCTGCAGGGTCCTAGCTGCTGCGTGCTCGCCCAGGACCAGACGGCCCACGGAACCCAGCCGTCCGCGTCGAGCTCGGCGGGCCGGTCGTCGCGCACTGGACCCGAGCCGTCGGGCAGGTACCTGGCGGCCCAGATACCGTTACCCGGCTGCAGGCGCTGTAGGAAGCGGAGGATCCGGTAGGCCATCGCCGGATGACCTGTCTCGGTGAGCGCCACCGCGACCCAGCTCGAGTCACGCGGCCACGCATACTCCCAGCCGGAGCGCCAGCCGGCCAGCACGGCGCCATCCGGCCGGACGGCCAGCCTCAGGTCGAGCAGTGCCCGGGTGGCCATGGATCGCTGGGCCGTGGTAGCACCGGGGACAAGCCCGGCCAGCAGCCAGTCGCGGTCGGCGCGTTCCGCGGCCGCGGCGCAGGCCGACTGGGTGCGGGTCAGCGGAGCCAGCCGTTGTGGTGCTACGTAGGTCATTCCGGCCGTGCGCAGGATGCTGGAGTCCGGCTCGAACTGGCCGCTCAGCCGAGCCGGAACTGGCAGCGCTCGCTGCTGCTGACATGGGTCCTGAGCAACACCGGCGACCGTGAGCCGGGGTTGCCCGGGCTGCATGGCTACCGCGACGGTCACCACGGTCGCGCTGACTGCCAGCATGAGGGCGGTGCCGGCCACGGCGGCCCGCCGGGAGCCCGAACAGGCTCCGTAAGAGAGGGTGGCCGGCGCCTGCTCAGGCCGAAGTCGCCAGTAGCTCACTGACCGTCACGAACCTGTATCCGGCGTCCGTCATGGACGCCACCAGCCTGTCAAGTTGTTTCATCAGGCTGGCGTTCGGCTCCGATCCGCCGTCATGAGCGAGCACGATGCTGCCGGGCGAGGCCCGCCGCAAGATCGTGTTGACGCCACCTCGCGGGTTGCTGCCCGTGACATGATGTGACCACAGTGTCACGCCGTAATGCAGGCCGGCGCAGACCGCCAATCCGACGCTGTCGATGCGGCCGTAGGGAGGCCTGCACAACGTCGGCGGCCGGCCGGCCAGTTTCGCCAGGAACTCGTGGGTCCGTTCCAGGGTGCCGAGGTCAAAAGCCTCGTCATGCTGGGTCAGATCATCATGTGCCCACGTGTGATTACCCTGTTCATGACCCGCCTCCGCGGTCTGCACCACCAGGTCAGGAGCTGCCAGCGCCCGCTCGCCGACCCTGAAGAACGTCGCCCTCGCGCCGCGCCGCCGCAAGATAGCCAGCACCTGCGGCGTCCACTCCCGTGTCGGGCCGTCATCGATGGTGAGCGCGACGATCCTGGCGGACGGCGCGGCGCGGAACGTCACCGACGCCACGTACGCTCCCGGCCCAGCCGGCGTCGCGGTCCGCGCCGTCGGCCCCCCGGCCGCAGCAGCCTGCCGGGCCGCGATCCCGGCGCCGGCTCCCGCCGCGCCACCGACGGTGACCAGGCCGGCCCCAGCGAGGAACCCGCGGCGGTCCACAGGATAAGTCACCTGGCCTTATTCAAGTGCCGGCAGGCCCGCAGCTCGCCAGGCTCGGTTTCCGAGTCGTCGCCGTACTGCAGCAGCACCAACCGCTGCAACCCCCCGCCCGGGAACCGCTCCCGCACCTCCTCTTCCGTCTCACGTTCAGCGCCATCCAGAGCACGGCCCCCGTCCATATCGGCCTCCCGGAGTTACTCAGACGCTCAGAGGAATACCCTGATTTCTCCCCCGGCCACCCAATAGTTGCCATGTCGCGCCTGCGCTCGCTTCCACGCCAGGCATGCTGTATAACGGCATCGCCCGGGCAGCTACGGTCACCGACCGTCCGGTCTGAACCACCTGGACAGACGCTCCCGAAAGTGCGGACGGCAGCGCGGCAGGTCACAGGAAATCAGAACTGGAAGATCGTGCGCGCCACCGTAGACACAGCCAACACCGCTCTCAGCCGCTCCGAGTCGGCAGGGTGTATGTAGAGAGAGGCCGAACAGCCAGCGGCTGCGCGGCAAAAGGCTGCCCCGCCAGCACCCTCTCACCCTGGCCACGAGGCTGACCGCAGGGCGCTGCCGGCATGCCGCACGCCGGAATGGCAAACAAGCAACCACACCAGAACCGGGTGTTCTGCGCCATTCCTAACTAGGCAAATACGCAATCGACGCATCGTGCATAGTCGGTCTGATTTCCTAGCGGGATGGTGGAGAAGGCTGCACACGATCACTGAAAAGCTCGAGCGAACCGTGAGTGAGTATGCTGGGCAGTGCATAGATATGCGCGCGAATAAAATACTCATTTCGGCATGTGCGGTAAACCGGCCAGCAGGCCAGCGAGCTCGAGCAGGCACACCGGGCTACGGTGTGTCCCGTAGATCATGGGACAGGTGAGGACAGCGCGGCGCCGCCGGGCCCGCGGCCAGCCTTCCCCAGGGCCCCGCTCGCGCCCGGGAACCACGGCGATGTGACATTGACGTTGCCCTGACCACGGTGATGTCACATCGCCGTGGTAGCGCCCGGTGCCCGGAGCGGCGCAGGACGGGACGGGCGGGACCTGCGGGCCGCACGGTGCGCACGGTGCCCGGCGGGATCCGGCGGCGGGCGGCGGGATCCGGCGGCGGGCGGCGGGATCCGGCGGCCGGCGGCGGGCGGCGGGCCGGGCGGCGCCGCGCCGGTTCGCGCCCCTTGACGGCACCTGCCTGCCAAGATCTACGGGACATACCCTAGCGGCGCGCAACAGAATGTTCGTTCTGGCGTGTCACAACGGCCATCTACCTCGGCTATCAGAAACGCGCATAGCGGCTACTTGCGCAGTGGGTGCGTGGGCGCGAGCCCGCATCAGTCACTGTCACAGAGCACGATCTGGTATTGAGCCTACGTGCGATCGGAGCGCCGGATCGGCACGACTGATGTTTACGCTCGCCGGGCATATGGCCGCGCATGGGCGGGCCTGGTTCTGGCTCTGGGGGATCTCCTTGCAGCAAAGCGGGCGGGCGGGTGCTCAGGCCTAGTCTGAGGTGATGACGAGGACGGGCTGGGCGAATGCCCCGATCCTGTGAACTGATCCATCGCGGCGGCTGCCCGCTGGCGCTTCGGGGCGTAGTACCTGAGATAGACCAGCCCGGAACGCTTGATCAGGCAGATCGGACATGGGTCGCGATATCGATCGGCGTTGACCGCGGAACGTGGCGGGAGTCATCCCTGGCCGGGTTAGGGATCGCTGATTCGTACTCGCCTTGTATCAGTGCTTGCGAGCCATGCCGCCAAAGGTGTCAACGTGGCGTGGCGGGCCGGACGGGCTGGGGTCCGGCCGCCACCGGGAGACCGGCACCACGCCGGGCTGGAGCAGTTCCAGGCCGTCGAAGAGGGCGGCGATCTGCGCCGGGCTGCGGAGCCGGTAGGGAACCGCGCCGGTCTGGGCGTAGCGCTGGTGCGCCTGCTCGCGCGCCTTGCTGGTGTTGGCGCCATCGCTGAGCGTCAGGTAGCTGCCGGGCGGCAGGGCGCCGGTCAGCTGGCGCACGATCGACCGGGCCTCATCATCCTCACCGACATGGCCGAGGATGCCCAGCAGCATGAGGGCGACCGGCCGGCTGAAGTCCAGCGTTCCCGCCGCGGCATCCAGCACCGCGCCAGGGTCGCGGACGTCGGCGTCTATGTACGCGCAGGCCCCCTCGGGCCGGCTCGTCAGGAGCGCACGCGCGTGCACGAGGACCAGCGGGTCGTTGTCCACGTACACGATCCGGGATTCCGGCGCTACGCGCTGGGCGACCTCATGGGTGTTGCCGACGGCCGGCAGCCCGGTGCCGATGTCAAGAAACTGGCGGATGCCCACCTCACCCGCCAGGTACACCACAGCACGGGCGAGGAACGACCGCACAGCCCGGGCGACCTCGACGATGTCGGGGTAGATCTCGCGGAACGCGTCGCCGGCGACACGGTCGACGAGTTAGTTGTCCTTACCGCCGAGCCAGTAATTCCAGATGCGGGCCGAATGCGGCACGGTGGTGTCGATCTTCCCCGGCCACGGCATCCTGCCAGTCATGTCATCAGCCACAACGCCTCCCGGGAGTCGAGCAGGACGGGGATGGCCATCCGTCACCTTACAAGCCCAGCCGGGGCCGAACCCATCCGGCCATCCTGCGGATCGCCTCGTCGGCCTCCGGCGCCCGGCCGGCCGCCATCTGGAATGTGTGCAGCATGCCGGAGAAGACGTCGAGCCGCGCGTCGACGCAGGCCTTCCTGGCGCGCTCGTCGAGCCTGCGGGCGTCGTCGAGCAGCGCCTCGTCCCCGCCCACCTGGATGTAGACCGGGCCGAGGCCGGTCAGATCGGCGTGCAGAGGGCTGGGTTTCACGCCCCGCCGCCGGCTCCCGCCCGTGTTACATGTTCATCAGTATCCTCGACTCTGCTCGCCGGGCATCGGGTCCGGTTGGGATTAGACTGGCCTGGTGCTGTACAGCTTCGACGGGCCGGTGCCCGAGGAATGGCTTGCCAGCCACCCGGACCACTACGCGGTCAGCGTGAAGCTACCGCTCAGGCCGGCCGAATGGCCGCGCCACCCCGACGGCTCGGTGGACATCGAGGCGTTCCCGGACCGCCTGTACGGACCCGGGCACGTGATCCACTATGCCGACGGCTCCGCGGAACTGGTGGGGATCCCGGAGGAACAGCGGTGGAGGGATGAACGAATCCTGCACCGTGCCGCCTGCCGGGTGCTCAGGACCCTGGACGACCGCTATCAGGTGACCGCCGGGCCACACGACGAGCTCGGACAGCTGTTCGCATATGACGACAAGCCCATGCCTTGCCCGTCCTGCTCCGCGTCCCCCTTGCCATCCCTGACCGCAGGTCCCTGATCGGCCACGGACCGGCGGAATTCCAGGAGCCTTCCTCGCGCAGGATCCGCAGCGCGCGCCGATGGTCGCGCCGATACCCCGGGAGCTGCCGGTGACCAGGGCGGTGCGGCCGTCCAGGGCGCTCACCCCTGACCGCCCTGGCCTGCCACCGCCTGCCCCTCGCTTACCGGGCGCGGAGGAAGTCGAGTACCCGCTGGATCAAGAGCGCGGTGGCGTCTGCGTCGTAGGAGGGCAGCGAGCTGTCGGCGAAGTAGTGCTGGTCACCGGGGTAGAGGAACAGCTCCGCATCCTTGGCCTGGCCGACGAGCTCGCGGGCGGCGTCGATGTCGCCTTCGCCGACGAAGATCGGGTCGGCGTCCATCCCGTGCACCTGCGCCGGGACCCCCTCGGGCCAGGCAGGGCCGAACGCCGAGACCGGGACGCAGGAATAGAACAGCAGTGCGCCCCGCGCGCCCGGCCGGGTCTGCGCCAGCTTCTGGGCGGGGAGCACGCCGAGCGAGAAGCCGGCGTACACCAGCCCGGCGGGCAGCCCGTCGACGGCCCGGGCCCCGCGCTCGATCACCTCGCCGGGGAAGCCGATCTCCCCGGCGTAACCCATCCCCTCCTCGATCGTGCCGAACGTGCGTCCCCCGAACAGGTCGGGCGTGTGCACGATGTGCCCCGCGCGGCGCAACTCGCCGGCGAAGGCAACCACGCCGGGGGTCAGTCCCTGCGCGTGGTGGAAGAGAACCACCTCGGCCATTTCCGTACTCCTTTTCTGTGCCGGATGCGGGCGGCATACCCTCTACCCCACCGAGTACCCGCGTGCCCGGCCAAGACCACGGTCAGGAGCCGAGATAGCGCAGGACCGCCAGGACCCGGCGGTTGTCGGTTTCCGAGGCGGGCAGGCCCAGCTTGGCGAAGATGCTGGCGACGTGCTTCTCGACCGTCCCGAGGGTGAGGACCAGGGCGGCGGCGATGCCGACGTTGGAGCGTCCCTCGGCCATCAGGGCGAGCACGTCGCGCTCGCGGGGGGTGAGCGGGTCCAGGTCCCCGGCGTGACCGCTGGCGGCCAGCAGCTGGCTGACCACCTCCCGGTCGAGTGCGGTGCCGCCAGCGGCGACCCGGCTGACCGCGTCGGTGAATTCCGTGACGTCGGCGACCCGGTCCTTGAGCAGGTAGCCCACGCCGGCCGGGCTGCCGTGCAGCAACTGGGCCGCGTACCTGGTCTCGATGTACTGGGACAGGACCAGGACCGCGGTCCGGGGGTGGGTTCGGCGCAGCTCGAGCGCGGCGCGCAGGCCCTCGTCGGTGTGGCTGGGCGGCATCCTGATGTCCGCGACCACCACGTCGGGCCGGTGCGCGGCCACCGCGGCCAGCAGCGCGTCGCCGTCGGCTACCGCGGCGCACACCTGGTGGCCCTCGTCTTCCAGCAGCCGGACCAGCCCCGCCCGGAACAACGCGGCGTCCTCGGCGATCACGATGCGCATCGGCGGCGTGCTATCCGGCGCGGAGCGGGAGCTCGACGGTGATCCGGGTCGGCCCGCCGGGCGGGCTGGCGATGTCCAGGCGGCCGTCCACCACGGCGACCCGCTGCGCGAGCCCGGACAGGCCGCTGCCGCGGGCCGGGTCCGCCCCGCCGCGGCCGTCGTCGCTGATCTGCAGGGCGAGCAACCCAGTTCGTTCGGTTATGTCGATTGTGACCTTGTTCGCCTCGCTGTGCTTGGCCGCGTTGGCCAGCAGTTCCGCGGCGCAGAAGTAGGCGATCGTCTCGATCGCCGGGGTCGGCCTGACCGGGACGCTGACGGCCAGTTCGGCCGGCATGGCGCTGGTCGCGGCCAGGCTGGCCAGCGCGTCCGCCAGGCCGTTGTCCAGCACCGGCGGGTGGATGCCCCGGGCCAGCTCGCGCAGCTCGCTGAGGGCGTCCTTGGCGTTCTGGTGCGCGGCGCCGACCAGCTCGCGGGCGGCCCCCAGGTCCGGGACCTCGCCCTGGTCGCCGAGTTTCCTCCGCGCCATGCCCAGGTTCATGGCCAGGGTGGCCAGCCGGATCTGCGCGCCGTCGTGCAGGTCGCGCTCCAGCCGCCGGAGCCGGGCGGCGGCGTCTTCGACCGCCAGCGCCCGCGTCTGCTCCAGGTCGGCCAGGCGCTGGGTGAGGCGGCCCGGGCCGAGCAGGCCGCGGATGAGCCAGCGGTCGGCGGCCACTATCCCCCTGGTCACCCAGGGGGCGGCGAGCAGCATGGCGGACCCGGCGCCGAAGGCGGCGAACGTGCCAGGGAAGGTCGCGACGCGGAAGTGGCCCTGGCCGAACCAGTCGAACGGCGTGATCACCGTGACCGGGTTCAGCCGCACGCCCGGGGAGTGGTTGCGGAACGACTGCCACCAGAACGGGTAGGTCAGGTTGACGAGCCCGGCGCCCCAGAAGATGGCGACGGCGTACCACTCGAGCATCCCGGCCGGCAGCTTCAGCATCAGGTATGCCATCGCCCGCCAGCCCGGGCCGTCGCGGAGCCTTTCCGCTAGGCCACGCCGGGGACGCGGCGGGGGCGGGGCCGCGACCTGTTCGCCGACTAGCGAGCCTGCCGCATGGCGGCTGGCCGCGGCCAGCGTGCGGGTGGTGCCGGTCGTCACCATCAGCACCGCCACCAGCGCGACCACGGCCGCAGCGGTCAGCACCGCCAGCCACGACGGGTTACCGTCCGCCGCTGTCCAGGGCGGCCCGGAAGCCTGCGCGAGCCAGATGGTGACGGCGAAGCCGATGACGGGAAGGGGGAAGCTGAGCGGCAGCCCCAGGACGCAGAACAGGATGTCCCGGCGGGCCCGGCCGGTCCACGGCGCGCGGACGGCCGCCGCGGCGAGCCCGGTGACGCTCATCTCCCCATTGTCCGCTCAGGCATCGCGGCGGACGAGCAGCCAGCCCCCGACGGCCAGCAGGACGACGGCGTAGACGCAGATGATGCCGAGTCCGGCCCACGGCGACAGGCTGAATCCCTGGACTGGTTTGGTCGCGCCGAGCGAGTTGGCGTAGATGAGCTCGGGGAGGAATTTCCCGGCCGGAGTCGCCGCGATCCCGGCCAGCGGCGCCACGAACACCAGGCCGACCAGGGCGCTGATCGCGGCGGCGCCGTGCCGGACGATCACGCCAAGCGCGAGCCCGATCAGCCCGATCAGGCACAGGTAGGCGCCGGACAGCGCGACGGCCCGCAGGACATCGGGCTGGCTGAGCGCGGGGCGCGGCACGCCACCGTGGACGAACGCGGCACCCGCCAGGAAGCCGGCGAAGGTGACCAGTTCCCCGGCGGCCAGCGCGGTTACGCCGAACACCGACGCCTTGGCCGCCAGCACCAGCGGGCGCCGCGGGATCGCCGCCAGCGTGGCCCTGATCGTCCCTGAGGAGTACTCGCTGGTCATTACCAGCACGCCGAGCACCGCGAACAACACCGACCCGAGCGCCCCGCCGACCAGGATGTTGTTGGTCACGTCGCCGCGGGGATTCCTCGTGTTGAACCCCGCGGCGATGCCGATGCCGATCATCCCGGCCAGCGCGAACAGCAGGGTCCACCGCACCGAGCGCAGGGTGCGGAGCTTGATCCATTCCATCCGCGCGACGTGCCGGAACCGGTAGTGGCTGTTCGGGACGCGCGTGGCCGGGGCCGTTGCCGTCATCATTTCCTCCCGGAGGTCATCGCCAGGAACGCGTCTTCCAGCGACGCCGACCGGGCGGATAGTTCGGCCACCGTGGTGTCGGCGAGCAGCCGCCCGGCGCCGATGACGATCAGGCGGTCGGCGGTCAGCGCCATCTCGGCGATCAGGTGACTGGAGACGAACACGGTCCGGCCCTCGGCGGCCAGCGATTTCATCAGGTTCCTGATCCAGCGGATCCCCTCCGGGTCCAGGCCGTTGACCGGCTCGTCGAACAGCAGCACGCCCGGGTCGCCCAGCAGCGCGGCGGCGATGCCCAGCCGCTGCGCCATGCCGAGGGAGAGCTGCCCCGCCTTTCGGCCGGCCGCGCTCTGCAGGCCGACCAAGCCGAGCACCTCGTCGACCCGTCTGGCCGGGATGCCGTTGCTGGCGGCCAGCGCGGCCAAGTGCGCTTGGGCGCTGCGACCCGGGTGGAAGGCCTTGGCCTCCGGTAGCGCGCCGACCTCGCGCAGCGGGCTTGGCAGGTCGTGGTAGCCGCGGCCGCCGATCTTGACCGTGCCGCGGTCGGGCGCGTCCAGGGCCAGGATCAGGCGCATGGTGGTGGACTTGCCGGACCCGTTCGGCCCGAGGAAGCCGGTCACGACGCCGGCGCGGACCTCGAAGCTGAGCGCGTCGACCGCCGTTATCTGGCCGTAGCGCTTGGTCAAGCCGTGAGCCTGGATCACCGGAGACCTCCTGCGGGCTGGATTCGCCGACGCTTAGTACGCTACGAACCTGGCGTGCGGGGCCGGAACGAGGGAAACGCCCGTCTTGACCCTGGGGTTTCCCCCAGGGTTCTTGGTTCGCTGTGGCTGACCGACTGCTCGGCTCGCGGGCGAGGTTCTCTTACCAGCCGAGTTCGCTGAGCCGGTGGTCATCAATGCCGAAATGGTGGGCGATCTCATGGACGACCGTTCGGCGGACCTGGTCGGCGACCTCCTGCTCGGTGCGGCAGATCGCGCAGATTTCCTGGCGGTAGATGGTGATCCGGTCGGGCAGCACCCCGGCGTAGTCCGACGTGCGGCTGGTGAGCGGGATGCCCTGGTAGAGCCCGAGCAGGCCAGGTGGACCCGGGCCGTGCTCGACGGTCACCGCGACGTTGTGCATCAGCTGGCCGAGGTCTTCGGGCAGCCCGTCCAGCGCCGTGATGACCATTTCTTCGAAACGGCCGGGCTCCACCTCGATCATGAGCCCATTGTCCAGCCTATCGGCGGCGTGCGGTTGCGGGCGGGGCGGATCCTGGTCCAGCATCTGAGGGTGCCAGTGGGGTTCTCTGTAGCCGAGATGCGCAGGCGCCGGACGGCGTTCGGCCGCGAAATGGATCGCGGCGAAACCCCGTACGCGCTGGTGTACGGGGCCAACCGGTCCGGGAGCGCGGTGTCGTGGCTGACCGGGTGGCCGGTCACCCGGGAGGCGCTTCTGATCGTGGCGCCCGAGCCTGACGATGATGTGCTGCTGGTCTCGTTCTTCAATCACGTTCCGCAAGCCCGCCGCCTTTGCGCGACTCGCGTCGAATGGGCGGGCGCGCGTGCCGTCGCGACGGCGCTGAACCTGATCGCCGCGCGGGGCAGGTTGCCCAGCCGGATCGGCCTGGCCGGGGCGCTGCCCTTCGATCAGTACCGGCTGCTGGCCGGGCAGGTCCCCGAGGTGGTGGACCTCAATGCCGCCTGCACCGGGCTGCGGCTGGTCAAGTCCGGGGAGGAGATAGCGGCCCTGCGGCACGGCGCGGCCCTCAGCGACGCCGCCATCGCGGCGCTCGCCGGAGCGCTGCGCCCCGGGGCGACCGACCACGAGGTACTCGCCCGCACCGAGCAGGCCTACACCGCGCAGGGTGGCCTGCACCACATCCACTACCTCGGCATCACCGCCATGGAGGAGCCCGCCCTGGCCGTGCCCGCCCAGTGGCCGACCGGCCGCGTGATCCGCCCTGGTGACGTCGTCACCTGCGAGATCAGCGCCGCGGCCGCGCCAGAGTACGCCGGGCAGGTCCTGCGCACGTTCACCGTCGGCGCGCCGCCAACCGCGCTGTACAGCGAGCTCCACGCCGTCGCGGCCGGCGCGTTCGACGCCATCGCCCGGATCCTGATTCCCGGCACCCGGGCCCGGGACCTTGCCGCCGCCGCAGCCGTCATCGGACAGGCAGGCTTCACCGCGATCGATGATCTGGTGCACGGCTTCGGCGGCGGCTACCTCCCGCCGGTCGTGCCGGCCCCCGGCCGGCCGCTGCCCGCACCCGACTTCACGCTGGCCGCCGGGATGACCGTCGTCGTGCAGCCCAACGTCGTGACCCGCGACGGGCAGGCCGGCGTCCAGACCGGAGAACTGCTGCTGGTCACCGAACACGGACCCGAGCGTCTGCACGCCTACCCGCAAGGCCTCCAGCAGGCGGGCTGACCCGCGCCACCAGGGCAGCCGGACGCGCAGGATCAGTCCCGGCCAGCCCTAACCCTACGGGTACGCACCGCGCCCGAGTGGCGCATGTTCGTGGCGGGCGTGCGTAACGGAAAGTTTGACCTGGACGAGTCCGGCCGCCTGCCGTAAGGCAGCACGGCTAACCGGGCTGGCCAGCGCGCTAGGGCACTGTGGCGGTCTGAGGTGCTCTTTCGGCATGTCGGGCTGCTTGCTCGCTGGCTGCGAGGCGGGTGCCGTAGTGTCGGCGTGGCGGTGTGCCGGTCTCCGCCGGTGCCGGGGTCGGCGCGGTATGCGGAGCAATTGTCAGGACCTGTGGATGGCAGCCGCACCGACCCAGCGGCGATAGGCGTCTACGTCGACGTTGCTGCCGCACACGATGGTGACTACGTGCCGGCCGGCGAAGCGGTCACGGTCTTCGAGGATCGCCGCGATGCCGAGCGCGGCCGACGGTTCGACGACGAGGCCAGCGTGGTCGAGGAGCATCCGCATGCCG
>WNGP01000385.1_pt1 | contig 50462 bp, 43 predicted proteins | sample 5407671 | NCBI WGS metagenome assembly WNGP01 (sample SAMN13153381, study PRJNA577476) | soil metagenome | isolation source: 40 cm soil or saprolite under Garry oak tree replicate 2 | place: USA:California | collected 2016-06-15 | reverse complement strand
CGCGACGAGCTGAGGCGTGCCGTCGAGGATGCCGCGCCGTGCCCGCAAGTCGAGCGCGAGCCCGTTTCCGTCGGCGGACCGTCGCCAGCGGACGCGCACCTGCCCGCTCGGGGCAAGTCTCGCTGCGGCTCGGACGAATCCCGCGGTGGCGTGGACGCTCGATCCTTTCCGGGGCCGCCATGTCCCGCGCAACACCACCTCGTCGAGCCCCGCGGCGCCTACGCCGTCCTTCACGCCCGCGTGGCTCGCCGTCAGCCCGAAGCGAGTGGTGCTGGACGCCGCGAGGTCGACCGTGGTCCCCAGGCGGAACATGACGTTGCCGTCCGAGTCCCTGCTCCCGGCCACCTGTCCTGAGATGGTGCTCTGTGCCGCGGCCGCGCGTGCCGAAGCCATCGCAACGCTGAACGCGAGGAGCGCGACAGTGCTGCGCCGCCGCCTTGCGCTCCACACGAGGCAGGCGCGCAGTACCTCGACGCCACCCAGTACGACGGCGAGCGTTCCGACGGTCAGAGCAAGGGTCGCCGTGCGCAGCACGTTGACGGCGTGTCCTCCGCCCCCACCCAGCGTCCGCGGGAGTAGGGCGGAGTGGAGCGCGAGCCCTAACAGCCAGCCCGCCCCCCACATGGCCGCCACGATGGCCACTCCCAGGCCCGCCTGCCCGGAGACGATCCGCCAACGAGTGTGTGGACCGCGGCGTGTGACTCGGCGATAGGCCTCGCGCAGCGGCATCGCGAGCGCGCTCGCCACGTAGAACAATCCGCCGATCCCGGTCCCGGGAAGTCCCGCCGTCATCCTCAGTGACCTTTCTCGTATACGCGCAGCGAGCGGCCGAAGAGCAACTCGGCGATGGCCGCCCGCAGAAAAAAGAGTGCGTTCACCGTGCGGAGCACGAAGAAGGCGGGCACGCTGGCGAGCGCCCGCCCGACCTCCCGGCGCCGCGCGGCCCCGGCGATCACCGGGATCAGCACCGCAGGGACGTCGATGACGTAACCGAGCAGCACCCAGGGGCTCGCGAGCAGGACGGCGAGGATCGGCAGGATGATGAGGTACAGCCCCGCCGCCACCGTCGCGTCCCACAGTGCCACGGCCACGGCCGACCGGAGGTAGGGGACCGTGAGCACACTGCGCCAATGCAGCTTGACGTTCTGAATGAACCCGTGTGACCACCGCCGCAGCTGGGTCCGCATCAGCCGGAAGGTGCGAGGTTCGATCGGGTAGCACACCGCCTCGGGCATAAAGCGCACGTCATGGCCGGCCTGGTACAAGCTCCACGTCAGGTCCATGTCCTCGGCGAGCGTGCGATCCGACCACCCCCCGAGGGAGCGGAGCAGGTCGGTGCGGTACATCGAGAAACACCCGGAAGAGATGAGCGGCGTTCCGTAGTACTCCTGGATCTGTTTGTAGAAGGTGAACGCAAAGAGGTACTCGATGTAACGCCCTCTCTCCCAGAGGCTGCGTACGCGCTGGGGCAACACGAACCCGCACGCCGCGGCGACCGCCGGGGCGAAGGTCTGAGCCCCCGCTTTGGAGCCGGTGTTAGCCGCCGGACGCACCACGGTGACTCCCAGGGCGGCGGCCACCGCGCCGGTCCCGTCGGTGGAGCAGTCGTCCACGACGAGGATCTGGCGTGCGGGAGCGGTCTGGGCCTGGAGACTTCGAATCGTGTCGGCCACGCTCGCCGCCTCGTTGTAGGCGGGAACGATCACCGTCACATCCGTGCCGGCAGTAACTCGCGCGGTCTTGATGATTGAAGAGCACCGCGGCCCGGACCACGTAACGCGAGGGGAGGGGAGGGGTGTGGCTACACCGCCTCAGGTGGATCTCCGGGCGCCTTGACGCCCCCGGGACTAGGTGCTAGCGTCTCACCTGTGATTCAGGTCGCGCTCATCCTTAGCCTGCTGGTCCTGCTGCTGAGCCTGCCGCTCAGCAGGGGGTCGCCGGCGCGCGCAAGAGTCCACTGATCGCATAGCAGCAGCAGCAGCGCGAATCCAACGCCGCGGACCCTCAAGAGGTCTGCGGCTTTTTTTTCCACGTGAGGGGGGCCACATGGGACGAGACGTCGTCATCTTCGACACCACACTGCGGGACGGGGAGCAGGCACCGGGCAACTCCATGACGCCGGAGTCCAAACTGCGCCTGGCGCGCCAACTCGACCGGCTGGGCGTGGATGTCATCGAAGCGGGGTTCCCCAGCGCGTCCGAAGGCGATTTCAGCGGCGTCCGCGCCATCGCCGAAGCCGTACGGCGTCCCCTTATCGCGGCGCTGGCGCGCTGCCACGATCGGGACATCGACCGGGCCGGGGAAGCACTACGCCCCGCCGCGCGCGGACGGATCCACGTCTTCATCGCGACGTCCGACCTGCACCTCGAGCATAAGCTGCGGCTCACGCGCGAGCAGTGTCTCGAGCGGGCCAGCGCGGCGGTGCGGCGCGCCAAGGGCTTCACCGACGACGTCGAGTTCTCCGCCGAGGACGCGACCCGAACCGATCTGGACTTCCTCTGCCGGGTGGTCGAGGCGGCGATCAAGGCCGGGGCCACGACCGTCAACCTCCCCGACACGGTGGGCTACGCCACGCCGACCGAGTACGGCGCGATGTTTCGCGCGGTGCGGGAGCGAGTGTCCGCCAGCAACGGGGGGGCGGGGGTGGTCTTCAGCGCCCATTGCCACGACGACCTCGGTCTGGCTGTCGCCAACTCCCTGGCGGCCATCGAAGCGGGAGCGGGGCAGGTCGAATGCACCATCAATGGAATCGGCGAGCGCGCCGGCAACGCCGCGTTGGAGGAGATCGTCGTGGCGGCGCGCGTGCGCCCGCAGGCGGTGGGGTTCCGGTGCGGCGTCCGCACCCCCGAGTTGTTCCGCACCAGCCAGCTGCTCTCGCACGTGACCGGCGTCTTCCCGCAGCCGAACAAAGCGGTCGTCGGCCGCAATGCCTTCGCCCACGAGGCGGGGATCCACCAGCACGGCATGATCCAGAACGGGCTGACCTACGAAATCATCCGGCCGGAAGAAGTCGGCGTCCCGCGCTCCACTTTGGTGCTGGGCAAGCACTCGGGCCGCCATGCGCTGGAGCGGCGCTACCAACAGCTCGGCTATGAGCCGGACGAGGCGACGCTCGACAGTCTGTACCAGGAGTTTACGGCGCTGGCGGACAAGAAGCGCGAGATCCTCGACGAAGATCTCCTCGCCTTGCTGCACGGGCGCTTCCACGACGCTCCCGAGGCCTACCGGCTGGCGGCGCTGGAAGTGCGCTGCGGCACGGTGCCCGCGACGGCCGAGGTCGCCCTCGCCGGTCCCTGGGGAAAGACCGGGGAGCGGCGCGCGACGGCGAGCGGCAATGGGCCCATCGCCGCGGCGTTCGCCGCCGTCAGCGAGCTCGTCGGGCGCCGGATCGAGGTGTTGAACCTGACGGTGCAGTCGGTCACGCCGGGGCGCGACAGCCTCGGTCAGGTGCTGGTGCAGGTGAACGTCGATGGGAAGTCCCTCTCCGGCCACGGTGCGTCGACGGACATCGTCGAGGCGAGCACCCGCGCGCTCGTGCACGCCCTCAACAAGGCGAGCCACGCGGACGAGCTCGAGGACAAATCGCTGAACGCCGCCTACTTCTGGGGAGTCTGATCCCATGAGCGAACTCATCAGCGGCGCGCACATGCTCTGCCAAACGCTCGTCGATGCGGGGGTGGATGTGTTGTTCGGCTATCCCGGGGGCGCGATCATGCCGTTCTACCATGCGCTGCCCGAGTACCCACGCCTTCGCCACATCCTCGTGCGCCACGAGCAGGCGGCGGCGCACGCGGCGGACGGCTACGCCCGGGCCAGCGGCCGCGTCGGCGTATGCGTTGCGACCTCCGGGCCCGGCGCCACGAACCTCGTCACCGGGCTCGCCACGGCGCACATGGACAGCTCTCCGGTGGTGGCGATCACCGGCCAAGTGTCGCGCCCGATGATCGGACGGGATGCCTTCCAGGAAACCGACATCATCGGCATCACGTTGCCGATCACCAAGCAGAGCTATCTGGTACAGGATGCCGCCGACCTGGCGGACGTGGTGACGGAGGCACTCGCCGTCGCGCAGCACGGCCGCCCGGGGCCGGTACTGATCGATGTCCCGAAGGACGTACAGAACCAGAAGGTGGCGTTCTCACCCCGGGCTGTAGGGGCGCAACATGCTGCGCCCCTACCGACCGCGGCGGACGATGGCATCCGCCGCGCCGCCGACCTGGTCGCAGCCGCGAAGCGCCCCCTCCTCATGGTGGGCCACGGCGTGATTCTGGCGAATGCCTACGCCGAAGTACGGGCCCTCGCCGAGAAGACGGGCATGCCAGTCATCACGACCCTGCTCGGGATCAGCGCGTTCCCGGAAGGGCATCCGCTGCACCTCGGGATGCCCGGGATGCACGGCGAGGTCCATGTGAACCGCGCGATCCAGCGCGCCGACCTGATCGTCGGCATCGGCTTACGGTTCGACGATCGCGTGACGGGGAACCTCGCGGCGTTCGCGCCGCGGGCGCAGATCGTGCACATCGACCTGGACCGCTCGGAGATCGGGCGCAACGTTCCCACCGCCGTCGGGATCGTCGGCGACGCGGCCGCGGTCACGCGGCGGCTCGTCGCCGCGACCGCGCCCCGTCGCTGCGACGTATGGCGGACGGAGATCGACGCGCACCGCCGGCCCCCGGACGCCAGCTTCCGCGGCGGCATGTCGCCCGAGGCGATCCTCACGGCCATCCGTGACGCGACCGGTGGGGAGTGCACGATCGTCACCGACGTGGGTCAACATCAGATGTGGGTGGCGAAGCTGTTCCCCTACCGCCGGCCCAACACCCACATCACGTCGGGAGGGCTGGGCACGATGGGCTTCGCGGTGCCCGCCGCGATGGGCGTGCACCTGGCGCGACCGCAGGAGCCGGTCTGGGCGATCTCGGGGGATGGCGGCTTCCAGATGAACATGGCCGAGATGGCGACGATGGTGCAGGAGGGGCTGACGGTGAAGCTGGCGATCTTCAACAACGGATACCTCGGCATGGTGCGGCAGTGGCAGCAGTTCTTCCATGGGAAGCGCTACTCCTCGACGCCCATCTGGAGCCCCGACTACGTCAAGCTGGCCGAGGCCTACGGGATTCCGGGCTACCGAGTGCGGCACGCGGGCGAGCTCGCCGACGCGGTCGGGCAGGCGAACGCCGCCCCCGGGCCGACGCTGGTGGAGTTCGTCATCGAGCAGGAGGCGAACGTCTATCCGATGATTCCGCCGGGCGGCTCGCTGTCCGAGCCGATCGAGGCGGCGGTGTGACGACCTCGCACGCGGTGGACGTCCTGCTCGACGATACGCTGTTGACGCTGAACCGCGCGGTCGGCGTGCTGCGGCGGCGCAACCTGGCCGTCGAGCAGCTGACCGTGCGCCCGTGTGGTCCGGCGGGCGTCTCGCGGATGACATTCCTGCTCAACACCGACGCCGCAACGGCCGATCGCGTCGTCCAGCAGTTTCATAAGATCGCCGGCGTGCGCGCCGTCGAAATGACTACGTCCCAGCCTGACAACCCCGGAGGAGCAGCCATGAGCCCGTCTGACGTACGCGTCTTTTACGACGCCGACGCCGATCCCACCCGACTGAAGGGCCGGATCATCGCAGTCATCGGATACGGTAGCCAGGGACACGCCCATGCCCTGAACCTGCGCGACTCGGGACAGCGGGTGATCGTGGGACTGCGCGAGAGCGGCAAGTCATGGCTGCGCGCGAAGGATGAGGGGCTGGACGTCCGCTCCGTCGCGGACGCGGCCCGCGCCGCGGACATCATCATGATGCTCGTCCCCGATCAGGAGGCGCGCGCCGTTTACGAAGCGGGCGTCGCCCCTGGCCTGCGCGCCGGCAAGACGCTGCTGTTCGCCCACGGATTCAACGTGCACTTCAAGGAGATCGTGCCGCCGGCCGATGTCGATGTGGCGATGATCGCGCCCAAGTCGCCCGGCCACCTGGTGCGCAGCGAGTTCCAGGCGGGTCGCGGCGTGCCGGGCCTCGTCGCGGTGCACCAGGACGCGAGCGGCCAGGCGTTGGCGAACGCGCTGGCGTACGCGGCGGGCATCGGGTGCACGCGCGCGGGCGTGCTGGAGACCAGCTTCCGCGAGGAGACGGAGACCGACCTGTTCGGGGAGCAGGCGGTCCTGTGCGGCGGCGTCACCGCCCTCGTCCAGGCCGGCTTCGAGACCCTCACCGCGGCCGGGTACGCGCCGGAGATCGCCTACTTCGAGTGCCTGCACGAGCTGAAGCTCATCGTGGACCTGATGTACCGCGGCGGGATGAAGTTCATGCGCTACTCGATCAGCGACACCGCGGAGTACGGCGACTACACCCGTGGCCCGCGGATCGTGAGCGACGCCGTGAAAGCCGAGATGCAGAAGCTGCTGCAGGAGATCCAGAGCGGCGCCTTCGCGCGCGAATGGATTGCCGAGACCCGTGGCGGCGCACGCCGCTTCGCCGAGTTCCGCCGCGGCGCGGCGGATCACCCGATCGAGCGGGTCGGCGCCCGGCTGCGCGCCATGATGCCGTGGACGGAGGAGGGCAAGGCTCGGTCTCCGCGCGGGAAGGCACCATCGAAGGAAGCCGTGCGAGCCACGCCGTGACACAGTCTCCCCGCACCCTGTTCGACAAGGTGTGGGACGCACACGTGGTCCACCGGTTCCCGGAGGGCCCGGTGCTGCTGTACGTCGATCTCCACTTGGTGCACGAGGTGACGTCGCCGCAGGCGTTCGAGGGCCTGCGCCGGGCGGGCCGCCAGGTGCGTCGCCCGGAACGCACCGTGGCCACGGTCGATCACAACGTACCCACCGGCGACCGCTCGCTGCCGCTCGACGACCCGATCGCCGCCACCCAGCTCGACGCGCTGGCGCGTAACGCGCGGGCCTTCGGGGTCGAGCTGTTCGACCTCGCGTCCCCGCAGCAGGGCATCGTACACGTGATCGGTCCCGAGCTGGGCCTCACGCAGCCGGGGATGGTCGTGGTCTGCGGCGATTCGCATACGTCGACGCACGGCGCGTTCGGAGCCTTTGCCCTGGGGATCGGCACGAGCGAGGTCGAGCACGTGCTGGCGACGCAGTGTCTCGTCTTCTCCAAGCCCCGTACCATGGAGGCGCGCTTCAGCGGCCGGCGCTCCCCGGGCGTCACCGCCAAGGACCTGATCCTGGCGCTGATCGGCCGCATCGGCACCGCGGGCGCGACCGGGCACGTGCTCGAGTACACGGGGGAAGCGATCCGCGCGCTCTCCATGGAAGAGCGCATGACGGTGTGCAACATGTCGATCGAGGCGGGGGCGCGCGCGGGGATGATCGCGCCCGACGAGACGACCTTCGCTTACCTCGAGGGGCGGAGCCGCGCGCCCAGCAACCATGACTGGGGGCGCACCGTGGTGGCGTGGCGGCGGCTGCCCAGCGACCCCGGCGCATCGTACGACCAGCGGGTCGAGCTGGACGCGACGGCGATCGCGCCGCAGGTCACGTGGGGCACGAATCCCGGCATGGTCACGGACATCACGGGGCACGTCCCCAGTCCCGCGGACTTCGCGGGCGCCGACGAGCGGCAGGCGGTCGAGCGGGCGCTCGCCTACATGGCGCTCACGCCCGGCACGCCGCTCGCGGGGCTGCCGATCGAGCGGGTGTTCGTGGGATCGTGCACCAACGCGCGCATCGAGGACCTGCGGGCCGCGGCGCAGGTCGCGCGGGGGCGCAAGGTGGCGTCAGGGGTGCGCGCGATGGTCGTCCCCGGGTCACAGCAGGTGAAGGCGCAGGGGGAACGGGAGGGTCTCGACCAGATCTTCCGCGAGGCCGGGTTCGAATGGCGCAACGCCGGCTGCTCGCTCTGCCTCGGCATGAACGCCGACGTGCTGCGGCGGGGTGAGCGCTGCGCCTCGACGTCGAACCGCAACTTCGAAGGACGCCAGGGCGCCGGGGGGCGGACGCACCTGATGAGCCCGGCGATGGCCGCGGCTGCTGCGGTCGCCGGCCGGCTCGTGGATGTGCGGGAGTGGGACGTGGAGCGCGCATGACGGTCACGCCCTTCGGCCGTCACACCGGTAAGTGCGCGGCGCTGCCCCGCGCCAACGTGGACACGGACCAGATCATCCCCAAGCAGTTCCTGAAGCGCGTAGAGCGCAGCGGCTTCGGCCCCGCCCTGTTCCATGACTGGCGCTTCCGTCCCGACGGCAGCGAGAACCCCGAGTTCGAGCTGAACCGGCCCGAGGCCGAGGGCGCGACGATCCTCATCGCCGGCGCGAACTTCGGCTGCGGATCGTCGCGCGAGCACGCCGTGTGGGCGCTCGCCGAGTACGGATTCCGCGCGATCGTTGCGCCGTCGTTCGCCGACATCTTCTCGGCCAACTGTTATCAGAACGGCGTCGCCCCCGTACGCCTGTCGGGAGACGGTGTCGACGAGCTGGTGCGTCGCTGCCGCGCCGGTCACGGCGCGTACCGGCTGACGATCGATCTCGAGGCGCAGCGGGTGGCGGACGACGCGGGTTTCAGTGCGGCCTTCCGGATGGAGCCGTACCGGCGTGAGATGCTGCTGCGCGGCCTCGACGAGATTGGCCGGACCCTGCTCGAGGAATCGCGGATCGCGGACTTCGAGCGGAGCCGCGCATGACGCCCTTCACGATTGCCGTCCTGCCGGGCGACGGCATCGGCCCCGAGGTGATCGCCGAGGCGGAGCGGGTGCTCGAGGCAGTGAGCGAGCGCTTCGAGGTGAAGATCGCCCTCTCGCGTTTTCCCATCGGCGCCGCGGCTGTGGCCGCCGCCGGCGATCCGCTGCCGGCCGAGACGCGCGCCGCCGTGCAGAGTGCCGATGCCGTGCTGCTGGGCGCGGTGGGCGACCCCTCGCTCGATCAAGCGCCCCCCCCCCGCCACTTGAGACCGGAAGCGGGTCTCCTCGCGCTGCGGGCGTTGCTCGGGGTATACGCGAATCTGCGTCCCGTCGCCGTGCACGCCGTACTCGCCGACCGCTCGCCCTTGAAACCCGAGCGCCTCCACGGCGTCGACCTGCTGATCGTGCGCGAGCTGACGGGGGGACTGTACTACGGGGAGCCGCGGAGGCGCGACGAGACGAGCGCCGTCAACACGCTCGCCTACTCTGCGGCGGAGATCGAGCGGGTCGCACGGGTCGCCTTCGAGGCGGCGCGCGGGCGGCGCGGCCTCGTGACGTCGGTGGACAAGGCCAACGTGCTCGAGGTGTCGCAGCTGTGGCGCGACGTGGTGACGCGGGTCGGTCGCGACTACGCCGACGTGCGCCTGGAGCACCTGTACGTCGACTTTGCCGCGATGAAGCTGGTCGCCGAGCCGGCGGCGTTCGACGTGATCCTCACCGAGAACATGTTCGGCGATATCCTGAGCGACGAAGCGGCCGTGCTGGTGGGGTCGCTCGGGCTGTTGCCGTCGGCATCGTTGGGTGCGGGGACGGGACTGTTCGAGCCGATCCACGGGTCGGCGCCGGGGATCGCGGGGCAGGGCATCGCGAACCCGCTCGGCGCGATCGCTTCGGCCGCGATGCTGCTGCGCCACGGTCTGGGTCTCGCGGAGCCGGCCGCCGCGATCGACCGGGCGATTCACATGGTGCTGGCGGAGGGCTACCGCACGCGCGACATCGCGGATCCGAGGGACCGGCCGATCGGCACGCGGGAGATGGGGGAGCGAGTTGCGGAGCGGGTGGGGGAAAAGCGGATCCTTCGCGCGGCCCGCCTGCGGCGCTCAGGATGACAGGCTCGCTCGCTCCCCTCCTTTTTTCTTCTCTCCTGAGGGCGCCCCGCTGCTTGTCATCCTGAGCGAGCGCGCGGCACGCGCGCGAGCGAAGGATCTGCTGGGGTAGCGCGCGGCACGCGCGCGAGCGAAGGACCGCCTTCAAAGCGCGTTGTACCACTCCCATTGACACAACACCCCCGACGCCTCATTGTTCACTGGGACTGGTACAAGTTTTCCTCGGTGAGGTCGTCAGTGTGAGCGGCTACAACTTCACGGATCGCACGCGCAAGGTCCTCCAGATGGCGCGGGAGGAGGCGGCGCGACTCCATCATGAGTTCGTCGGAACCGAGCACATCCTGCTCGGCATCGTTCGTGAGGGTAACGGTGTGGCCTGTGCCGTCTTGACGAATCTGGACGCAGACCTCGAATACGTCAGAGACCAGATCGAGAAGACCGTCAAGGAGGGCAAGGCTGCAAACCGGGGCCCCGCGAGCCAGGACCTTCCCTATACGTCCCGTGCCAAGAAGATCCTCGAGCTCTCGATGAGCGAGGCACGCGAGCTCAATCATTCCTTTGTGGGAACGGAGCACCTATTGCTCGGCGTCCTGGCCGAGGAAAAGGGGATCGGGGCTCAGGCCGGCACTCCACGTGCGAATCGATGATGCGTCTGACCAATCGATCACCGACCAGATCGTCGCCCAGATTCAGGAAGCGGTAGCCACAGGACGGCTGAGTCCCGGTGCTCGGTTGCCCCCCGTGCGACGCTTGGCCGACCGGCTCAACATCGCCCCCGGCACTGTGGCGCGCGCATACAGTGAGCTGGAGCGGCGTGGGGTCGTCGTGACGGACGGCGCGCGAGGCACGCGGGTGGCCGAGCGCGCCCGCGACCCCATCCCGACCGGCAAACGGCCCGAGAACTTGGTGGGATTGTTGCGGCCGGTAGCCGTCGCGGCGTACCATCTGGGCGCGACCGCCGAGGAATTGAGAGAGGCTCTGGAAGAAGCGATGCGCGACATCTTTGGTGGAACGAAGCCCTAAGCGTCCGTCACTGCTCCCTCGCTCGCGCTCGACACCAGCTTCGCATACTTGAACAGGACCCCGGCGCTGTACTTCGGCGCGGGGGCCTTCCACGCGGCCCGCCGCCGGGCGATTTCCTGGTCGGGCACATCGAGCTGAAGTAGCCGGCGCTCCGCGTCGATGGTGATGGGATCTCCCTCTTGCACGAGCGCGATGGTTCCGCCCACGGCCGCCTCGGGAGCGACGTGGCCCACGACCAGGCCGTAGGTCCCTCCCGAGAACCTCCCGTCGGTGATGAGCCCCACGGAATCACCGAGCCCGGCGCCGATGATCGCCGAGGTGGGCGACAGCATCTCCCGCATCCCCGGCCCGCCCTTCGGCCCCTCGTAGCGGATCACGACGACGTCGCCGGGCTTGACTCGGCCGCTGAGAATGGCGGCGAGGCAGTCCTCCTCGCAGTCGAACACGCGCGCCGGCCCGGTCATGCGCAGCATCTTGGCCCCGGTGACCTTGGCCACTCCCCCTTCGGCCGCGAGGTTGCCGCGCAGAATCGTGAGGTGGCCCTGCGGGTACAGCGGGCGGCTCCACGGCCGGATGACCTCTTGATCCGCGCGCGGCTCGTCGGGCACGTCACGGAGCACCTCGCTGAGGGTCTGACCCGTGATCGACAGGGCGTCGCCGTGGAGCGCGCCGTGCGCGAGCAGGATCTTCATGACCTGAGGGATCCCGCCCCCGCGGTGCAGATCGACGGTGACGAACCGCCCCGACGGCTTTAGGTCGCACAACACCGGGACGCGGGCGCGGACCGCTTCGAAGTCGTCCAGTGTCAGGGGTACGCCGGCGGCGCGCGCGATCGCGAGCAGGTGGAGTACGGCGTTCGTCGAACCGCCGATCGCCATCGTCACCGCGATCGCGTTCTCGAACGCTTTCCCCGTGAGCAGCCGGCTGGGCCGCAGATTCCGCCGGATCGCGGCGACGAGCGCCTCCGCCGAGCGGGCGGCGCTGTCGGCCTTCTCCGCGTCTTCGGCCGCCATGGTGGACGAGGAGGGCAGGCTCATCCCCATCGCCTCGAAGGCCGAGGACATCGTGTTCGCCGTGAACATCCCGCCGCAGGAGCCGGCCCCCGGGCAGGCCCGCCGCTCGACCTCGAGCAGCTCGGCCGCGTCGATCCGGCCGGCGCTGAATTCGCCCACTGCCTCGAACACGCTGACGATCGTCAAGTCGCGGCCGGCGTGCCGCCCGGGTTTGATCGTCCCCCCGTACACGAACACCGCTGGGATGTCCATCCGGGCGATCGCGATCATCGCCCCCGGCATGTTCTTGTCGCATCCTCCCACGACGAGCAGCCCGTCCATGGACTGCGCGTTGCAGGCGGTCTCGATCGAATCGGCGATCACCTCGCGCGACACGAGCGAGTACTTCATGCCCTCCGTCCCCATCGAGATGCCGTCGCTCACGGTGATCGTGCCGAACGTCTGCGGCATCACCCCCGCGGCGCGGAGGGCGGCTTCGGCCCGGCGCGCGAGCCCGTCGAGGCCCATGTTGCACGGCGTGATCGTGCTGTAGGCGTTGGCGACGCCCACGATCGGTTTCTCGAAATCCCGGTCGCTGAATCCCACCGCGCGCAGCATCGCGCGGTTGGGGGCGCGTTGTACGCCGTCGGTGATCGTGCGACTGCGGCGGTCTTTCTTGTCCGGGGCCATGGTCAGGAAGGTAGCGCGCGCGCGGGATACGCGCCCAGGACCCGGAGGTCCTTCGCCAGGGCCCCGAGCTCCGTCAGCGCGGCGGCGACTCCGCTGCGCGAATCGCCCATGACGTCGAGATAGAACACGTACTCCCACGGGCGCCCGGGAATCGGGCGGGATTCGATCTTCGAGAGATTCACCTGCCGCCCGGCGAAGACGCCCAGCGCTTGGTGCAACGAGCCGGGGACGTCGGGCAGCGTGAGCACCAGCGATGTCTTCGAGGCTTGGCCGGCGGGAGCAGGCTCGCGGGCGACGACCAGGAACCGCGTGTAGTTCTCGGGGTGGTCTTCCAGCCCCTCCAGCAGCACTTCGGCGCCGTAGAGATGGGCCGCGAGCGACGAGCCGATCGCCGCTTCGGCCGCGAGATGGTCGGCCATGAGATCGCGCACGCTGCCCGCCGTGTCGTACGCCGGGACGGGCGCCACCCCCGGATGCTCGGCGAAGAAGCGACGGCACTGCGCCAGCGCGACGGGGTGGGAAGCGACTCGACGTACAGCGGCGAGTTTGGTCCCGGGCCGGACCACGAGGCAGTGGCGCACGTGCACCTGTGTTTCCGCCACGACGTGGAGGGCGTGGGCGCCCAGGGCGTCGTAGGCCTCGTAGACCGAGCCGGCGAGCGAGTTCTCGATCGGCACCACGCCCCGCGCCGCCTGGCCCGCTTCGACGGCGCGGAACAGGTCCTCGAAGGTGGGGCAGGGAACGAGCTGCACGTCCGGGCCGAGCGCCTCGCGCGCGGCGGCGTGGCTGAACGATCCCGCTTCTCCCTGAATCGCGACAGCGATTGCAACTGGCGTCATTGTCCCACCCCGTAAACAAAGAGCGGCCCGCTCACCGCGGGCCGCTCGTGACACTGGATGATCAGGGCGCTTCAGCTACTCGCGCGTACCTCTCCAGTCACGGCCCGCAAGGCGGGACGCAGAAAGAAGCAGAACGCGAAGCAAGTGCGGCGCGGCATCGTGCTGGTGATTGTAGAGCGGCGAGTGGCGGCGGTCAAGCCGGGCCGGGCAGGGTGAAGAAAAACGTCGCCCCGGTGTTGGGCGCGCTTTCCGCCCAGATGCGGCCGCCGTGCCGCTGCACGATGCGGTGGACGAGCGCGAGGCCGATTCCCGTGCCGGCGAACTCCGCCCCGTGCAACCGCGTGAACACGGAGAACAACTTCTCGGCATACCGCATGTCGAATCCGACGCCGTTGTCACGCACGAAATACACGGTCTCGCCGCCCTCCCGGCGGACCCCGATTCTCACCGCCGCGCCCGGCCGGCCGGCGCTGAACTTCAAGGCGTTGGCGACGAGGTTGGCGAACACCTGACGGACCAGTGTGGCGTCACCGTTCGCCGGCGGCAGCGGGCCGATGACCACCTCGGGTGTCGCGCCCGTCTCCGCGAGCTGCAGCTCCTCCACCACGCTGCGGGCGATGCCCGTCATGTCGAGCGACGTCCGTATGAGCGCCTGGCGACCCAAACGGGAGAACGCGAGCAAGCCGTCGATCAGCTGGCCCAGCCGCGTCGCACTGTCGCGCACGAGGTTGAGCATGCGCTGCCCTTCGGCAGTGAGAGCGGCGGCCTGATCCTCCAGCAGCGCCTGCGCGTACCCGGTGATGGCACGCAGCGGTGCGCGGAGGTCGTGCGACACGGAATAGCTGAAGCTCTCGAGCTCGGCGTGCGCGCGCGCCAGCTCATCGGCCGCCTGCTTCCGCTCCGTCAGGTCGCGCGTGACCTTCGTGAAGCCGACCAACCGCCCTTCCTCGTCGCGCAACGCCGTGATCACGGCGTTGGCCCAGAACTGGGTGCCGTCCTTCCGCACCCGCTGCCCCTCGTTTTCCACGTGTCCGTCGCGGACCGCCGCGGCGAGGTGAGCCATCGGCTCGCCCCGGGCGGCCGCGTCCGCGGGATAGAAACGCGAGAAGTGCTGCCCGAGGATTTCCTCGGGGCGGTAGCCCTTGATCCGCTCCGCGCCTGTGTTCCAGGTGATCACGTATCCTTCGGGGTCGAGCATGAAGATCGCGTAGTCCTGCACGCTTTCGACCAGCAGCCGAAAGCTTTCTTCGGTGGCGAGCGGGGTCCTGCGCGGCGTCACGACGTGGCGGGGAAGGGCACCAGTTTGCGCGCCCGCTCATCCCACAGCGTGAGACTGACGCAGCGGAGGCTGTCGAACAGGGTCAGCGTCGGCACCGCGCGCAGCTCGGGATGCTCGTCGAGCACCCGCTGCAGCCGGTAGTTGGGGATGCGGGGGAGCAGATGATGCACGTGGTGCAAGCCGATGTTCCCGGTCGCCCATTGCAGCAGCTTGGGCAGGCGGTAGTAGGAGCTACCCTGCAACGCCGCGGCATCGTACGCCCAGCGCTCGTCGTGCTCCCAGTAGGTCGGCTCGAACTGATGCTGCACGTAGAACAGCCACACGCCGATCGACGTCGAGAGCAACGTCACGGGCAGCTGAATCAGGATGAACGCGCGGAACCCGACCAGCAGCCCCATCAGGACGATGGCGGCGGCGAGGCCGACGTCGGTCCACAGGATGCTGCGCCGCTCGCGCGTCCACTCCCGCGGCACGATGGTCGGCAACCGGTGCCGGACGAAGAAGTGCAGCACGGCGCCCACGCCGAACAGCACCACGGGGTGGCGGTACACGCGGTACTTGAAGCGGTCCCAGCGCGACCGCGCGAGATACTCGTCCACGGTCAGTGTGTCGATGTCGCCGAAGCCGCGATGCTCGAGGTTTCCCGAGGTGGCGTGATGGAGCGCGTGGGTCTTCTTCCAGTAGTGATAGGGCGTGAGGGTGAGGACGCCCAGGATCGAGCCGACGAGGTCGGCCACGCGGGTCGAGCGGAAAAACGAACCGTGGCCGCAGTCGTGCTGGATGATGAACAGCCGGATGAGGAAGAACGCCGCCGGCACGGCGAGCAGCAGGGTGAGCCAGTAGCCGACCGCGAGGCTCACGTACATCAGCGCCCATACGCCGGCGAACAGCGCCGCGGCGCTCGCCAGCTGCCATACACTGCGCTTGGCGTCGGGTCCCTTGTAGGGTGCGAGGCGCGCCGCCCAGACCGCCGCGGCCGCCTGCTCCATCGCGTGCGCACTCACTGTGCCTGTTCGCCCTCCGGATCGGTCAGCCGCTTGCGGACGAAACCGCGATAGCCGCAGTCGCAGGATTCCGTCGTGCGGCCCTGCCGGTCGGTCCCGAACTGCAGCAACCGGCCGCATACCGGGCAGCTCGGCCGGCCGCCGTCCGACTGCAGGCCGGTTCTGGCGAGCGCCGCCCGCGAGCGGTTCACTTGTGGCGGTACGTGATGCGCCCGCGGGTCAAGTCGTAGGGGGAGACCGCCAGCGTGACACGGTCGCCCGCGAGGACGCGGATCCGAAACCGGCGCATCTTGCCGGCGATCGTCGCGAGCACGTGGTGGCCGTTCACCAACAGGACACGGAACGTGGTGTTGGGCAGGACCTCGGAGACCGTACCCTCGATCTCGATCGCCTCTTCTTTGGCCATGACCCCCCCACTCCTCGCCTGTATGAAAAAGGCGGGACCGGCGCAATGCCAAGCCCCGCCTTGACGTTTGCTCCTCGACACTGGAGGAACGCTAATAGGGTGCACCGACGAAGTCAAACTTTCAGGCCCAAAGCCTTGAGGCGAGCGTTCACCCGCGGCAGGTCCCGCCGCCGGATCGCGTCCCAGCGCGCGACCAAGCCCGCGAGCTTGCCCTCGAGGGTCGCGACGGCTCGCGTCGCTTGCGTCGTCGGCGCGGCGTCCACGCCGTCGATCAGGTCGAGCAATCCGGCCAGTTCGCCGTTCAGTCGCGTCAACGTCTCCGTGGGTCCGCGGCCGCCGCTCTCGATCTCCGCCAGCTTGCGATCGAGCGAGTCGGTCACCGCGGCTTGGTGGAGGGCGCTGATCTTGGCGCGCAGCGCGCGGACGGCCTGCAGGGCGTCGTCATCGCGGCGCATCGCGGCGCTGAGCCGCGTCGCGGCCGCGAACTGTTGCGCCAGCGCCGTGGGCGTCGCCCGCACCCGCGGATCCATTCTGATCGTGAGCGGCTGCGTCAGCACGCGACTACCGACCGTCAACCGCACCTCGTAGCGCCCCGGCAGCGCGACGGGCCCGCGGGGCTCGCGCCACGTGTCTCGATAGATCGCGGAGATCGGATAGTTGTGAGACAGCGCCGCCGGTGGCGAGTAGTGGAGGTCCCACACGAAGCGGTGCATCCCCGCCGCGGTGGAGAGCAGCTGCGGCGGCCGGATCCAGTAGTCGGGGATGTTCAAGCCGGAATCGACCGGGACGGTGTCGGTGCTCGAGAAGCGCCGCACCAGCCGCCCGCGCGCGTCGTGGATTTCCAGGGCCACAGCACCCACCGCCGTGGCCAATTGAAAGTCGATGACGGCCCCGTCGGGCGGGTTTTGGCCCGCCGGCTCGTCGGGCGGGAGCGGCGTGTCGGTGTTGAGGTTCCAGCGCACGCGGTAGGCGGGGGCGGGCTGGAAGAGAAAGGCGGACGTCGCCCGCGACGCGGCCGCGAGCTGCCGCAGCGGTGACACGTCGTCGAGAATCCAGATCGAGCGGCCGTGCGTCCCCACGACGAGGTCATGGTCGTGCACCTGGAGATCGCGCATCGAGCTGGGCGGCAGGTTCTGACGCAGCGACTGCCAATGATCGCCGTCGTCGAACGACACGTAGACGCTGCGCTCGGATCCCGCGTAGAGCAGCCCGCGGCGCACCGGGTCTTCCCGCACGACGTTCACGACTTCATTCGACGGTATTCCTTCTACGGTTTCCGTCCACGTCTTTCCGCCGTCTTTGGTGCGGTAGATATGGGGTGCGACGTCGTCGAGCCGGAGGCGGTTCACCGCCGCGACCGCCTCGAGCGTGTCGAAGTGCGATGCTTCCATGATCGACACTTTACTCCAGGGCGTGAGCGCGGGCGGCGTGACGTTCTTCCAGGTCCGGCCGCCGCTGTGCGTGACCCAAATGAGGCCGTCGTCGGTTCCGACCCACAGCAGGTTGAGCCGTCGGAAAGACGGTGCGATGGTGTAGATCACGCCCCGATGTTTCCCCTGCTCGGGATCGAGCGACGTGAAGGCGCCGAGACTCGCCGGGACGTCGGCGGCGGCGCGCGTCAGGTCGGGGCTGATGGTGGTCCAGCTCTCGCCGCCGTTCAGCGTCTTGAAGAGCACGTTGCCGGCATAATAGAGGATGTGCGGATCGACGGGTGAGAAGATCACGGGCGCCGTGCGGACGAAGCGCACCGGGTCGCCAGGCCCGCGCACCGGGACGGGCGAGACGTTCTTCACCTCACCCGTGTTCCAGTCGAAGCGCGTCAGCTTGCCGCCGTACACGAGGTTCGGGTGCAGCGGATCGGGGGCCGCGTAGCCGTACTCCTCGAGTCCCACCGGCCGCCAGTCGCGGAATGTGATCTGGCCGTCGCTGCCGCGACTGGCCACGCCGGCCGAGCCCGACTCCTGCTGGCCGCCGTACACCCAATACGGGAATCGATTGTCGGTCGCGACGTGAAACATTTGCGCGGTGGGCTGATTGTACCACGAGCTCCACGTCTCGCCGCCATTGACGGTGATGATCGCCCCCTGATCCGACGCATTGAGAATGACCTGGGGATTGTCGGGGTTGATCCACAGGCGGTGATAATCGTCGCCGCCCGGGGCGCCGCGCCAACCGGTGAACGTCTTGCCCCCGTCGGTCGACTTCCACGTCACGACGTTCGCGACGTAGACGACGTCGGGATTCTTCGCATCGACCTTGACCTCGTTGAAGTCGCCGTCGCGTCCCCAGATGCGCCCGTCACCGTTGACGACGTGCCAACTCTCTCCGGCGTCGTCGGAGCGGTACAAGCCGCCCTTCCCCTGGTTTGCGCCCACGACCGCGTACATCCGCGCGGGCTCGGACAGGCTCGTCGCCAACCCGATGCGGCCGAGTCCGTCATCGGCGCTCGGCAGGCCGGCGGTGATCTGGCGCCAGGTCGTGCCGCCGTCGCTGGACTTGTAGAGCCCGTTGTTCTTGGACAGCACCCACCCGGCCTCCCACGGCGCCTGCCGCGCCGACCAGAGGACGGCGAAGACCGTCTGCGGGTCGGTGGGAGCGAAGGCGAGGTCCATGCCGCCGGTATTCTCGTCACGGTACAGCACCTTCTGCCACGTCTCGCCGCCATCGGTGGAGCGGAAGATGCCGCGCTCCTCGTTCGCGCCGTACGGATGACCCAGCACCGCCGCGAACACGCGATTCGGGTCGCGCGGGTCCACGAGGATCGCCGGGATCTGCTGGCCGTCGCGCAGACCGAGGTGCCGCCAGCTCGCGCCGCCGTCGGTGGACTTGTAGATCCCGTCGCCCACGGACAGGTCGGGCCGCTGCAGCCCCTCGCCGCTGCCGACGTACAGCGTGCGCGGGTCGGACGGCGCGACTGCGATCGCGCCGATCGATCCGGTCGACTCGGCGTCGAAGATCGGCGTCCACACGCGCCCATAGTCGGTCGTCTTCCACACCCCGCCGTCGTTGACGCCGATGTAGAACAGGTTCGGTTGGCCGGGGACGCCCACGGCGGCGACGGTGCGGCCGCCGCGGAACGGCCCGATCAGCCGCCAGCGCAGCCCGGCGAAGAGCGAGGGGTCGTAACCCTGGGGTGCGGCGCGGGATGGGACCAGGATCGCAAACGCGGCAATCCACACGAGACGTTTCATGAGCACCAAACGCGCTTACTCGCTCTCCATCCGCTCGACGGCGAAGCGTAGCCGCAGCATCGCCGTGTCCAGCAAGCGGCGCTCGTCGTCGTTCAGAGACGCGGAGTCGGCGAGCTGCAGCAGCAGGGCCGTCGCGGTTTGCAGCTGGCCCGCGGCCGATTGCAGCGCGAGGCGCCGCTCGATCCCGAGACGGCGGTCGCTCTTGCGGCGCTCGACCGGCACGGCCACGAGGTCGACGCGCTGATCCGCCCCGCTGCGGCGGTCGGAGTCCCGACGATCCATCTTGGGCGCGGTCATCAGCCCTCCACCACCCAGGTGCGCTCTTTGCGCAGCAGGACGTCGAGGTCGGCGGGACCCTTCTGCGAGCCTGCCTGAGCGTACACCTCCCGCTCGTACGACGGCGCCGGGTTGCAGTACAGAACCCCCATCGCCGTGGGGAATGGCGGCTCGAGCGCCGCGAGGTGTTGCGCCAGGGCGCGATTCGTTTCGTCGTGCACCAGGATGTCCGCGGCGTTCACGCCGTTCTCACCGAGCGTGACGACCTCCAGCTCGAGCTTCCCGGGGACGAGCCGCAGACCCTTTTCTTTGTTCTTCCCGAACAGCAGGGGTTGGCCGTGCTCGACGACGATCTGCGCGTCGGGGGCCACGGTCTTGCCGGTGATATGCTCGAACACCGCATCGTTGAATACGACGCAGTTCTGGAGGATTTCGACGAACGACGCGCCTTGATTGGCGTGCGCCCGCTTCAGGACGCCGACGAGGTGCGCCTGCAACGTATCCACGGAGCGCGCCACGAACCGCGCGCCGGCGCCGAGTGCGAACCCGCACGCCGACACGGGATACTCGAGCGATCCGAGCGGCGTGGACGGCGAGCGCGTGCCGCGGCGCGACGTTGGTGAGTACTGGCCCTTGGTGAGCCCGTAGATCTCGTTGTTGAACAGGATGATCTGCAGGTCCACGTTGCGGCGCAGCACGTGCAGCATGTGGTTGCCGCCGATCGACAAGCCGTCGCCGTCGCCGGTCATCACCCACACGTCGAGCTCGGGGTTCGCCAGCTTGATCCCCGTCGCGATCGCCGGCGCCCGGCCATGCACCGTGTGGAATCCGTAGGTGGACATGTAGTACGGGAAGCGCGCGGCGCAGCCGATGCCGCTCACGAACACGGTGCGCGCGCGGTCGAGCTGGAGCTCCGCGCACGCTTTCTGCACCGCCTTGAGGATGGCGTAATCGCCGCAGCCGGGGCACCAGCGGACCTCCTGGTCCGAGGCGTAGTCCTTGGGCGCGAGCTGCGCGTCGGTGATCGTGGTAACGGTCATGCCTTCCCCCGAATCGCTTCCAGGACCTCGGTCACCTTGAACGGTTTTCCTGTGACCTTGCTGAGCCCTTCCGCCGGAATCAAATACTCGGCGCGTAGCAAGCGCACCAGCTGCCCGTGGTTCATCTCGGGGACGATGACGCGGTCGTAGCGCTCGAGCAGATCCCCCAGATTGCGAGGGAACGGGCTCATGTAGCGGACGTGGATGTGCGCCACGTCGTGCCCGTCCTCGCGCGCGATCCGCACCGCCTGGTGGATCGGTCCGAACGTCGAGCCCCATCCGACGACGGCGAGGGCGCCGTGATCCTCGCCCAGCGTGGGGGCCTGCAGGGGAATGTCGCGCGCGATGCCGGCGATCTTGTCCGCGCGCGCCTCGGTCATGCGCGCGTGGTTGTCGGGATCGTAGGAGATGTGCCCGGAGTCGTAGTCCTTCTCCAACCCGCCGATGCGGTGTTCCAGCCCCGGTGTTCCCGGCCGCACCCACGGGCGGGCCAGCGTCTTCGGGTCGCGCAGGAACGGATGGAAACCCTCCGGGTCGGTGCGATATCCGATCGGGAAACGCGGCAGGTCGGCTTCCACCGGGATGCGCCACGGCTCGGCGGCGTGCGCGAGGTAGCCGTCGGACAGCACGATCACCGGCGTCATGTACTTGGTGGCGAGGCGCACCGCCTCGATCGCCACGTCGAAGCAATCGCTCGCCGTGGCGGCCGCGATCACCGCGAGCGGGGCGTCGGCGTTGCGGCCGTGGACCGCCTGGAACAGGTCCGACTGCTCGGTCTTGGTCGGCATGCCGGTCGACGGGCCGGCGCGCTGCGAGTCGATCACGATGAGCGGCAGCTCGGTGGCGATCGCGAGGCCGAGCATTTCGGTTTTCAGCGCGATCCCCGGTCCCGAGCTCGACGTGACGCCGAGCGCGCCGGCGTAGGCGGCGCCGAGCGCCGCGCCGCTCGCGGCGATTTCGTCTTCCGCCTGGAACGTCACGACGCCGTACTGGCGCAGCGTCGCCAGGGTGTGCAGCAGCGCGGACGCGGGGGTGATCGGGTACCCGGCGAACACCAGTTTCTCGATGCCCGCCGCCCGCATCCCCGCCACGAGCCCCCACGCCAGCGCTTCGGTGCCGCTCACGGTGCGATACGATCCGGGCTGCACGTGGGCCTTGGGGACGACGTACCCCACCAGGTGCTCGGGCATCTCCGCTGTTTCGCCGAAGGCGTGCCCCGCGTTCAGGGCTGCGATGTTGGCGTCGGCGATCTGCGGCTTCTTGGCGAACTTCTGTTTGAGCCACTCGACCGTCGCCGTACGCTCGCGGCCGTACATCCACAACAGCAAGCCCAGCGCCCACATGTTGCGGCACAGGTGGGCCTCGCGCGACGACAAGCCATGCGGTTTCACCGCGTCGGCGGTGAGCTTCGTGATGTCGAACTTGAGGAGCTGGTAGGGAGCGAGCGAGTCGTCGTCGAGCGGGTTCTTCGCATAGCCCGCCTTGCCGAGGTTGCGCTCGTTGAACGCCGCGCTGTCCACGATGATCGTGCCGCCGACGCGCAGGTCCTTCAGCTCCACCGTGAGCGCTGCAGGGTTCATGGCGACAAGGACGTCGACCTCGTCGCCCGGCGTCATCACGTCCACCGCCCCGAACTGGATCTGGAATGCCGACACGCCGAACGTCGTGCCCGCGGGGGCGCGGATCTCGGCGGGGAAATCGGGGAAGGTCGAGAGGTCGTTTCCGGCGAGGGCCGTTTCCAGCATGAATTGCGTGCCGGTCACCTGCATACCGTCCCCCGAGTCGCCGGCGAACCGGATCACGACCGAGTCGCGGATCTCGCGAGCAGCTGAGGAGGACATCGCGCTGGAGGCCATCAACTTGGAAGGCTAGCCTGCTAGCGGGGCACACGCCAGATTACCCCGTCCAAGGCGCGAATCTTGCGCTCAAAACCGAGACTTCAACCAAGCGAGCAGGCGATGCACGCGGTGATTCGGCGTTATAAAGTGAGACTCGGGACGGTCGCCAGTGCGGCGCAGCACGCGGAAACCAGCCTGTTGCCGCAGATGAACCGCCTCCCGGGCTTCGTGGCCTACTACCTCCTCGACGCCGGCGACAGTGTGCTGGCGTCGATCAGTGTCTGTGAGACGGCAGAGGGCGCGGATGCGGCTGCGGCGTTGGCCGCGAGCTGGTTCCGAAGTGACTGGCCTTCGTTCAAGCTGATTCCGCCGGAGATCACGGACGGCGAAGTGCTGGTCCACGCGGAAGTGGGACGGACGTCGGGACGTCGCCGCACCGAGCGGCGAGCCAACACCGACCGCCGCACGGATCCGGAGCGTCGGAGGGTGCCGGAGCGGCGCCGGTCGAATCAAGAGCCGGTGGCGGAGCGGCGCAGCGAGGCGGGCCGGCGGTCTTCCACTGAACGGCGCGCGCAAGTAGAGCGTCGCGCGGCGTGGCAGAGCGCCCCGCCTCCCGCCGCGCAGCCAGCGCGGCGGTCCGGACCGCTACCGCAGCGGCGCACGCCCTCGCCGATCGCCTAGCGAAGCGGCGGCATCAAGCGGCGTCCGACTGGGGTATTGTTCTAGCATCCCCACACGGAGCTCAGGCTTGTCCGTTCAGCGGGGCGGAGCACTCGGCTTCGCCGTCTTGATCGCCGGCGTTGCCGCTGGCGCCTGCGCCCACCCGTCCCACGCGCCGCCGGCGCCCGCCGCCGGCGCCCCCGGTTGCCTGCTGGCCGCGGGCGGCGGGTCGCGCTCACCGGTCGTCACCGTCGCCCTCACTGACTCCGTCGATCCCACGCACGCTCCGGTGCCGCGCAATGACGCGGAGCGGCTCGTGTTCCGGCAGCTGTACGAGACGCTGGTGCGGTTCGACTGCGACGGGCGCGCGGTACCGTCGCTCGCCGAGTCGTGGACCTCGAGCGACGGCGGACGGCGCTGGGCGTTTACGCTGCGCGCCGACGCGCAGTTCTGGGACGGCGCGCCGGTCACGGCGCGCGACGTCGTCGTGGGGAAGGGCGGCGCCGGATACACGCTCACGCCGATCGATGCGCGCACGGTCGGCGTCTGGTTAGCGAAGAGCTCGGACGACGTGCCGGCGTTTCTCGCCGACCCCGCACTCGCCGTCACGAAGCCCGCACCGGGCGGCGACTGGCCAATCGGCACCGCGCAGTATTGGGTGACTGGGGCTACAGCGACAGACCAGGAGATTCGCGCGCACTCCCCGGCGGGCGACACGATCGTCTTCCGCCAAACATCCGCCAAGGACGCGCGCGATCTCCTCGACGCGGGCGTCGATCTCCTCATTACTCGTGACCGATCGATCGCCGACTACGCCGCCACGCAGTCCGCGTTCTCCGTCGTGGACCTGCCGTGGGACCGTGTGTACGTGCTCGCGTCCGCGGCGCCCCCCACCACCCGATTAGATGGCCTCGAGCAAGCGGTCCGCGGTGAGTCGCGACGCCCGCAGGGAGGCGGCTTCTGGTGGGAGAACCTGCGCGCCTGCGGGCCGGCGCCCGCGGCCGCGCCGCAGGCTGCGACCACGGCCCGCCGCATCGCGTACGTGCGCGGCGATGCCGCGGCCCGCGACCTGGCGGGCCGCATCGCCGCGCTCGGCGGCGGCACCGCCGCGGGCCTCGGTCCGGCCGATTTCGCTCGGTCGCTGGCCGGCGGCAGCGGCGCCGGTTACGTGGTGGCGCTGCCGCGGACCGTGCCGGAGGCGTGCCGCGCGGCCCGCGATCTGTTGCCCCCTTGGCCGGCATCGGTGGCGCCGCTCGTCGAGACGCGCGCGCGCGCCGTCGTGCGCCGCGCCATGTCGCGCTGGACGGTCGACGGGGACGGGACCCTGCACCTTCTGCCCCAATGACATTCCGCACCCGCCTCCTCGCCGGGTTCGGCGTGGTGGTGCTCGTACCGCTGGCCGTCTTCGGACTCGGCATCCGCCGCGAGATGTCGGGGCGGGTGTCCGCTGAGTACGAGCGGCGCGTCGCCACGCTCGCCGACGTGATCCGCGCCGACGTCGCGCGGCAGAGCGACGGGATCGCGGCACGCCTCACCGCCCTCAAGAGCGCCGTCGCCGCCGACAACCGCTTCCGCGTGGCCGCGATCCAGGGCGGGGATCGCGCCTACGTCCTCGATTACGCCGGCGATGCGATGCGCCTCGCGGGGCTCGACTTCCTGCAGGTCGTGGACGATGAGGGGCGCGTTGTTTCATCGGGTCACTTTCGCAACGAGTACGACCGCCCCGCCCCGATTCCACCGGCGGGGGGTCCCGCGCTCGTCGGCGCGACGATGGCGGAGGGCGAGTTCCTCATGCTCGCCCGCAGCGACTCGCTGCGGCTCGGCGGGCGGCGATTCACCCTCGTGGGTGGTGTGCGCGTCGATTCGTCGTTTCTGGCGCGGCTGGCGCGCGATCCCGATTTCGCCGTTGCGGTGGACCTGCCCGGGGGTAGCACGCCGCCGGACTCCACAGGCGAGATCGTCGCGGACGTGACGCTGCCGTACGTGGAGTCGGCGGCGAGCCCGCCGGCGCCGGCGCGCTTCGTCGTCACGCACACCGAGAGTCTGCTGACCGCGCTACGCCGCAACGTCAACACGTGGTTCGCCGTCGCGGTGCTCGTGTCGGCCCTCGCGGCGGTGCTGATGGCCGGGTGGCTGTCCACCCGCCTGAGCCGCCCCATGACCGAAATGGAGAGACGCGTGGTGATGGGCGACCTGGCCCGCCAAGTGAACCACGACATCAAGAATGGACTCGGCCCGCTGCGCAACGTGTTCCGCCATTTCAGGCAGGTAGCCGAGAAAGAGCCCGCGAGCCTGCCCAAGGTGTTCACCGAGCGTCAGGGCACCGTGGAGTCGAGCATCGGGTACCTGGAGACGCTCGCGGCGAACTACGCGCGGCTCTATCCTCAGTCGAATGAACAGCCTACCGACGTCAATGCCGTGGTGCGCGAGGCCCTGCGGCCTCCCCCGGGACCCGAAAACGTCGAGCTGCGGAGCCAGCTCCTCGATCACCTTCCCCCGGTCCGGGCCGACGCCCTGGCGCTCCGCCGCGTGATCCAGAACTTGCTGGGCAACGCTGTCGATAGTCTCGAAGGCAAGCCGGGAACCGTTACGATCGCGACGGAGCGTGGGCCCGACGGAACCGTTCGACTCTTGGTGAGCGACACCGGCCGCGGCATGAGCAAGGCCGAAGTCGACCGCGCGTTCGACGACTTCTATACGACCAAGCAGGGCGGGACGGGGCTTGGCTTGTCGATCGTGCGGCGGCTGGTGCTCGATGCTCATGGCACGCTGCGGGTCGAGTCCCATCCAGGGAAGGGCTCAAAGTTCATCGTGGAGCTCCCAAGCGCATGACCCTCGTCCTCATCGTCGACGATGTTCCTGCGATGGCCGAGCAGTACGCCTACGACTTGAAGCGGCTGCGCGGCTACGAGACACTGGTCGCCGCAAGCGGCCGGGCCGCGCTCGACTGCCTCGCCGCCGAGCCCGTGGATTGCGTCATCCTCGACCTCGAGATGCCGGGGATGGACGGCTTCGAGGTGTTGCGCGCCGTGGAGCGCCTCGGCCTGCGCGTCCCGGTCATCGTGTATACGGGGACCGGCAACTACGACCGCTGCGCGCAGGCGATCCGCCTCGGCGCGATCAGCTTCATCGACAAGGCGGAACCGATGGAGCGGGTGGGACAGGAAGTCGAGAACGCCATCGAGCGGCGCCGCCTCGCCGACCAGGTCGCGGCGCTGCGCCGCGGCTTCGGCGTGGACTCGCCGCTGGTGGGGGCGAGTCCCGCCCTCGCCAAGCTCCAGCAGGCGATCGCCCGGGTCGCGCCGATCCCGAGCCCCGTCCTCATCCTGGGCGAAAGCGGAACCGGTAAGGAGTTGGTCGCGCGCGAGCTGCACCGCCTCGGCGCGGCGCCCAAAGGTCCGTTCATCGCCGTGAACAGCGCGGCGCTGCCCCACGAGCTGGTCGAGAGCGAGCTGTTCGGACACGAGCGCGGCGCCTTCACCGGCGCCGCCGCCACCCGCAAGGGCGCGTTCGAGGCGGCGAGCGGCGGCACGCTCTTCCTCGATGAAATCGGCGATCTCCCCCTCGCAGCCCAGGCGAAGCTGCTGCGCGTGCTCGAGGAGCGGCACGTGACCCGGGTGGGTGGTACGAAGACCATCGCGGTCGACACGCGCGTCGTCGCCGCGACGCACCGCGACCTCGAGAAGGAGGTCGCCGAGGGGCGGTTCCGCGAGGACTTGTATTTCCGGCTGAACGTGCACCCGCTGCGCGTACCGCCGCTGCGCGAGCGGCTCTCGGACGTCCCGGCGCTCGTCGAGCACCTCCTCGCGGCGACGTGCAGCCGGTTCGGGATCAAGCCCAAGAAAGCCGGTGTGGAGGTTCTCGAGGTTTTGATGGCGTACGACTGGCGCCGCAACAACGTGCGCGAGCTGCGCAACGTGGTAGAGCGGATGGTCATCGCGACGGACCGCGAGGAGCTCACCCGCGACGACGTGCCGGCCGAGATTCGTGATCATAAGCACGCCGTTTCACGCAGTTCCCACGCCTCTCCACGCAGTTTCGAAGAGCAGAAGGTGGAGGCCGAGCGCCAAATCATCGTCGCGGCGCTCGAGCGCAACGATTGGCACATCACGCATACGGCCAAGGAGCTGGGTCTCTCGGACCACGCGAGTCTCTTGAAGGTCATGCGCCGCCTCGGTGTCCAGCGCGACACGTAGACGCCTCGCGCGCGGTGTCCCGCCGGCCACGTCCGCAGAATCACATTGTGAATTGACAATGAGTTAGTCGCTGGTCCGTGGCCTGCTTTACTCCGGAGCGAACCCGCTCCTGGAGGAGCCATGCGGTACCAGTTCATGATCGATCGGCCCCGTGCGCGGGGCCGCGGTCTCGCCCTCGCTGTCGTCGCACTCATCAGTCTCGGCGTGGCCGGGTACGCGTTTGCCGCTTGCGGCGATCGCAACCCCGACCGGGCCAGCGCCGGCGAAGCCGCCCCCCCGACGCCGACCCCGATTCCGGCGCCGCCCACCAAGGCCGAGCCTGAGACGCCGGCACCCACCACGGCGTCCGAGTTCTTCACGGTCGGCCGCACGGCGTGGAAGGCCGGAGACTTCGCTCGTGCCGAGAGCGCCTTCGTGCAGGCGATCGCGCTCGATTCCACCCACGTCCGTAGTCGTCTCTACCTGAGCCGCGTCCTGATCGAGACGGGGCGTGCCGGAGATGCGCTGCAGCACATCGAAGCGGCGGTCGCGCTCGACTCGACGTCGAGTGAGCCGCTGCGGCTCCTGGGCCGGGCGTACGAGGTCCTGGGGCGTTCTGACGAAGCGATCGAGGCCTACAAGCGCTCGATCGTCAAGAACTCCGAGGATGTGTGGTCGCTCAACAACCTCGGATCGCTCTACATCAAGTTGGGCCGGTCCGAGGACGCGCTGGGCCCGATCGCGCGGGCGATCGAGCTGGAGAAGAGCGTGGCGATTTTCCACAACAACCTCGGCACGGCACTGGAGAAGACGGGGCACTTCACGGCGGCGGCGGAAGCCTATCGGGCGGCACTGGCGGCGGACAGCACGTTCGGCCCGGCGACGACGAACCTGACGCGCGTCGAGCAGCTCAAGGAAGACCCGGCCGCGCAGCCCGTCGATCTCGTGGCGCTGGCCAAGGCTTTTCTGGCTCAGATAAACCAACATTGAGCAGGAATCTGGAGACCCGGCCGAGCCCCCCTTTAACGGCCGGGTCTCCCGGTTTATGTTCCCGCTCCCATGAAAGCTACCGATATCCGCAAAGGGCACGTCCTGTTGATCGAGGGCCAACCCTGCCGAGTGATGGACTTCACGCACCGCACCCCGGGCAACCTGCGCGCGTTCGTGCAGGTCCGGTTCCGGAACCTGGTCACGGGCAACACGTTCGACCAGCGTCTCGCCGCGACCGACTTCCTGAACGAAGCGCGTCTCGATACCAAGGAGATGCAGGTGCTCTACCAGGATCAGGGCGGCGTGCACGTGATGGATCAGGAGACCTACGAGCAGTACACGCTCGACGAGCGCGCCGTCGGTGAGGACAAGGAGTGGTTGCAGCCGGAGATGGTGGTGCAGGTCGAGTGGCTCGACGGCCGCCCCATCGCCATCGAGCTGCCGCCGGTGATCGAGCTTCAGGTGGTGGAGACGTCGCCGGTGATGAAGACCGCGACCAAGAACGCGAGCACCAAGCCCGCCAAGCTCTCCAACGGTGTGACGGTGCAGGTGCCGGACTTCATCAGTCCGGGCGAGAAGGTCAGGGTCGACCCGCGCTCCGGGCAGTACCTCGAGCGGGCGAAATAAGACGGTCGATTGCGAAGGGCCGCAGGTCCCAGTCCGTCTTGCCGGTCACGAGCAGCTGCGCCAGCAGCTCCCCAATCGCGCTCGCAAACTTGAACCCGAACCCCGAGCAGGGGCTCGCGAGCAGCGCCTGAGGGTGCTCAGGGTGGTGGTCGATGAGGAAGTCCCCGCCCTGGACATTGGTGTAGAGGCAAACCGCCGAGCGGCGGTGCGCTCCGTTCGCCCCCGGCAGAAACCGCTTCAGCATCTTCCGCATCGCCGCGATCTCGTCAGCGCCTACGTCACGGCGCACCGTATCCGCGGTCGTGGGCTCGCCGCCGTGGTGAATCGTCGTCTTGATCTCGCCGTCCTCGATCGGGAAGGACGCGAACGCGGCGTTCGGCCCGAACTCCCACAACGCGAACGGACAGCGCGCACCGTCGAACTGCGCGATGTCGCCCGTCGGCGCGAACCAGTGCATCACAATGCGCTCGGCGGTCACGCGGACGCCGACGCTCTGCAGCGTATCGAGCATCCAGGGGCCGGCCGCAAGCAAGAGTTTCCCGCCGCTGTAAGTGCCCCGCGGCGTCGTCACGGTCACGCCGCCGCCCTTGACCGACCAGCGCGTGACCGGTTCGTCGAACTGCACGTCGATCCCGCCCGCCCTCGCGTAGTCGAGGCACGCCCCCACGCAGGTCTCGGGTGCCAGGACCCCGGCCCCCGCCTCGTAAAAACCGACCGCGCCAGGGTCTGGGCGAAAGGCCGGGAAGCGACGCCGGATCTCAGCGGGAGGCAGGATCTCGTAGGGCACCTTGTGGATGTCGGCACTTTCTTTGGACTTCGCGACGAACGTCCCATCACGCGCGCCGATGAATACACCACCGGTCACGTGCAGCAGCTGCTTTCCAGTGGCGGCTTCCATGCGGCGCCAACACTCGTAGGCGCGGCGTACGAGCGGGACGTAGCGGGGGTGCTCGAACGACGTCTCGCGGATGATGCGCGTGCCGCCGTGGGTCGAGCCGAGCGTATGCGGGGGGTGGTGCCGGTCGAGGGCGAGGACCCGCAGGCCCTTGTGGCCGGCGAGGTGGAACGCGGTGGCGGACCCCATCGCGCCGAGGCCGGCCACGATCACGTCGTACGTCACAGCTCGGCGTGCCGGAAGCAGGTCACCAGGTGGTCGTTCACCATTCCCACGGCCTGCATGAAGGCGTAGACGATCGTGGGGCCGACGAAGCGGAACCCCCGTTCGACCAGCGCCTTGCTCATCGCCTGCGACTCCCGTGTTGCGGCGGGGACGCTGCGCGTGGTCTTGCGCGCCTGGCGCAGCGGCGCGCCGCCCACGAAGGACCAGAGGAACTCGTCGAACGACGTCCCTGCTTCCACGAGCTTCAAGTAGGCGCGGGCACTCTTCACCGAGCTCTCGATCTTCTGGCGGTTGCGAATGATGCCGGGGTTCTTGAGCAGCTTGGCGATGCGGCGCCGGTCGTAGCGCGCCATCCGCTCGGGGTCGAAGCCGTCGAACGCCTCGAGGAAGGTGTCGCGTTTGCGCAGGATGATGGCCCACGAGAGGCCGGCCTGGAACCCGTCGAGCATCAGCTTCCCGAAGAGTTGGCGGTCGTCGTGGATGGGCACGCCCCACTCGCGGTCGTGGTAGGCGATCATCAGGTCGCTCGACTCCGCCCACTTACACCGCTCCATGTCCCGATCCTTGCAAGAGAAAGCCCCACACCACGCGGGGTGATGTGGGGCTTGATCTCAGTGCCGAGGGGGAAGGTTACTCCGTCCGTCCCCCGGTATTAGGGCCCCCACTCGTCTTCCCCTCCTGGACGATGATCAAGAACTTCGAATTCCGCCAGAACTGCTCCGGCGCCGAGATCTGCAGGCTGCCGGTGCCCGTGACCTTGCCTTGGTCGGTCCGGGGGGTCGCCAGGTATTCGAGGTCCTGGCGTGACGCGATGCGGTACTCGCTGGACGCGTCGGGCAGCTGAATCGCCGTCACGTCACGCTTATTGATCGGCGTGAACAGACTGGGATCGAGCTCGCGCGCCGGCGAGATGGTGCTGCCGGTGCGCCACAAAACGAAGAGCACGCGGCTCCCGCCTTCTTCCACGATCACGCCCTTCTGCTTCAGCTCGTCCTTGGTGCCGATGATGTAGTAGACGGTGTTCTCGCGCGTGGTGACGTTGGCGACGGTGTCGCGCAGCGCCACGTTCTCGGTCTCGAGGCTCGTCACCTGCTCGGTGAGTGAGGTGATCGTCGCCTTCTGGCTCTCGACGATGGCGCCGAGGTTGGTCGCCGTCGAATCGAGCGTGGCGCGCAGGCTGTCCGACAAGTTGGTGAGGCCCTTGATGCGACTCTGGGCTTCGTTCAGCCGGTTCTCCGTCTCACTCACGCGCGCCACGACGTAGCGCAGCTTCTGCATCATCGTGTCGCGCTGTGCGAGCAACGGGGTCTCGGATGAGGTACGGATCTGACGCCCGCGCACTTGCACCTTCGAGAGCGCCGAGCTGACATCGCTGAGCAGCCGGGCGCTGACGGCCACTTCTTGCAGCAAGCTGTCACGCTGCGCGTTCGCCTGCTCGAGATCGGCGAGCTTGCGCTCCGTCTCGGCCGACGTGCCGCACGCGTTCGCGACGACGAGCAGCGCCGCGAGGATGGGCTTGACGGTCATTGTCGTAGGCTCCCCAAGGGGTGAGATAGGCACCGCCTTCATACTGTCGAACCGCCCGGCGGTTCCGCGTGACACGCGTCACGCCGTCACGGGTTGCACGCCCGCAACACCCCGGCCAGTTTTGCACATGCGCCTGTTCGCCGGCACCTCCGGGTACAACTTCCCCGAATGGAAGGGGACGTTCTACCCGCCCAAACTCCCTACCGCGAAATGGCTTGAGTACTACGCGAGCCAGCTCGGCACCGTCGAGATCAACTACACCTTCTATCGGATGCCGACCCCCAAGATCGTCGCGGGGTGGGATGCGGTGACCCCCCCGGGCTTCAGCTTCGTCCTCAAAGCGCCCCAGCGCATCACGCACATCGCCCGGCTCAAGAACATCGACGACACGCTGCGCTTCTTTCTGGAGACGGCGCGCACCCTGGGTCCGAAGCTCGGGCCGATCCTGTTTCAACTGCCGCCCAACTTCAAAAAGGATTTGGACCGGCTGGGCGACATCCTCACCCAGTTACCGCCCGACCTGAAGTGCGCCTGGGAGTTCCGCCACGCCTCGTGGTTCGACGCCGAGACCTACGACGTCCTCCGGACCGGCAATGCCGCGTTGTGCGTCGCCGACACCGCAGAGGGGACGACGCCACGCGAGCCGACGGCGGACTTCGGGTACGTGCGACTACGCGACGAGGGGTATTCGAAGAAGGCGATGGAGGACTGGGTGGGAAAGGTTCGTGAGATGGGGAAGGGATGGACCGACGCCTACGTGTTCTTCAAGCACGAAGGAAAGGGCGAGGGGCCGAAGCTCGCCGCGAGGTTCGCGGGTCTGTTTTAGCCATGTAACCCCAGAGTCTGTGGCCGCGCCAACGCCGCAGAGGCTTCACGACACCTACCGCAGCTGCGCAACGCGATTCGTACCCTCAGGTTGCTCGGCATCCTCAGTATCGCACGAGAGCACAGATCTTGCGCTGCGCCGCGCCACGGCCCACGCGCGAATTGCCCTACGTGCAAGCTGTCACCGATCACGGGAGTGGATATGAATCTCCTCATCAAACCCTTCGCAGCGAAGTGCTGGAGGATCGTGTCGCTTGTCGCAGTGCTCGCCGCGGTCGCTTCGTGCGACCGCGAGCAGCGTTCCATCACGGGTGCGCCCGGCGGTGCTCCCTACGCTGCAGCGGCTGTGACGACGTCAAGTGTCACTATCTCTCCAAACGGGGACACGTTTCTCAATCTTGATGCGATGAACAACGCGGCGAACGACAGCCTGAACCTCTATACGTGGCCTGACAACAAGATTGCGAATGCTATCGTGATGAAGTTCGATCTCACGAGCATCCCGACTGGATCGACCATAATCAGCGCGACGCTGAATCTCTATCTCTTTGACAGTGATGCCACGACGGATTCCACGTATACGGTTACCGTTCACAGGATCGTCAACAAGAACCCGACTATCACAAGCACCACTGGGTATACGTACGACGGTGTCCACGGGTGGACGCCGAATGGGTGTTGTTACAACAACGTGCCCTTGGCGCAGGCCGATATCAGCACTCCAGTGGATACTAGGAGCATTGACAAAACCGTTGGATTCAAGCAGTGGGATGTGACGTCCATCGTACAAGGGTGGTTCAACACTCCGGCCACCAATTTCGGCCTGCTCGTGAATTCCGATCCATCGAAGCTGGCGGATCGTCACCGCTTTTTCAGGAGCAACGAGGCCGCAGTCGACTCTCAACGTCCCTACCTCACGGTTGTATACACTCCTCCTGCCGGCGGCGGCGGAGTCGTCTTCCAGAGCGACTGGAGCACGGCGCTCGGAACGTCGAAGCGGGCGGTCTATGACAGCAGCGCGCCCTATGGACCGTGGACGAACTATTGGGAGTTCAACCTTGGCGACACCACGGTGCAGTTGCTTTCCGTGGTAGCCGGCGGTCCCAACGGAGGCAACGCGCTGCGCGTGCAGCAGCGGGGCGCCATCCCAGGGTACTCCGCCGTGGTTCAGGTGGACCACCCCGTCCCACCCGCGACGGACTTCTACGTGCGGTTCTACATGCGCAACGACGACACGTCGCCCGCGGACGATCATGTCGTCACCGTGGACATCTACAAGTACGAGAACCTCACCTACATCAAGAAGGACAACTACAACCCCGCCGGCTGGCACTTCGTCAGCAGCATGTTCGGCTGCGGCTATACGTATCCCATCGGGCACTGGGGTCCGAATGTGACTCTCACCCGCGGGGCCTGGTACAGGTTCGAATACTTCGTCGATTACATCGATTCGACGCACATACAGGTGCATCCGCGGGTGTACGACGCGACCGGCACGCAGATCCTTGGTGACTCCGACTTCCAGCAGTCAGACTTCGGGAGCGCGATGTGGAACGGCCGCAATGACTGGACGCTGGCGTCCTATTATGCCGCGGGGTACAACTTCTGCGTGAACCCATCCCCGAGTGAGCAGAACCCGGACAATCTTACGCCCCTGACCAGCTTCGCGCTCGGCAACAATGGCCAGAACGGCGCAGTCGATACGGGACTGTACTGGTACTACGCCGGCGTGCAGATACGCACCGACCGCTGGCCCGGTCCGTAACGGAGGCTTGCGCCGTGGGGGCGGCGTCGGCGCGAGTCGGCGCCGCCCTCGTCAGGAAGCTTTACGCTTCTGCTTCGCCGGCTTGCTCTCGGCGGCGCCTTTTCCACCCTTCAAGCTCGCCTTCAGCGCTTCCATCAGATCGAGGATCTGGGTCTTCGGCGCCTCGGTCGGCTCCTCGGTGATCTCCTTGCCATCGACCTTCTGCTGGATCTGGTCGAGGATCCGCCGCCGCACGTTGTCCTTGTACTCCTGCGGCCGGAACTCTTCCGACGTCCCCTGATCGATGAACTTGATCGCCATGTCCAGCTCGGTCTTCTTCACTTCGGTCTTGGGGATCGGCACGTCGGCGATCGACCGCAGCTCCTCCGGGTAGCGCAGCTGCTCCATCGCGAGACCGTTCTCCATCGGGCGGACGAGGATCAGGTACTGCTTGCCGCGCGCCGCCCACTGGCCGATGGCGATCCGGCCGGTCTTCTTGAGCGCATCCGATAGCAGCTTGTAGGCGCGCTCACCGCCCTTGTCGGGACCCAGGAAGTACGTCTTGTCCACGTAGATCCGGTCGACCTGGTCGGCGGGCAGGAACTCGGTGATCTCGATCGCCCCGGTGCCGCGCGGCTCTTCCAGCTTCTTCAGCTCGTCGGTCGTGAAGAGGACGTACTGCCCTTTGGTGAACTCGTAGCCCTTGATCATGTCCTCCTTCTCGACTTTTTCGCCGTCCTTGGAGCAGACGTACTGCTGCTTCAACCGGGATCCGTCCTTCTTGTGGAGCCAGTTGAACGAAATGTTCGCGGACGATTCGCCGGCGGAGAACATCTTGACCGGCACCGACACGAGGCCGAAGGAGACGGTGGCCGAACCGATGGAATGAGCGCTCATAAGGGGCTATGATAACCACACCGCTCTCATGCCCGCAAACCGTAAGGGTCCGCCGCCCCCGCCGCCCCCGCCGCCCGCGCCCGCGAACGATCCGCTAGGCGCGTATCGCGCCAAGCGTTCGCTCGACCGCACCACGGAACCGGGGGCGCGCCCCGCCACGCCGGCGCCCAAAGCGGGGGGCCTCTTCATCGTCCACATGCACGCCGCGACCCGGCTGCACTGGGACCTGCGTCTCGAAATGGAAGGGGTGCTGCGGTCGTGGGCCGTCCCCAAAGGACCCTCCGCCAACCGCGCCGACAAGCGCCTCGCCGTCAACGTCGAAGATCACCCCATGGAGTACGGCGACTTCGAGGGAATCATCCCCGAGGGCAATTACGGCGCCGGCGAAGTGATCGTATGGGATCGCGGCGTGTGGGTGCCGCTCGAGGACCCGTTCGAGGGCTTCAAGAAGGGCAAGCTGCTCTTCGAGCTGAAGGGCTACAAGCTGCGGGGTAAGTGGACCCTCGTGAAGCTCAAGAAGGGCGTGAAGGAATGGCTGTTGATCAAGGAGAAGGACGCCTACGCCGATCCCGACAAGCCCTATTCCGACGAGTCGGTGCTCTCGGGAATGACGGTCGAGGAGCTGCGCGCCGCGAAGGATCGCGCCGCCCCCCTCAAGAAGGAGCTCGAGAAGCTCGGCGCCCCGAAGCGCGCCGTGCGAGTCGCGGACACCGAGCTGATGCTCGCCGAGACACGTGAAGAGGCGTTCTCGAAAGCGGGCTGGGTCTTCGAGCTAAAGCTCGACGGGTATCGACTGCGAGCCGCGCGGGAGGACGGTGAGGCGAAGCTCGTCTCTCGCAACGGCCACGACATGACGGCGGCGTTTCCGGAGATCGCGCGTGCGGTGGCGGCCTTGCCGTACGAGGGCCTGATTCTCGACGGCGAAATCGTCGTGGCGGACGACGCGGGCCGGCCGAGTTTCAATCGCCTCCAGAACCGCGCCAGGCTGTCCAGCCTTCCCCTCATCAAGCGAGCGGCCGTCGAAACGCCCGCCACGTTCTACGTCTTCGACTTGCTTGCCTTCGAGGGGTACGACGTCCGACCGCTGCCGCTCGTCAAGCGCAAGGCGGTTCTCGCGAAGCTCTTGCCGCGCGCCGGCGCGTTGCGTTACTCCGATCACTTCGAGACGAAGGGCGAGGAGCTGTACGAGCATGTCGTCCAGCTCGGGCTCGAAGGGATCATGGCGAAGCAGGCCGATGCTCCCTACCGCGGCGGCCGCTCCGCCAACTGGCTCAAGATCCGCGCCGATCGCACCGACGACTTCGTCGTGGTGGGCTACTCGCGTCCCAAAGGCTCGCGCGGCGGGTTCGGCGCGCTGCTCGTCGGCGGGTACGTCGACGGAAAGCTCACGTTCATCGGCCGGGTCGGGTCGGGCTTCGACGCGAAGCAGCTCAAGGAGGTGGGCGCGGAGCTCGAGGCTGCCGTGCGGCCCACGACACCATGCGAGGCGGGGCCGATCCCCCAGGGCGATGACGTCGTCTGGGTCGAGCCGCGGCTCGTCATCGAGGTACGCTACAAGGAGATCACGCCGGATGGACTGCTCAGGCAGCCGGTGTTCATGCGGTTCAGAGATGACAAGGAGCCGAAGGACTGCGTGATGGCGGGGGATAGGAGCCGGGAGTCGGGAGACAGGGACGCCGAGCCCGCCCCCGTTCCTATCTCCCAACTCCCGACTCCTGAGGTTCAGTTCTCCAACCTCGACAAGATCTTCTGGCCCGACGAGAAGTACACCAAGGGCGACCTGATCGAGTACTACCGGGCCATCTCGCCCTGGCTGCTGCCGTACCTGAAGGACCGGCCGGTCGTGCTGACTCGGTTCCCCGATGGGATCACCGGCAAGTCCTTCTTCCAGAAGGATGCACCCGGTTTCATCCCCGAATGGCTGCGCACCGAACGGATGTGGAGCGAGGACACGCAGCGCGAGATCGACTACTTCGTCTGCGACAACCTCGAGTCGCTGCTGTACCTCGCGAACATGGGGACGATCCCGCTGCACGTGTGGGGCAGCCGCGCGGCGACGCTGGAGCAGCCCGACTGGTGCATTCTCGACCTCGACCCCAAGGATGCGCCCTTCGCTCATGTCGTGAAGGTCGCCCGCGTGGTGAAGGATCTGTGCGACGAGATCGACCTCCCGGCGTTCATCAAGACGAGCGGCTCTACGGGCCTGCACGTCATGCTGCCGCTGGCACGGCTCGTCACCTACGAGCAGGCGCGTCAACTCGGCGGCCTGCTCGCCCGCGTGGTCGCCAACGAGTTGCCGGACATCGCGACCGTGACGCGGCAGGTGGGGAAGCGCGGCGGGCGGGTGTATCTCGACTACGTGCAAAACGGGCACGGCAGGCTGCTCGTCGCGCCGTTCAGCATTCGGCCCCTGCCGGGGGCGCCCGTCTCGATGCCGCTCGAGTGGCGCGAGGTCACGCCCAAGCTCGATATCCGCAAGTTCACGATCAAGAACGCGCCCGCCCGCATGAAAAAGCTCAAGGACGACCCGTTGCTTCCCGTGCTCGAGGTGCAGCCCGATCTGGTGCGGGCGTTGGAGCGGCTCAACGAGCGCCTCGAGTGAAGGAGTGTCCTCCCTCCCCGAGGACTGAGTTATGACTTTTAGCGCGCTTTCGCTTGACCAATCTCCATGGACCGGGGTACGTGCTTGCACCCACCGTAAGGAGCGTGCCCTGTGTCCATTCGCCTGGTTCGCATCATTGCGCTGAGCGCCGCAGCGGGACTGATCGCCTGCGCACGAGATAACCGGCTGCCCGTCAGTCCGCCCGCGCTCGACGTCACCGCGGGTGGCGTAGTTAGCGGGAACGTGCTGGGGCCGTCGGGCAGCATCTGCAATTCCCTCCCCGCTGGGACCCGGCTGCAGGTAAACGTCATCAACATCGTCACAGGGCAAGCCGCGGGGCAGCAGGTTCGCTCGTGTCCGGATAACACCTATACGTTCTCCCTCCCGCCGAGCACGTATCTCCTGCGCGTGACGCTCCCGACGAGCACCTTGACGGCGAGCGGCTTCCCGTGGCGCACGATCACTGTGCCGCCGGTCGAAGTCACCGACGGGGCTGTCGCCCGCGACCTGCCGGTGACGCCCGGCATCCCGGTGGGCGGCGGTGTGACGATCGACGGACAGCCGCTCGAGGGCGTGGCGCTGAATCTCACGTATGCGCAGGCGCCCATCTTCGGCGTCGCCGCGACCACGAGCGGTCCCGACGGGGCGTGGGCGGAATTCTTCGGCCGGAGCCCCGCGCTTCTCCAGAGCGGGATTCGCGTTCAGCCGTCCATCCAGTGCGACGCCCTGGGCGCCCTGCTGGTCACGCCGCCGCGCACCGCTGCGTTCCTCTTCCCCGACGAAGCGAGCGGGATCTCGTGCGGCTTCACCGAGGCGCCCGCGGTGCAGTTCTCGCACACGCGCACTCGGCTCGTCGTCACGCCCGGCCCCGGCGACATCGGCAACACCGGAGTGGACCTGTCCGACCAGTTCGGGCTGGGCTGGGGCGTGCAATTCCCGGTGAACCCAGGCGAGCGCCCGCGCCACGGGTCCATCACGTTGTCGCAACTCTTCTTGGGCGGCTTGATCGTGGGCATCCGGCCCGACCGCGTATTGACGGGCGTCGATATCAACGGGGAAGCGCAGTGCGCACCCGTCTGTCGCGATTTCGGCCTCGACGGACGCGTCCAATACAATACGTCGCCGCAGTTCGGCACCAAGGTGACGTGGCGCTATTCGGACGCCACCTCTTCCGAGGGGGTTGGCCTCAAGGTCGTGCAGAAGTCCTACGACGGCGTACCGCCCGCGGACTACGTTCTGTTCCGGTTCACACTCACGAATTCAGCAGCCGCGCCGCTGACATTCTACGCCGGCATGTTCGCCGATTGGGACATTGACGACGATTACCTCGACGATGTGGGTGCGACCGATTTGAACGGCCGCCTGATGTACATGACCAACGCGAGCGGCGGCATCGCCGCAGGCTCACTCATCCTCAGCGACGCGCCCGTCTCGGGCAACGCATTCTTTAGCGCCTTCGACACTCCGACGGCGACGTTGGTCGCCGCCATGGCCGGCGACTTCTCGACGCCGTCGGTGGATACACCCGACGATTATCGGTACGTCCATGCGGTGGGCCCGATCACCCTCGCCCCCGGCGCGGCGCAGGACGTTTGGATTGCCATCGTTGCGGGGGATGATCCGTCGCAGCTCCTGACGAACGCCGCCGCCGCGGGAGCCGACGTGGCTAACCGGCGCAGCGGAGGCAATACGGAGGCCATGGCGCCGGAGGGCGCGACTCCCGAACAGGTGATCTTGAATCGGGGCGCGCCCGCAACACGCTCGACCGCCATCTGCAAGCGGGGGTGCGCCCCGGCTCGTCTTCAGTAGGTCGGGCTGCGCGAAGGTCGAGGGCGTCGTCTAGCTGTCGCGGCCCTGGGGCCGTAGAATCTCAGCCCGCACCCAACCCTAGGGATCTATGACGCTTCTGCTGCTCGCCGCGCTGGCCCTGCAACGCCCAGCCGCGCCCGCACCCGTGCGTGACACGACCGCTCGCGACTCGGTGACGAAGTTCCTCGAGTCGTTCACCTATCGGGGCCTCGGCCCGGCGGCGTACTCGGGCCGCGTCACGGCGATCGCGGTGCCCACGACGGCGGAGCCGCGCCCCAAGACGTTTTATATCGGGTCGGCGGGGGGCGGCGTCTGGAAGACCGCCAACGAGGGCGTGACCTGGCAGTCGGTCTCGAGCGGCCTCGGCAGCGAGACCGTGGGCGACCTCGCCGTCGCGCCGTCGGATACGAACATCGTGTGGGTCGGCACCGGCGAGAAGAACAGCCTGCGGTCGCAGTACTGGGGCGACGGCGTCTACAAGTCCACCGACGGCGGCCGCAACTGGATCAAGATGGGCCTCGCCGACTCGCGCGCGATCGGCCGCATCGTGATTCATCCGACGGGCCCCGACACCGTGTACGTCGCCGCCCTGGGCCACCTGTGGGGCGCGAACAACGAGCGTGGCGTCTACAAGACGACCGACGGCGGCAAGACGTGGAACCGGATCCTGTTCGTCAACGACACTACTGGGTTCGTGGATCTCGAGATGGACCCGCGCGATCCGAACACACTGTACGCCGCCGCGTGGCACCGGCTCCGCTGGGGCGGCAGCCACATGGAAGGGATCGGCGCCGGAAGCGGGCTCTACAAGACCAGCGACGGCGGCCGCACCTGGGTGCGGCTCACCGATCCCGCCAAACCGCACGGCCTGCCGACCGATCGCATCGGCCGCATCGGCATCGCCATCTCGCCGCAGAATCCGAAGCTCGTGTTCGCGATGATCCCGGTGGACCGCGGCGTCACCGATCCGGCGCAGGGGCGCTTCGGCGGCGTGTTCCGCTCCAGCGACGCCGGCGCCACGTGGACGCAGGTCAACGACCTGCAGGCGATCCCGCACTACTACTACGACGAGATCTGGGTCGATGCGTCCGACAGCCAGCACGTGTTCGTGAACGCGGCGCCGCTGATGGAGAGCAAGGACGGCGGCCGGACCTTCGCGCCCGAGTCGCTGTCGCGCGTGCACGGCGATCATCACGCCCTGTGGTTCGATCCCCACGACGCAGCGCACCGTATCCTCGGCAACGACGGCGGCGCCTACGTCACGTTCGATGCGGGCCGGGCCTGGTGGCACATGCCGATCCCGATCGGCCAGTTCTACACGGTGATCGTGGACAGCTCGCTCACGCCCTATCAGATCTGCGGCGGCTTGCAGGACAACGGCGTGTGGTGCGGGCCGAACGCCACGCGGGACGCGACCGGCGTCACCGACGCCGACTGGTATCCCGTGAACGGCGGCGATGGCATGTGGGTGCAGATCCCGCCCAACGACCCGTGGACGGTGTATTCGGGCTCGCAGTTCGGTGTCGTGTCGGCGTTCGATTTGCGCACCGCGAAGCGCGACGATATCCAGCCCGCCGCGCTCGACGCGGGCACCGAGAGTGGCTACGAGTTCACGTGGGACTGGACCGCCCCGATCCTCGTCTCCGCCTTCGATTCGACGACCGTCTATCTGGGCGCGAACCGGCTGTTCCGGCTGCGCCAGCACGGCAAGGATTACGACACGTTGGGTCCCGATATGACGCGCACGCCGCGCCAGAATCCGGCGCCCGAGGCGGGCCACACGAGCTATCACGCGATCTTCTCGATCGCCGAGAGCCCGAAGACCGCGGCGGTGTTGTGGACCGGGACCGACGACGGATACATCTGGGTGTCGCAGGACACGGGGCGCACTTGGACCAACGTCACGAACAACTTCCCCCGCGGCGCCGCCACGACCTGCTGGGTGTCGACGATCGCCGCGTCCTACCACGCCGCCGGGACCGCGTGGGTGACCTACGACTGCCACTACCGCGACGACTACCGGCCGCACGTATGGCGTACGACCGATTACGGCCGCACGTGGACGGAGCTGGTGAACGGTCTCCCCGCCGACCGCGGCAGTGCGACCGTGTTCGAGAGCCCGCGCAACCCACGCGTCCTGTGGGTGGGGACGTCGGACGGCGTGTACGTCACCGTCGACGGCGGCCAACGCTGGCGGCGTTTCGGGAAGACCTTCCCGCACGTAATGGTCGAGCGCATGGCGATGTCGTTCCGGCAACACGACCTCGTCGTCTCGACGCACGGCCGCGGTTTGTACGTGGTGGGCGTCGGGCCGGTCGAGGAATACAGCGACTCGGTGCTGACCGACTCGATTCATCTGTTCGAGGTGGCGCCCGCCTACCAGTATCGCGAGCGGCGCACGCATCCCTCGTTCGGCAGCTACCCGTTCGTCGCCCCGAATCCGCCGCGCGGGGCGGTGATCTCGTATTACCTCAAAGACATGCAGCCCGACGGCGTGAAGCTCGTGATCACGAACGCCGCCGGCGACACGATGCGCACCCTGACCGGCTCCGGATTCCCTGGGCTGCAGCGGGTCACGTGGGAGCTGAACCGTGACCGGCCGCGGCCGCGCGGGTTGGGTGACCCGACATCCGCCGAGGAGCTGCGACAGGCACTGCCGGGGGAGTACGTCGTCCGCCTCACACTCGGCAAAAGGCGGCTAGAGCAGAAGATCGTCGTGACGGAGCTGGGGCCCGATCGCCTGGGGAGAATACGATAGGGACGGGGGAGGGGGGACGGGGGAAGGGTGAATCACTTGCTCGTCGCGCCGACTGGCGCGCGTGCCCTGCTCGTGCTGGCGCACGGGGCCGGCGCGGGGATGCGCCATCCGTTTCTCGAAACGATCTCGCAGGCGCTCGGGGAACGGCGAGTAGCGACGTACCGCTACGAGTTCCTCTATATGGAAAAGCGGGCGGGCCGGCCCGATCCTCCCGCGGTGGCCGAGGCGCGCGTGCGTGAGGCTGTGCTCGATGCCGCCCGCGTCGCGCCTGGGCTCCCGCTGTTCGCCGGTGGGAAGTCGTTCGGGGGCCGGATGACCTCGCAGGCGCAAGTGAACCAGCCGCTCCCCGGCGTAAGCGGCCTCGTGTTCTTGGGCTTTCCCCTGCATCCGCCCGGAAGGCCCGGCACGACGCGCGCGACGCACCTGTCGGAGGTGCGAGTGCCGATGCTATTCCTTCAGGGGACGCGCGACGAGTTCGCCGGACTCGATCTGTTGCGACCGATCGTCAAGCAACTCGGTAAAGACGCGACGCTGCATGTTGTCGAGGGGGGCGACCACTCGTTCAGGGTGTTGAAGCGGACGGGTCGTACCGAAACGGACGTGATGACTGAGCTGACAGAGACCATTACCTCGTGGGTTACGCATGCCTAACTACTGGCTAGTCAAGACCGAGCCGAGCACCTACAGCTTCGACGACCTGAAGCGCGAGGGCGTCGCGACGTGGGACGGTGTGAAGAACCCGGTCGCGCTGAAGCATCTACGCGCGATGCAGGCGGGAGACGAGGTCTTCGTGTACCACACGGGCAACGAGAAGTCCGTCATCGGCACCGCGACGGTCGTGGCCCCCGGTGATCCGCCGAAGCTCAGGGCGAAGGGACCGCTCGCCCGTCCCGTCACGCTGGCGGAGATCAAGAAGGACGAGACGTTCGCGGACTCGCCGCTGGTGCGGATCGGCCGTTTGTCGGTGATGCCTGTGGCGCTGGCGCAATACCAGAAACTCTTGAAGCTCGGCGGCGCGAGCGTATAATAGCGGCTCTCTTCGACCGGAGTCTCTCCGTCCATGTCCCGCCTCTTCGTTCTCGCGGCTTGCGCGCTGCCACTCTGCGTTCCCGCCGCCGCGCAACGACGCGCCCGTGCCACTCCACCCGCGGCGACCGCGACGCCGGCCGCCGGCTTCGATACCTCGCTCTACAACGCGCTCGAGTGGCGCTCGATCGGTCCGTTCCGGGGCGGGCGTGTCACCACCGTCGCGGGCCACGCCGATCAGCCGTCCACGTTTTACTTCGGCGCGACGGGCGGCGGCGTGTGGAAGACGACCGACGGCGGTCTCACGTGGCAGCCGATCACGGACAAGGACTTCCACACCGGCTCGATCGGCGCGATCGAGGTCGCACCCTCGGACCCGAACGTCATCTACGTCGGCACCGGTGAGTCGCCCATCCGCGGCAACGTGTCCCCGGGCGACGGGATGTATCGGTCCACCGACGCCGGCAAGACGTGGGTCGCATCGGGGCTGCGCGACGCCGGGCAGATCGGCGCGATCCGCGTGCACCCCGGCAATCCCGACCTCGTCTACGTGGCGGTGCTGGGCCACGCCTTCGGCCCGAATCCGGAGCGGGGCGTGTTTCGCTCCAAGGACGGCGGGCGCACCTGGGACAAGATCCTGTTCCGCTCGGACTCGGCGGGCGCGATCGACCTGGCGATGGACCCGGTGAACCCGCGCATGCTGTACGCCGCCTTCTGGCAGGCGCGGCGCGGCCCCTGGTACCTCTCGAGCGGCGGCCCCGGCAGCGGCCTCTTCAAGTCCACCGACGGCGGCGACACCTGGAAGGAGATCACGCGCAATGACGGCCTGCCCAAAGGCGTCATCGGCAAGATCGGCGTGACGGTCTCGGCCGCAGACCACGAGCGCGTCTGGGCGATCGTCGAGGCTGAGGACGACGGCGGCGTGTTCCGCTCCGACGACGCCGGCGCCACGTGGCGGCGCACGAACGAAGAGCGGAATCTGCGGCAGCGCGCCTGGTACTACACCCACATCCACGCCGATCCCAAGGACCCCGAGACCGTCTACGTGCTGAACACCGGGCTGTATCGCTCGGTGGACGGGGGACGGACATTCACGGCGATTCGCGCGCCCCACGGCGACAATCACGCCCTCTGGATCGCCCCGAACGATCCGATGCGCATGATCAACGGCAACGACGGCGGCGCGAACGTCAGCTACAACGGCGGCGTCACCTGGACCGGTCAGGACAATCAGCCCACGGCACAGTTCTACCACGTCACCGCCACCACGCACTTTCCCTACCGGGTCTGCGGCTCGCAGCAGGACAACAGCACCGTGTGCATCGCCGCCCGCACCGACGGCGGTGGCATCACTCAAAAAGATTGGTACGAGGTGGGCGGCGGCGAGAGCGGCTGGATCGTCGCGCGGCAGGACGACCCCGACATCGTGTTCGCCGGGAGCTACAGTTACCTCTCGCGCCTCGACCGCCACACCAACCAGGAACGCAACGTCACGCCCTGGCCTGAGAACCCGATGGGGTGGGGCGCGGCCGACCTGAAGTACCGCCTGCAATGGACATTCCCGATCGCGCTGTCGCCGTTCAATCCGCGCGTCCTCTATGCCGGCGCGCAGGTGGTGTTCCGCTCCACCAACGAGGGCCAGAGCTGGGACGTGATCAGTCCCGACCTAACGCGCAACGACAAGTCCAAGCAGGGCCCGTCGGGCGGGCCGATCACGAAGGACAACACCAGCGTCGAGTACTACAACACGGTGTTCGTCATCGCGCCGAGCGCACGCGACAGCAATCTCATCTGGGTCGGGACGGACGACGGCGAGGTGCAGCTCACCCGCGACGGCGGCAAGACGTGGACGAACGTGACGCCTCCCGCGCGTGACCTGCCGGAGTGGTCGTTGATCAGCTCGGTGGAGCCGTCGCCGCACGACGCCGGGACGGCGTACGTCGCCGCCACGCGCTACAAGTGGGACGACTTCCATCCCTACGTCTTCAAGACGACCGACTACGGGAAGACGTGGCGCAAGATCGTCGGCGGCATTCCGGACACTCATTTCATCCGGGTGGTGCGCGAAGATCCCATGCGCCGCGGGTTGCTCTACGGCGGCGGCGAGTTCGGCGTGTACGTCTCGTTCGACGACGCACGGCCGTGCGTTTTGGATCCTCGACGATCTGACACCGCTGCATCAGCTCGCCGACTCGGTGGCGCGCGCGACGCGGTTCCTCTTCACGCCGCGCGACCCCTACCGGATGGGCGGCGGCGGCGGCTTCGGGTTCGCGCCCTCGGGCGTGGGCGCGAACCCGCCGAGTGGCGCGGTCGTCTTCTTCTACCTGAAGGACAAGCCCGATTCCACCGCCGACGTGCGGCTCGATTTCCTCGATTCCCGCGACTCGGTGATCCGGCGGTTCACCACCCGCCCCAAGGACCCAGGTGATTCGCTCAAAGTTCGGGCGGGGATGAACCGGTTCGTGTGGAACCTGCGCTATCCCGAGGCGAGCAAGTTCACCGGCATGATCTTCTGGGCGGGGGGCACGCAGGGACCGGTAGCCGTTCCGGGCACCTACAAGGTCCGGCTCACGGTGGGCGACTGGTCACAGACTCGGAGCTTCACGCTCAAGAAGGACCCGCGCGTGGCGGCCAGCCCCGAGGACTACCAGCGCCAGTTCGATGTGCTGATCCGCATCCGCGACCGGGTCAGCGCCGCGAACGACGCCGTGAAGCGGATCCGCGATGTGAAGGAGGCGCTCGACGGGGCGGCCACGCGGGCGCGCGGCCTGCCCGGAGATGCGGGGAAGCGCATCGGGCAGCTAGCCGACTCCATCAAAGCGCGGCTCTCCGCGATCGAGGGGGAGATCTATCAGGTGAAGAATCGGAGCAGCCAGGACCCGCTCAACTATCCGATCCGTCTGAACAACAAGATCGCCGCCCTGGCCGGAGTGGTGGCGAGCGCCGACGCGGCGCCCACCGACCAGTCCGTTCAGGTATTCGAGCAGCTGACGGCCGCGCTGCAGGCGCAGCTCGACCGGCTGAAGGCGGTGCTGGACGCCGACATCCCGGCCTTCAACAAGCTGGTGAAGGACAGCGACGTCCCGGCGGTGATTCTGAAGTAACTAGTGGCGCCGCGCGAGCTTCTTCGTCGAGCGCCCACCGTCGCGGGCGGCGGCCAATCCAGCGGCCACGCCCGCGACGAGCGCCGCCTTGCCGGCGGCCTTGAGCACGCGCCCCGTCTTCTGCAGGGCCTGCTTGACGCGGCGCCGCCGCGCGGCCGATTCCGCCCGCTGACGCGCCGCCTTGAGGAGACGGTCTGCCTCACGCAACGCCACCGTCGCCGCCTGCTTGGCTTTCTGTGCGGCCTGCTGGGCCACTCGCTTCCACCGATCGGTTCCGGTTGTCATGGCTCGTGCCCTCCTTTGTGGGGTGTTTTGACCCCAGGCATGCGCTCGGGTTCCGCTCCGGTCAACCCTCCGGCCGGGACGCCACCCGCACCGTCGTCACCGGGGCTGGGGCGGGGCGCCAGCGGCGCGTCGCGAGCCACGCGGCGGCCGCGATGGCGCCGAGCGGGATGATGACGCCGAGCGACTGCACGAGCACCGCCAGGAACGTCACGAAGTTGCGCCAGGCTTGCCGGAACGCCTCGCCCATGACGCTCCTCCCGGCGCTCCCCACGACCGGCACGGGCTCGTGGACCGAGACCGTCAGCGTGCTCATCGCGGTATGGGCCTTGAGATAGCGAAGGCGGCCCTCGTAGCGCTCGATCTCTTCGCGGACTCGCGCCAGCGATTGCTCGACGTCGAGAACGTCCTTCAGTTTGCCGGTGCGCGTGGCGAGGAGATCGATCAGCCGCCGCTCCAGCCGGTGCGCGTTGTCCATCCGCGCCGTGACATCCACGTACTCCTCGCCCACATCTTCGGTCTCGACGTTTGCCGACTCGAGCTTGCCGATCGGCTTGAGGCCCGCGAGGGCCTCGTCGAACCGGATGGCGGGGACTTTGACTTCGATCGTCGCACTGCGCAGCTGGCCCTCTCCCGTTTGAATCGTCGTGTTCGCGACGAAGCCTCCCACGCGCCCCGCGAGCTCACGCACCGCCGCGACCGCGGGCTCGAGCGAGTCTACCTTGACGGACGCGGTGGCGGTGCGGATCACCATGTCGGTCACCGCCGGCATCGATAAGGCGGCGTCGGCAACGTCCGTCACGACGACTTCGCTGAGACTCGCTGGGGCTGGGCGGCCCTCGGCGCTGAACCCGAGCATCGGTCGGCGGGCGGCACTCGCTGACGTACGGAGCAGGTCAGCCTGATTGGCGACCAACGAATCGGAAGCCATTCGAGTTGCGGGATCGCCGCAGGCGAGCAATGTGAGCGATGCGAGGGCGAGCAGCGAGCGTCGTTTCACGGGGCAGCTCCTGTGAGGGGACTGCCTTAATGAGACGCCGCTCCCATGAACGCATGCACAGGAGCGGCGTGACAGATCGCCGAACGGTCGATGACGGTTCGGTTACATCATGACGCCGAGCGCTGCCGCGGCCTTCTTCAGGTCCTTGGCCTTCACCCACAAGAGCGTTCCGAAACGTCCCATTCCCGAACAGATCGCGGCGACCGCGGTCACGTTCAGCTTGGCGGCGCCGAGCTTGGCCAGCACTTCGGACAGCGCCCCGACGCGATCGTCGCCGTCGATCAAGAACGCCTTCTTCGGGCCTTTGAGTTTGAGCTTCGCCGCCTTGGCGATGGCGACGAACGCCGCCGGATCCGCCGGCACGAAGTCCGCCTGCGACTTGCGCTGGCTCGGGAACGCCGAGAAAGCCAGCAGGTTCACCCGTGCGTCGCGCAGCACCCTGAGGAGCTTCGCCCCTTCGCCCGCTTTGTCGGGCACCATCGTGTAGAAGTAATCCACCAAGCGTGTCGCGTCTGCCATGGCCGCCTCCGGTGGGCCGTTGCGCCTAGGTATGCGCTGGGGGAACTGGGTCGTCAAGGACGCCGTAGGTTTGGGCATGCCTGAGGGTGGATTCGCCGATCGCCTCGCCAGGTTGCGCCGCGAAGCCACCCGGGAGTGGAAGCGGCGCACCAACCAGCGCAAGCGCCAGAAGCGGGAGCCGCGCGACTGGCGCCTGCTGGGCGTCGAGCTGCTCCAGGGTCTGCTCCGCCTGGTCGCGATCGTTGCCCTGCCGTTCGTGGTGCTGGTGCGTGGCGCCGTGTTCTTCTACGAGCACGGCAACGTGCCGTCCTGGCTGGCGCTCTCCGTCTCGGCGCTCCTCACGATCGGGTTGGTCACGCTGTACGCGGCGTCGCTGCTGCGCCGGTTCACCGGGCGCCCGCCCGTGCTCCTGCTCGCGAAATGGGTGGCGTTGCCGCTCGTCGTCGTGTACTGCGGGTTCTCCCTCCTCTATCTCTCGCGCGTCAACGCCAAACCCGAGGTGCGCGCCTACTACGGGACCGTGCACCCCTTGCTGCGGCTGGCACTCTCCACGTGGATCCTGGTCGACGACAAGCTCGTCGTCACCGACATGCGCCGCGCGCGCGAGGACTACGCCCGCATGGGGTTGCCGGTGAACGAGACGTCGCTGCATTACCGCCAGGCGGACGGCTGGGTGCACGCCGTCGACCTGCGTACGGCCAACCGCGGCTGGTTCAGGAACCGCCTGACCCAGGTCTACTTCTGGATGATGGGGTTCAACACGCTGCGACATGTGGGGACGGCCGATCACCTGCACGTCGACATCCGCTAGCCGAAGAGCTGTTGCAGCTCCGCGTAGGGGATCCCATATGCCGCGAGCGTACCGTACGTCCCCTTGTCCTTCCACTCGCGCGCCATGCGGCGCACCAAGCCGAGCGTGGCGCGCATCGGGGCGGATCCGAACGTCACGCGCCGCACGCCCAGCGCTTCCAACGCCGTGAGGGTCGGCGCGTCGGGAGCGCCGAGGATGTTGAGCGGCGCGTCGATTTCCTTGACGAGCCGTTCGATCGTTCCCGAGTCGCCGACGAAGGGAACGAAGACGCAATCGGCGCCGGCTTGACGATACGCGTTGCCGCGGCGCACCGCCTCCGCGAACTGGCGGTCGGGCGGCAGCGTGCCGTGGTGGAAGGCGTCGGTGCGGGCGTTGAGCACGAGCGGGACCCCGGTCGCCGTCGCCGCCTCGCGCGCGGCCCGGACGCGCGCCACCGCGAGGTCGAAGTCGAGGAGGCGCTCGTCGACCGAATCCTCGAGGTTCATCCCCACCGCACCGGCCGCGAGCACCCCGCGCGCCGTCTCGGCGACGGCGTCGGGCGCGCGCCCGAAGCCCGCCTCCATGTCCGCGGTCACCGGGACCGTCACGCGCTGCGTGATGCGCGCGACCGCGGCGAACATCTCGCTGCGGCTGATCCTTTCACCGTCCGGGTAGCCCAGGCTAAAGGCGATGCCCGCGCTCGTCGTGGCGAGCGCCGGGAAGCCGGCCTCCACAAAGATGCGGGCTGAGCCCGCGTCCCAGGCGTTGGGGAGCACGAGCATCGGGCCGGTGGTGTGCAGTTTGGCGAGCGTGACGGCCTTATCCATAAGCGGATATCTTAGCAGATGATCCTTTCCCTCGTCGCCCTCGTCCTCCAGGCTCAAGCGACATGCGTCTCGCGGCCCGCCGCGCCGGTCGCCAAGCCGTGGGCGGCCGCCGCCGCCCGCGCGCATGCGATCGCCTGCGAGAAGCTCGCTCCCAACATCCCAGGCTTCGCCTGGGCGGCCGCCGCCGCCCGCGCGCATGCGATCGCCTGCGAGAAGCTCGCTCCCAACATCCCAGGCTTCGCCATCGCCGTGGCAGTGGACGGTCGCATCGTGTGGTCGGAAGCATTCGGCTTCGCCAACGTGGAGGCGCAGCGCGCCGCGACGCCCGCGACTCAGTTCCGCATCGGCAGCGTGTCGAAGCCGCTCACCGCGACGGCGATCGCCCAGCTGTTTGAGCTCGGGAAACTCGATCTCGACGCGCCGGTGCAACGCTACGTCCCGACGTTCCCGGTCAAGAGCGCGCCGATCACCACGCGTTTGGTCGGGGGTCACCTCGCCGGGATCCGGCACTATCAAGGAGACGAGTTCACGCTCAACCGGCGGTTCGCGACCGTCACCGAGGGGCTGTCGATCTTCAAGGACGACTCCCTGCTCTTCCCGCCGGGCACGCGGTTCTCCTACTCGAGCTACGGCTTCAACCTGCTGGGCGCCGTCGTGGAGGGCGCATCGGGGGAGGAGTTCCTGGCGTACATGAGCCGTCACGTCTTCAAGCCGCTCAAGATGACGGCGACGGCGCCCGACAAGAACGACAGCCTGATCCCCGACCGCACGCAGTTCTACGAGATGCGCAGCCGGTTGTTGGGAGGGGGCTTCACCGTCGCGCCGGTCGTGGACAACAGCTACAAGTGGGGGGGCGGGGGCTTTCTGTCGACC
>WNGP01000211.1_pt1 | contig 50550 bp, 37 predicted proteins | sample 5407671 | NCBI WGS metagenome assembly WNGP01 (sample SAMN13153381, study PRJNA577476) | soil metagenome | isolation source: 40 cm soil or saprolite under Garry oak tree replicate 2 | place: USA:California | collected 2016-06-15 | reverse complement strand
GTTTCCTGGCTCTTGACCGTCAATGGTCTGGATATGGCCGACGGGAATATAATACGCCTCTCCCGGTGCCATCGAAAAGGAAATGCCGACCAGTTCCGCGTGCCAGGGGTCATCAGAGGTAGTCTCGGTGTCGAGCGCGAAGCCGCCGGCATCACGTAGACTTTTAACGAGTACCTGCAATGCCTCCACGGTGTTGACGATCAACGTATTGGTCTTGTTGGAGTCCGTCTCATCGAGAAACAAGGGTTCGCCCCGTGGAGTGCTGGGCAAGCGCAACTTGCGCACAACTTCTGTGGCCGGCTCTAATGTGCCAAAAAGGCCGGGTTGTACAAGCTCATCCTGGGTGTCAATCTGTTGGTTTGCTTGCCCATTTTGCGCGGACCGTGCGCTGTCTTGCGGGTTGCTTACAGCAATATAAGACAGCGTGACGTCGTCGGTAGAAGGCGGCGCAGGAGGTGACGTGATGGTGACGACGCCAACCGGGGGCGCTAACAATAAATCTTCTTCCTGTGGTGCTACAGGCTCTGCTTTCTGCGGTTTCTTCTCCACTGTGCTGTTTGAAGACGTGGTGCTTGTGCCGCCGGGAATCTTGTCAACCAGCGTGCGAAACTCCAGTTCGCGGAAGAGTGCCAGCACCCTGTCACGGTTAATTTGCCCTACTACGCGGGCGGCTTCCAGGTTAAGTTGGACCGGCACATCCAATACAATTGTAGCCAGGTGCTTGCTCAGGCGAGCCTGCTCACTTTTTTCACGCAGCAGGCGTTGCTCTTTCGGTGTTAGCTCGTTCAAGTGGGCGAGGACACCATCGAGATCACCGTAATCGACGAGCAGTTTGGTGGCGGTCTTTTCGCCAATGCCAGGAACACCGGGGATATTATCGGATGTATCGCCGACCAGCCCTTTGAAGTCTGGCAACTTATTGGGAGGTATGCCATAGCGCTGAGTGACTGCTGCCTCGTCATACTCTGTAGCCTCGCTGATGCCGCGTTTTGCCACCAGCACCTTCACGTGCTGATTGACAAGCTGCAACGTGTCCATGTCGCCTGTGAAGATGATCGTATCGACCCTCTGTTGGGTGGCCTGCACGGAGAGCGTTCCCAGCACATCGTCAGCCTCAAAGCTGTCTTTTTCATAGATGGGTATGCCAAAGGCTTCAACCACCTCGCGAACACGCGCGAATTGGGGCCGCATGATATCGGGGAGCGCTGGTCGATGCGCTTTATAATCTGAAAACTCTTGATGGCGGAAGGTCGGCGTGGGTCGATCAAAGGTAACGGCGAGATAATCGGGTTTGATGTCCGTTAGTGCTTTAATGAGTATCGAAGTAAAGCCAAAAGTGGCATTGACCACCTCTCCTTTCCTTGTTGCCAGGTTCTCTGGCACCGCATGAAAGGCGCGGTGGATTATCGCGTGTCCATCGATCAGCACGAGCGTTTGGCGTTTTGTTTGTCCTGTGTTTTCGTCTGTCATATCCGTTCCATTATTTATCCGGCTGGTTATGAACCATCGGGGTGAATTTCGCCTGGAGAGCGTCTTGGCATATACAATGGGCGCTACCTAGTCAACAGCTACATTTTAGTACATTTGTGCAGAAAAGTATAGTATGGTTTTAGCTGATCACAGGGCTTCTCGACAGTCTTTTTCCTTTTCCCCTCCCCGCCCCAAAAAAAGAGTTAAAGAGCGTGTTGCCGGTTGGGCGCGATCGCGCCCAACCGGCAACACGCTCTTTTAAGAATCTGGGGTGGGGGGCTTGCTGCCAATCAGAGCGACGTTTGAGAAGCCGGGGTACCGCTATACTAGAGATAGAGTCAGAGGCGGAGCGCTCCGTCTCTGTGCACTGTCCTTACTGTTGCAGGCCGCTCACCACACGGGCATACTTTTCGGCGAGGGCCTGGGCCTGCTCGTTCGATATCGATTCTGCTACCACGTGGAAAAGCGGGCGGTCGGCGTCTGGGAGCACCAGCACCCACTCCTTGCCGAGATCGATTTTAATCCCGTCGATAGGTTTAGCGCGGCTTTCGCGGTATTGTTCGCTGAGGATGCGCATCACCTTCCCCTTTTGTTCCCAGGGGCAGTTTACCACTGTGTGACTCATGAAGTAAGTGGGAAGGTCATCCACCACCTGTGAAAGACGCGTGTCAAAGGCGGCCAGTAGTTCAAGCAACTTTACGATGGCGAATATGCCATCAAAAGCGGGCTGCAGAGCGGGAAAGACGAAACCTCCCGAGCCGTCGCCTCCCAGCACGACGCCTTCACGCCCTGCAGCCGTCATCAGGGCGTGTGCCAGCACTTTCGTATGCAGGATATTGCCATTGTAGCGTTTTGCGATGTGTTGCAGCGCGCTTGGAGCGGAAACAGGAGCAGCGACCGTCCCACCGGGGTATTTGCGCAGGTGCAGGCTGGTCATCACGGCCAGCATCTTCATGCCGTCCAGGATGCGACCGCGATCATCTACCAACGAAATGCGTTCCCCGCCCGGGTCAATGCGTATACCCATGTCGTTGCCCAGGGTGGCGGTAATCGTTGCAAGGCGCTGTATATCTTTATCCAACTCCTCTGGCGAGCGGGAGAAACGTGACTCCTCCGTATTGCTGGTGTTCAGCACGATCACTTCGCAGCCCAGGCGGTTAAAGATACCTGGCAGGATTTGCGTAGTGCTACCGTTTGCGTAATCCATCACCAGGCGGAACCTACGCTGTTGCACCAGTCGTGTGTCAACCGCTTTCATAAACCCATCGAGATAGCGGTTGACTACATCGGAGTTCTCCAGGACTTCGATCGCTCCCAGATCATCCAGGTACACGCGCCGGAAATCTTCACGGAAGAACAAATTCTCGATTTTGCGCTCGGTAGGCTTATTAATATCCAGTCCATGCTGGTCAAAGAACCTGATATCGACCACGCGTGGATCGTGGGGTGAGAGGCGCACGTGCACGCCGCCAGTAGCATCGGTTTTGCGTATAAAATAGCGGGCCACAGGTATTGGTACCTGGTTGATGTCATAGACATTAACACCGGCTGAAGGAAGACCTGCAATCACAGCGCGCTTAATCATACGTGAGGTGCGATGTGACGAGTCGCGATTGATACAGACGACCGAACCTTTGGCCAGAATAGCCCCATATGCTGCCCCCAACTTGGTGGCAAATTCCGGTGTAAGATCGACATTCACCAGGCCGGTGACCCCGAAGCGACTGAATAAACTGCGCTTTCCCTGCGATCCCCAGATGATGCTTGTATTAACTACTGCCCCGGCTTCAATCTCTTTATCCGGCCAGATTTTAACATTGGGTTGGATAATCGCGCCTTCCTGAATAGTGGAGTTATCACCAATGACCGAGCCTTCAAACATCACTGCTTTGCTTTTAATGCTGGTTGAGGAACCAACAATCGCTCCGCGTAACTCTGCTCGCTCACCTATGAAAGAGTTATTCCATACAATGCTGCGGTCTACCTGCGCGCGCTCATCGATGATGGTGTAGTGGCCAATGGTACTTGGCCCGTGAATAATGCTCCCCGCTTTGATCTGGCAATCGTGTGCCAGGTAAATGGGGCCAAACAACTGGGCATCCTCGTCGATCTGAACCCCATCCTCGCACCAGATGTTTCCGCCGATGTTCTTTGCCGGGATCTCAAGCTCTGCACGACCCTGCAGAGCGTCAGCATTCGCGCGCATGTACTCACCCAGGTTTCCAACATCGGTCCAGTACCCATTTGCAATGTAGCCGTAGATCGGGTCACCTTTCTTCAGTATGTAGGGGAAGAGTTCCTGGCTGAAGTCATACTGCACGTTCTTCTCGAAGTACGAAAAGATCTGTGGATCGAGGACATAAATACCCGTATTGATCGTGTCGCTGAAAACCTCGCCCCAGCTTGGTTTCTCCAAGAACTCGGTGATGTGACCCTCTTCGTTGGTGATAATCACCCCATATTCCAGCGGGTCATGCACGTGTGCGAGTGTCAAGGTTGCCAGCGCCTTCTTCTCCTGGTGATATTGGATGATATCGGTCAGGTTGTAATCTGTAAGCGCATCGCCACTGATTACCAGGAAAGGTTCGGTTAATTGCTCTTCCGCATTTTTCACGCTGCCTGCCGTACCCAGAGGTACGTCCTCGCGTGAGTAGGTAATGCGCATACCGAACTGCGAACCATTACCGAAGTAGTCTTCAATGTTGCTTGCCAAGTATTGAACGGTGACAATCACCTCTGTAATACCATGACGTTTGAGCAGATTTAGGATATGTTCCATGACTGGCTTCCCAGCAATCGGGACCATTGGCTTGGGACGCCGAATCGTCAATGGTCGTAGCCTCGATCCCTCCCCGCCGGCCATAACAACCGCTTTCATGGAGGCCTCCTTCAATTGTTGAGCGCAAAGTTAATAATATGTGAGGGCGGTGCAGCAGACGCTGCACCGCCCTCCATTGTACAACATGGTATAAAAGTGCTGCAAGTCAGCATCTTTACCAATCACTTAACCGGCCATGCTCAACAAGCCAACGTACAAAGCGATGGTAATTCGTTATCCGTGTGGCTCGTTGCTTATCATACTGTTCTCGCAGTTCAATCAGCTTGCTGGCCTCTTCCACTGTAAAGCCCTCATCCAGGAGGGCATCGATAAGCAGATCACTATACTGCTGCATATGCATAATCCTCCTTTAGTTGTCCGGTCAGATGAAACTTTCTACACTAATGTAAAGGTGTCTGCGTAAGAAACAACTTGACAGTCGATAAGAGAGAGACGCCTGGGTTGGCAATTTGATATGAACTGGAGTAATGTAGTAGCGATCCAGGCAGTCGCCCCACCTCCACCTTGCCCCTTCATTCTTGCTACTTACTATAGATAGTATAGTACGTAGTAGCCCGTAATTGCAAGGGGGTGTGGTGTTGCTTTAGTCCGGCTTCTTAGGCGGGTTTATGGTTATTGTTGCCACAGCGCTTCGATGGGCTTATCTGGCCTTTTCTCTGCTCTAGGCGGTACTATTATACCTACCTGCCGGTCAGTTTATTAACCGCTACGGTAACAGGCAGTTTTTGACTGCCGGGGATAACTGACGCATGGAGAAAAATACTAGCTGGGAGTAGATGCTACAATGGATGTATTCATCGCTTCTGTCATCAACGCTGGATGGGTGCTATGCTAGCCAGTTCCTATGACTCATTATGAATGTAGTGTTCAATCTCAGCGTCGTTGTCATAATAGTAGCTGAGGGCGTCATATACTTGCGCTAGAGAAAGGCGATGAATACTGGCTATTTCTTCGGGATCTTTGCCTGATTGAAACAGCAGAATGACGTGTCGCACGCCAGTCTTTGTTCCCTCGATGATAGGCTCGCCCCCATAGATAGCGGAATCGCGAATAATATGGGGATGCGTCGTGCGTTCGATAGCCATGGGCGTAAACTCCTTTCTTCTCTAGTGTAGTCCAGAAGTTCCCCTCTCGTCAACTACTACGCCGGAAGAAGTAAACTAGACGGTTTTTCACAAAATATTCACAACTATCGATCTATGTCGAGCGGCCTCTTGAGGCACATGATAAAGTATTAACCTGCGCGCCAGGAGTGAATTTTTTGAAAAAGCTTGACAGCCCCTAAATTGCAAGGTACAATAAGCGCAATGAAAGGAGGTGGTGTGTAAATGGACCAACGTAATCGCTGCACAGGCAGCGAGGTCATATCCCGCACCTTCCAGATGAGAGGTGACCGGCGCTAGCGCCGAGCTCGTTGGTAGGTGAGTTCTTTTCTCGTTTGAGATCGAAAGAAAGAGATAGGAAGCCCTACCTGTGCAGCGCTCCCCAGAGTGATGGCAAAATTAGACTTGCTATTGCTCTGGGGTTTTTATCCACACAGTCTGTTTTCCAGCAACCTGACCCATTGCGCTTAAGTTAATTAAGAAATACTCATCTTTTTTAGGGTTGTCTCAGATTGATTTTTCTTCATTTCATCTATTAATTGGCTGCCTGGTTGGATTTGAGTGAGATAGAAGTGGGATTAGAATTGCAGGGCGTCACTCCACTTGATCTTGAGGCGCTGGGACGTAATTTAGAAACACAATTTTTGGGTAGGGGAGATCATTTACTGTATCTTCCAACCGCGGAATCAACAAACACATTGGCAATGCAGCTGGCCCATGAGTGGCCAGAAGAAGGGCTGGTGGTGCTTACTGATAGTCAAACCGCTGGTAGGGGCAGGCAGGGCCGTCGATGGGTAGATATGCCTGGATGCAATGTGCTTTCATCCATATTGCTCCGACCTCTTTTCCCACCTCACCTGCTGGTTATGCTAGCTTCGCTTGCTGTGGTTGACTCGATTGCCGAAACGTGTCAGATTCCTGCAACAATTAAATGGCCTAATGATATTCTCATTGGAGAGCGCAAAGTTGCGGGCATCCTGATTGAAACCAGCCGCGATTCTACTGGCCGGCTGGTTGCCGTGCTTGGAATTGGCGTGAATGTCAATGGGCGTATCCAGGACCTGGCAGAGCATTATGCCGGGCAGATACCACTTATCGCAACCGCCACAACCCTTGAGATGGTGTGTGGTCATGCGGTAAGCCGTGAAGTATTTATTGCTCGTATGTTGTTACACATTGAGAAAAGCTATCTCGTGTTGCAGCAGGAGCCTACTACAGGAGGAAGAGCATCATCTGAGGCCCCCTCTCGGTTGATTCGAGAGCGATGGAGAAGTCAATTAGCAACACTTGGACGCGCAATTTCGGTGCAACAAGGAGATGCGAAAATCAGTGGTATCGCTGAGGATGTGAATGATAACGGAGAGCTCTTACTCCGTCGTTATTCAGGAGAATTGGTTAGTATCACCTGGGGAAATGTGGAGTATCCTGCCAGGTGAGCACCGATCAGGTGAGATAGGTGAACTAGATCTGGTGGGCGTTGGAAACCCTACCAGACCAAGAAGGGAAGCAGAGATGGAAACAGACGTATTCCTTACGGATGATGGACGGCAACGCGCACTGACTCAACTAGAGTTCCTGCGCACCGTTAGACGAGCAGAAGTTGCTCAATACCTGCATGATGCTAAGGAGTCAGGTGACGTTGTCGACAATGCGGCTTATGAAGATGCCAAGAACGAGCAGGCACGTCTTGAAGGGCGCATTATGGAGCTGGAGCAGTTATTGGCGGCAGCAAAGCCAATTACCAAACTCCCGGGTGATGTCGTCTCACTTGGCTCTATTGCCCGGCTTCGCACTGCAGACGATCGTGAGTGTACCTATACGATAGTCGGTGCATTTGAGGCGAAACCAAGCGCCGGGCTAATCTCCAATGAATCTCCCGTGGGTAAATCGCTGTTGGGCCACAAAGTAGGCGATCTGGTGATTGTCTCTACGCCTGGCGGTGTGAAAGAATATACCATCCTCAGCATCGAGTAACCCTTCCCAGGCGATAACAGCAATCGACCGGCCTGTGGCCATCTAAAGGCCCCACAGGCCGGTTTTTATTGTCAACGATGGAAAATCGCAAAAACAGTGTTACAATAGGTGGTACAATTTTGGAGGAACATTTTATGACAGACCAACGAGAAGTGCGATTACAACGCCTGCACACCCTGCGGGAGAAGGGCATCAACCCCTATCCCAATCAAGTAGAGCGTACTCATACCATAGCAGAGGTGTTACAACACTTTGATGCATGGCGAGGAGAAGAGGGCGACTTTATTCTTACAGGACGTATTCGCCTGATGCGTTCTCAGGGCGGGATTACCTTCGCCCAAATCGAAGATGGCACTGGCCGCATCCAGATTTTTTTCCAAGTCAATAATCTAGGAAAAGAGACGTATCAGACCCTCAAGCTGCTGGATATTGGCGACTTCGTGCAGGTGCGCGGCTTCCTTTTTGTCACGACAAGGGGAGAACGCACGCTGCATGTACGCGAATTTCGCATCCTTGCAAAGGGGCTGCGTCCCTTACCTGAAAAGTATCATGGGCTTGAGGATATAGAACTGCGCCAGCGCAAGCGCTACCTGGATTTGCTTGCCAATGGCGACGAAGCAAAGCAAGTCTTTGTGATACGCAGTCGCCTAATCACCACTATGCGTCGTTACCTGGATGGGCATGGCTTCATGGAAGTCGAAACACCGATCCTGCAGCCGCTCTATGGCGGGGCTACTGCTCGCCCGTTCATCACGCATCACAATGCGTTAGACCGGGATTTATACCTGCGTATCGCAGTGGAACTCTATCTCAAGCGTTTGATTGTGGGCGGGTTTGAACGGGTCTATGAAATTGGGCGCGATTTTCGCAATGAGGGCATTGATCGCAGTCATAATCCTGAATTTACCATGATGGAATGTTACCAGGCATACGCAGATTATAACGATATGATGAGACTTGTCGAGGAAATGGTTAGCTATATCTCCCAGGAAATAACAGGCTCACAGCGTATCATCTACCAGGGAACAGAGATAGACCTGACGCCGCCATGGAAGCGTATACGTTTGCTGGATGCAATTGAGGAATTTACTGGTATCGATGTCAACCGGTACCCGGACAAAGAGAGTCTTGCTATAGCCATGCGCTCGCACGGCTATGAGGCTGATCCTAAACTGGGTCGTGGTCGCCTGATCGAGGATCTGAAGGGAGCTATGGTCCGCCAGGGCCACCCGGCCCTGCGCCAGGCACTCTTCCTGACCGATTATCCCCTGGATGTCTCACCCCTGGCAAAGCAGCATAGGGAGATTCCAGGCTTAGTTGAGCGCTTCCAGCCATTCATTGGCGGTATAGAGTGCGGTAATGCCTTTACCGAATTGAACGACCCGCTCGATCAACGTGCCCGCTTTGAGGAGCAAATGCGCCAGCGTGCCCAGGGCGATGACGAAGCACAGGTACTGGATGAAGATTTCCTCGAGGCTTTGGAGGTGGGTATGCCGCCATCGGGCGGTCTTGGCATGGGCGTCGATCGCCTGGCTATGCTCTTTGCTGACAAGGAGTCTGTCCGCGACGTGATTCTCTTCCCCACGATGCGCAAGACGGCGGAGGAAGCATAATGCTTGACATCTCGTCCTTCAAATGCTATAGTGCTCCTGTCAGCAAGGGCGCTTAGCTCAGTGGGAGAGCGCTTCGTTCACACCGAAGAGGCCACTGGTTCGAGCCCAGTAGCGCCCATCATTCAATGCTTCTGCTTGACTGTTCCCATCCCACTCACTACACTAAATAAAAAGAATTTCATAGAAGTTCGTAGCTGACTAACAAGCTCAACATGCAAATTTTCTCTCTCACTCTCGTGCATTGGAGAGGCGAGCATGAACTATGACCTGGAGCTACAACATCTGCAACTGATCGAATCGCTCCGCAAAGCAGGTATCAGCGATGAACGGGTGCTGGCCGCGATGGCCACTATCCCTCGTGAGATGTTTCTCGATAAAACTCTGTATCATTTGGCGTACGAGGATCGTGCGTTGTCCATTGGTCTGGGTCAGACGATCTCGCAACCGCTGATGGTCGCCACCATGACGCAAGCGCTGCAACTGCGTGGAAACGAGCGTGTACTGGAGATTGGTACTGGTTCTGGCTATCAGACCGCCATTTTGTCACGCCTGGCCGCCTATGTCTACAGCGTGGAGCGTATCAAGCAATTTGCCTACCTGTCTGCCAAGCGCCTGGTGAAACTGGGTTTGTCGAATGTTTCGATTTACGTTGGCGATGGCACGTTGGGATTGCCGGATCAAGCGCCTTATGATCGCATCCTGGTCACGGCAGCGGCACCTGAGGTATCTGAACAATTGCTTGGGCAGCTTGTGCCCTGGGGAGAAATGGTGATACCAGTTGGAAACCACGAACACCAGGAGTTACTCGCTGTCTATCGTACACCCTGGGGAGCAGAAGAGCGCTCTCTGGGTGGGTGTATCTTCGTTCCACTGATCGGTGCAGAAGGGTGGAATGAGTAGATGAGCTGGTGTTTCGCATAGCCTATTTCTCCGGCACGCTGCTAAATGTGAGCATTCTGTTTAGTGAACAGTTGCTGAATAGACAAAATAGCTTATAATATAAGAAAGGTGTCATAGCTTGTCATACCAATGCACGGAAGTACAAGGAGAGTCAGCATGCCAGGCACAGTAACCAGCGTTCATGTTACGAATATTCTAGGCTTGGTTGGTTTTTTGATACTGTGGTTAGTTCTGTTCGAGTGTGCCAGGATGCTGATGATGGTGATGAGGAATGACTCGTTGATTGGCTGGGCTATTGGTCCCCTGGGTGTGTCAACGTTGTTTCTGTCTGAACCCTCCATAGCGTTTATTTTATTCAATGCCCTTTTTCCTGCAGTAATCTCAGGTAGTGTGCTCTACCTTGGACTGTTTACTGCTTTGCCCAGGCCAATTGTGTTACCACATTATCCATTGGTCGAAACGCTTGTGATCGCAGTGGGGGTATTGCTTACAAGTACTGGAGATTTTTTAGATGCCCTGCGCGACCTGCGTCACCCATTGTGGGGCGAGGCACGCATCTTACGTAGCCTGCAATATTTGCGGGCAAGCTGGGCCACCATCCACTTTACTCCCTTTGGTCGCTCTTACTTGCGTGACCATTTCGACTCTAGCCCAACAGAACTGTTACAGGCATTTTAACGCACAACAGGATTGTTCAAAGTTGAAGGACGTTTGTGTGTGGTACACAGGGCAAAGTAAAGTAGAACGTGCTGCCTCTACCCTGATTGCTGGAGAACCCGATGGTCCCTCCATGAGCCTCGACAATTGCCCTGGCCACAAATAATCCCATACCAATGCCCGAGTATTGGCGACTGGCGATATTGCGCACCCGGTAGAAGCGCTCAAAAATGTGATCGAGATATTCCGGGCTGACACCGATGCCCTGGTCGATGACGCTGATTAAGTACTCGTTATCTTGCTCCTGCAGTCTAACTGTTACCTGTCTGCCTGGCGGAGAGAACTTGATTGCATTATCCAGAATATTACCGATCACTTGCCCAACGCGCAGTTGATCTGCGACGATCCTGCTGTCTTGCGCCTGGATATCAAGCAAGATCGTATGTTGCTCTGCGCTTACCTGGGCTAAGCTTACGCGCTCGGCCAGCACATCGGCGAGGTAAAAACTGGTGTATTGGAGATCCAACTCTCCCCACTGGACACGCGAAAGGTCGAGCAGGTCACTGACCAATCGCTCAAGATGTTCGGTCTCACTTTGCACAATATTCAGACTGCGCAGATCATAGCTCTCAGGAGGTTCGACCAGAGAACCTGTATTGTGTTGTCTTTGACGTGCTTCGCGCAGGCGACGATCGTTGCGCCGTATCAAGTGCTGCGTGTAGCCCTTAATTGCTGTCAGCGGCGTGCGCAGTTCATGTGAGACAACCGAGACAAACTCATCTTTCAATTTTTCTATTTGCTTGCTGGAGGTGATATCATTGAGCACTGCCACTACACCAATTGGTCGCACGACCAATTGGCTCGCATCGTGAAGCGGTGCTGCACTGATACTCAGTGTTAAGGGGACTGATTCGCCGCTGACCCCGGCAATCAATTCCCGGTTCATGACAATTTTTCCGGCCAGAGCCTGGTCAACAATGCCGGCCAGGTCCAAAAGCCAGTTCACATTAGCGCTGGCCGCCAATTTGCGCAATGGTGTGGGAGTCTCCTGCTCCAAATCGACTTCTGCCTGAGCGAACAAACGCTGTGCTGAACTATTGAGCGAGGTAATAGCGCCTTGAGCGTTGGTGATGAGCAATCCCTCTGCCATGCTGCTGAGAATCAGTTCCAGGCGCTGGCGTTCCTGTTCGGCCTCTTGCCACAGTGCTATCTCGCGTTCGCGCAGGCGCACATTTTCTAGTGCGACGGCAGCATAATCGGCAATCATGGTGGTCAGTTGCAATAATTCAGTATCAAATGTACCCTCATGTTCATCGAAAAGGCTCAACATGCCAATGATGCGACTCTCAACGGTGAGGGGAATATTGAGAAAGTCCCCAACCCGCGTTGCTTCTGATGAAGTACTGATAAACGATGGAGCTAAATCGTCAGGAGCATCCAGGTCCGCAACCACGGCCAACTCTTCTGCTGTCACATCTGGAAAACCGATGACGCTCGCGGCGCGTGCTATTCTCTGGATCATTGCCTGTATGAACGGCCCGGTGAGAGGATAACGCGGGATGATGGAAAGTTCAAAGGGGTCACCTTTTAATAGGATGGAGCAGGCGGAAAAGCTATAGAGCTCTTGGAGTGTGGCAAGGAGCGCGCGATGTACCTGGAAACGATCAATGGCTGCAACAAAGCGTTTGCCGATGGTATTAAGTTGTTCCATCTGATGACGAAGAGCCGATAAGTGATCCCCATCCCCACCTTGTCCAATGATGGAGCGGTACGCGCTTTCCGTTGCATTTGACTGTGTTTGCACGCTGCTCTCCATGTCCCTTAACTATGGCATCTGTTCCAGTTGGCGCGTCACTTCATCGAGCAGTGGCGGCCCAATCAGATCTCCAGTCAACTCTTTCAAACCTGCAAAGCATTCCTGCAACAATGCATGTAGTCCCTGGGTAAGCTCCTGCGGTGTAACATAACTCCATTGCTCTTTTATGACCGCTGGAACAACATCGGTGTATGGCATCTTCTCCAGGAAATGTAGAAAAGGATATTCGTTCGATACTCGCCTGGCGGCCCCTTGAATCAGAACACGAGTTGTGGCTTTTCCTAAAAAGGGTGTAACACGGGCATCTATGAGCCGTATGGCTTTCAAGTAAGGCTCTACAACCTTTTCCTGGTTTGCGGAAGAGGAGTTGTCAGACATACTTGACATAAGCAGGATTGCCACTCCCTTCGCTATTTCAATTAACTCGTTCCAGGTATATTATACCATAGGTTAATTGTGTATTGTAAGTGGGTAGCCAATCAGTAACTACAAGATATACGAATGTAAGAGCTTAGCGATTTAATAATGTGAGAGAAATGTGCTGATATGTATGTACTTTTGTGATGACATATGATTACTGCCCAGGTGTAATGTAACAATTGTGCCGGTGTGGGTAAAAATTTCCTCTTTGGAGGACCCAAATTGCATGCTTATGGAACGAGTCTGAAGAGACGTGCCAGCCAGAGGCGAAAACCGCGCAGGCGAGGTTTCCCATCACCGGTCAAATCTGCCGCCATCTCAATTAAGCGTTGACGTCCAGCTTCTTTGCGTGCCTGAGTCTCATCTGCATCCTTCTGTGTGGTATAGCGTTCGTTTTGCTCATCGATAGCCCGTAGGAAGTGTTCAAGGTGGATCTCGAATTGCGAGAGTGGAAGCTGGTTCACGCTAGCCTGTGATCGCCCTGTCATGTCGCTGGAAGGCGTGACCAGGTCTCCGCTGGACGCAATGAATTGGGATTCTGCATTAGAAGGTGATGGGGAATTATCTTCAGTGGCCTCAGTGACCTCCACGCGATGCATATTCAATCTTGGAGCGATCCATTGATGCATAGCGAGCAGGGAGGCTCGACGGCAGATAGCCTCAATATCTGCACCGTTACGTCCCTCTGTCAGGCGAGCCAATTCCTCTAGAGAGATGTCAGGACCAAGTGGCCTGCCGAGTGTATGAATGCCAAAAATTGTGCAGCGTTCGCTTTCATTGGGATAGCCTAACTCAACTACGAGATCAAAGCGGCCTGGGCGCAATAGCGCTGTATCAATCAAGTCTGCTCGATTGGTGGCAGCCACTACGATTACCCCTGCGCGACCTTCAATGCCGTCCATCTCAGTCAATAACTGCGCAATCACACGATCTACCACGTGCCCATCGACTTCTACGCCACGCCGGGATGCAATGGCATCGATTTCGTCGAAAAAGACGATGCACGGTGCCGCTTGTTTCGCCCGCCGAAAAACCTCGCGTATGCCTTTCTCGGATTCTCCGACCCACTTTGAAAGCAGCTCTGGCCCTTTGATCGAGATAAAGCTCGCTTCGCATTGATTGGCAATCGCCCGTGCCAGCAGCGTTTTGCCTGATCCCGGGGGGCCAGACAAAAGCACGCCGCGCGGCGGCTCGATCTTCGCATTTGCATAGAGTTCAGGGAAGCGCAAGGGCCATTCCACTCCCTCCGTGAGGATAGCTTTGGCCTTCTCCAATCCCCCGATATCATCCCAGGAGGTGTCGCTGACCTCGACATAGACCTCGCGTGTGATCGATGGTTCGATTTCTCGTAAGGCTGCTTGAAAATCGGCCATGGTTATACTCAGGTTTACCAATGTTTCGTATGGGATATAGCCGCGCTCGTAATCAATGTGGGGCAATACCCGGCGCAGGGCTATCATGGCTGCTTCGCGGCACAACGCTTCCAGGTCGGCTCCAACGAAACCAGGTGTAAGTTGAGCCAGGCGTGCAAAATCAATGTCGGGTGCCAGCGCTGCATCTCTACAGTGAATGCGTAAAATCTCCATGCGGCCGTACAAATCAGGTACACGCAGGGCAATCTCACGGTCAAAGCGACCCGGGCGGCGCAGTGCGGGATCGAGGGAATTTGGCTGGTTTGTGGCGCCAATCAGCACGACCTGTCCGCGCGAAGCAATGCCATCCATCAGCGCCAGCAGTTGTCCAACGATGCGTCGTTCAAGCTCACCATCGGTCTCGGAACGCTTGGGTGCCAGCGCATCCAGTTCGTCGATGAAGACGATACTGGGGGCTCGCCGCTGTGCCTCCTGGAACACCGAGCGCAGGCGCGACTCACTTTCGCCGTACAGCTTGTTCATGATCTCAGGGCCATTAATCACGAAGAATGCTGCGTTCGTCTCTGATGCTACAACGCGAGCTATGAGCGTTTTGCCCGTACCAGGAGGACCATAGAGGAGTACTCCTTTGGGCGGTTCGACGCCCAGGCGGTCAAAGACCGCAGGGTATTTCAACGGCAGCTCGATCATTTCGCGGATACGCTGGAGTTCCTTGCCCAGTCCACCGATATCTTCGTAGCTCACTCGTCCCAGCCCACCGGGTTTTGTGGCACCTCGTGCCTGTGCGCGCACGATTGTACCCGGCTGCACCAGTACTGCTTCGGTATCCGTCACAGGTTGTGGCTGGACCGGTGGCACTAACTCATCCAGCGGGCCGGGGGTTCGCTTGTTGACGGTATAGCTGGGAGTAGCAGGGGTAGAGCTGATAATCAAGAATTCACGAGGCGCTGCTCCTGGCGTGCCCACACGTAGCAGATCACCAATCACAACGGGCAAGCCAACCAGGTAACGAGCAATATATTGCAGGTCGCTTTCCTGAATTGGCGCTCCACCAGTTAGTGGCAGCAATGTTACCTTTTCGGCATTCTTGACCTTTGCCTTGTGCACGGTCACGTGCTCTCCCAGGCCCGATGCACTATTCTGTCTCACCTGGCTATCCATCTGGATGGTTTGCTGGCCTCGCTCCATGATCGCACTTGGCACAACTTTGGCGGCGGTCGAGCGAGCCCCGGTAATCATTACGATGTCCCCAGGCTGGCATCCTAGATGTGCCATGTCGCTTGGATCTATGCGTGCCACACCTCGCCCGACCTGAAAACCTTCTATGACGACGAGTTGCAGGCTGTCGTAGGGCATGGCGGTCTGGTTCTGATCGCTATTATTGCTGGTGGTAGATGTTGTATTATTGGCGGTATTTTCCAGTGGAAGCTTGCCAGTTGTTCTATTAGCAGCAGTTGCGTCGCTGCTGCTTGTCGAAGTCGACTCCTCCATGTGTGTCCCTCTTCCCAGGTGAGAAATAATGACTATAAATGATCTATCACATGTACGTGAGGGGGAGGAAAAAGTTGAACGTGGGTATGAAAGGTCATAAAGTATGCAGGCCGGGTGCGCCCAGCCTGCATACTTTATGACCGTTGATCTCATCAATTACTACCGTAGTCGATCCACCAATCTTCGTGCGACGTGCAGCCATTCTTCTGGCGTGTCATCAGGCACAGAGCAGCCGTTTGCCAGGATCAGATGCAATCCTTTGGTCTGGCTGATAGCGGACATGATTTCGTTGTCAAGCTCGGCCTCGCTGCCATTGGTAAGAGGGCCGCGCTCCCAAAGGCCGCCCATAAGGCATTTATCCGTGAGGGTCAGGGCCTCGCTGAGGCTGGGGCCAGTGATGCGATCACTCCAACTGATCACAGAAACGGGGTAGTCCGTGAAAGCCTCGAAGTAAATCTGATCGCCGCTCTGGTCAGGATCGGCGTGAACATGGACAATGTTGAGCCAGCCCTTTTGAGCGCCTGCGAGAGCATGTAGATCATAAGGTAGCCCAAAACGCTCGTATTCCATGCGGGTAAAATCGGCACTGGTGGCCCCCATACAGGAGAAGAAGATGCCGCTTGCCCCCGCCTCGATAGCGGCTTCTATCAACTTACGCAAGTTGGCTGCGATGGTACCTAATCCTTCCTCGAAAGGGGCGGGATCTTTACGCGCTTCGGCTATTGCTTGTTGTTTGCCCATGAAGCGTAATGCATAGGTGAGTGGGCTAAATAAGGTCAGGATGAGAGGATAGTCGCTACCCAATTGGGAGCGGAGCGTGCGAATACACACGAGTTGCTGTGCAAACATTGGCGTATCCAGGTCCAGCCGGGGCAGGAAACGCATTTGTTCAGCCTCAACAAAAGGTTGGTCTGGCATAGGGTAGGGCAAATCAGGCATTATTTTTACGATATCTAATTGAAACTTCTGAATGAAGAACTCCATTGTGAGTTCTGCCATGCGTTCTCCCGATCCTTCGGGCTTGAAATGATGCCAGAAACAGAAAGGTACACGATCTACAGGTTCTCCCGCAACCGCAGCCCGCACGCGCTCACCCGGTGTCAGATACTGTGTTGTCATTATGCTTTCTCCTCGGTGATTCTGGTGTTTGGCTGAATTGGAGCTAGCCCTTCAGCATAGCGTGTTCTATCGCGTTCGGACTGCTCTTGGGCGCGCTCTGTGAGTACGTTATCGAACCAGCGGGCTAAAAAGGTACCGAGTACCGCTCCACCTGCCAGTGCTAGCAATTTTGCCAGTAATGATGCAAGGTTGCTCATGGGTTTTCCTTTCTGTATTCTTTGGAAGAATGATGTTTTTAGGATGCCTGCTACAAAGTATACGTTACAAGGGATTACTGAGGGAAGGTCACCGTTGCTTTTTGCAATGTGAAGTTTTTTAGCCCGTTCTACTGAACGGAAAAGCGTTCCGGGTTATTCCTAACAAAGAGTATACTTAACAAAACGTCATCATTTAGGTAATTAGCCTCATAAACCCTCGACGAGTTGCCGGGTTTCTGTTAGGATGTCCACAATTAGCATCGAGCGTTAACAAGAGACGTATGTTAGATATGGAGGAAGTTGCTTCATGGACGGACTTCAACGGCGTATCAGAATTGCGCGCGGTGAGATACCTGCGGACCTGGTGCTGCGTAATGCAAGGCTCGTTAACGTGTGCAGCGGCGAATGTTATCCTGCTGATATCGCGATTGCTGATAGTCGCGTCGTCGGCGTGAGCGCACCTGGGGAAGATTACCGGGGACATGAGGAACGCGACCTGGAAGGACGCTGGTTGGCCCCTGGACTCATCGATGGTCATATGCATATTGAAAGCACTATGCTCGTCCTCTCCGAATTTGCGCGTATTGTCACGCCGCTTGGCGTGACCGTCGTGATGCTCGATCCGCATGAGTTTGCCAACGTCATGGGTGTAGCAGGCATACGCTACGTTCTCGAATCCGGGCGCGATCTTCCACTGTCTGTCTATGTGATGCTTTCATCCTGTGTCCCTGCTTCGGCTTTTGAAAGCCCTTATCGTGTGCTCACGGCTGATGACCTGCTGCCTCTCTTGAAAGAAGAGCGTGTTCTGGGACTGGCCGAAATGATGAATATGCCCGGCGTACTGCATGCAGATGAGCAGGTACTGGCAAAGATAGTAGCCGCACAGAAGCATGGCCTTGTTGTCGATGGACATGCACCGGGTCTTGATGGGCGTGATCTATGCGCTTATGTTACAGCCGGTATTATGTCGGATCATGAATGTACAACGCTCGAAGAGGCTCGCCAGCGCATTCGTCTTGGCATGTGGCTCATGATTCGCGAGGGCTCGGCGGCGCGCAACCTTGATACGCTGATGCCGCTGGTCAAAGAGTTGCACCCACCGCGCGTTTTCTTTGTCACAGATGATCGCGACCCGCAAGATTTAACCACGCGCGGGCATATCGACTCGATGGTACGTCGCGCTATCGAGTTGGGGCTTGGTCCTGTAGAGGCGATACGGCTCGCCAGCTATAATACTGCGCAATATTTTCGCCTGTATGACCGTGGCGCAGTCGCGCCTAATTTCATTGCTGATCTCGTCGTACTGGATGACCTCGACACATTCAAGGTCGAGTCAGTTTATAAGGATGGTAAGCTGGTTGCCCAGGATGGACGTTTGCTAGTCGATGTACCTGCTGTAAGTTATACAGGTATTACTGGTACTATACACATCGGAAACATCGATGAAAATGATCTGTACATACCAGGAAAACCCGGATTGATCGAGGTAGTTGGTATCGAGCCGGGGCAGATAACGACAAAGCACCTGCGAGAGGAAGCTCCTGTGAGAGATGGAGAGATTGTGGCCGATCCTGGCCGTGACCTGCTCAAGCTGGTTGTGATCGAACGACACCATGCCAGTGGCAGTGTGGGTCTGGGCATGGTTAAGGGGTTTGGTTTGCGTAAAGGTGCTTTGGCTTCCAGTGTTGCTCATGATGCTCACAACCTGGTAATCGTGGGTGTAAATGATAGCGATATATTGCAAGCAGCGCATGTGCTGGAAAAAATGGGTGGGGGATTTGCCTGCGTTGTGGATGGAGAAGTGCGTGCCAGCATACCACTGCCGTTTGGTGGCCTCGTCTCGCCACTACCTGCCGCTGAGTTGGTGCAGCAACTCCGTGTGCTCGATGCTGCCACCGCCGAACTGGGTTGCACACTGGATCATCCCTGCATGACTCTCAGCTTCCTCTCACTCTCGGTTATTCCGTCGCTGAAGCTGACCGACCAGGGACTCATCGACGTTGAAACGTTTACATTGCTGCCATTGCAGCGATGAGGACGATAGGATATTTTGAATTGAGGGTAAACACGATGTTATTGAATCTACTTGAATATCACTGGGTAGAAGATATCGACGACGCTTTGCTGTTAATGGTGCGTCCTGGTGTCAAAACTGTGCCATTGGCAGGTGGAACCCACCTGCTAGGGCTAGAAGATGAGAGTATCCAGGCTGTGGTCGATTTGCGCGATCTCGGGCTTGCATATATTACTGAAGATGGGCGGGGAGTGCATATTGGCGCCATGACCACCTTACAAACTATGGTGGATTCACCGTTGCTCAAAGAACTTGCCACGGGAATACTTGCGCGTGCGTCGTTAGCCTCATCGTTTTCGCGTTTAATTCGTGACAGCGCTACCATTGGTGGAACGCTGGCTGCGAGTGCCGCGTCACAGGCGGACTTGCTCACAGCACTGGCTGTATTGGATGTGGAGGTGGTGTTGCGTTCCGGCTCAAAATCGCAGGTCAATCTGAGTGGTGGCACTGCTGAACGGCCGGGCTTCGCACTTTCGGGTGTCACTTATAAAGGCAAACAGGAACGACGCGTGCCATGCAGCGCGTTAAGTACGGAACTCAGGCCCAATGAACTCATTATAGAAGTGATCGTTCCTCGTCCCGCTTTTAGCTGCGCTGCTTCGTTCATGCGCATAGGGCGCACTCCTACTGATGTAGCCCTTTTGAATGCTGCCGCGCTCGTTGAAGTGGGCGACGGTATTTACAAGCAGGTACGGCTGGCATTAGGTGGAGTACGTATGGAGGCGGTGCGTATGCACGGCATCGAAAAGCAGCTTGAGGGCCGGCCGGTGACAAACCCGGGCGATGGGAGCAATGCCCTGGATACCCAACGTATTTTTGCCGCGGTACAGGCAAATATAGCTCACTTTTCACCGCCAGACGATTTTCGTGCCAGTACTGATTATCGTCGTGTCAGTGGTACGAACCTGGCATTTCGTGCAATTGAAGAAGCAACCAATATTTCACGTTGGCGGAGCGTGGTTTCATCTGAGAGGGGGCAGTAGTTATGGAACTCGAACTGCGTATCAATGGGTTAATCAAAAGCCTGGATGTTGCACCAGGCGAATCATTAATGGCGGTCATGCGCAGAGAGGGCTATTATAGTGTCAAGCATGGTTGTGAGACCGGCGAATGCGGTGCCTGTACTATACTGGTTGATGGTGTACCACGCCCAAGCTGTGTGACACTGGCCGCCCAGGTTGGCGGCTGCACGTTGACCACCGTAGAAAGCCTTGGCACTGCGCGTAAACTGCACCCCATACAAGAAGCTTTTATTGACACGGGCGCTATCCAGTGCGGGTACTGCACGCCGGGTATGGTACTCTGCGCTCACGCGCTGCTTAAACGCAATCCTAACCCGACGGAAGATGAGGTGCGTGATGCGCTCTCAGGCAACCTGTGCCGCTGTACTGGTTACGTCAAGCCGGTGCAGGCTGTGCTGCGAGCGGCCGCCATAATGCGTGGCGAAGAGGTAGCGCCGATCAGCCGTCCTGGTTCGGATGAAAACTTCCGATCCTGGGACCCCGGGCGTTCTCCCTTAGAACATGCTGAGCATGGCGCAAGCGGCGGCGAGGACGATGCGGGTTCAACCGGCGCTGGTGGGGGAAAAGGCCTTACCACAAGCGATGAAGATGTCGCAGGTGGTGGAACTGCAACGCTTGTTGACGCCCGGGTTTCAACTGAACTGAATATTGTTGGCAAAGCTGAGCGTAAAGTAGACGCCGTCAAACTGGTCACAGGCAAGCCCGCCTTTGTCGATGACATTGAACTACGCGGCATGCTGCACGCGAGACTGCTCACCAGCCCACATGCTCATGCTGTTATACGCGATATTGATGTTTCTGAGGCACGAGCGCTACCCGGCGTGCATGCCGTATTGACCTATAAAGATGTGCAGCGCATTCCATATACGACCGCGGGGCAATCCTGGCCTGAACCTGGCCCGCATGACCAGTACTGCCTCGATTACAGGGTGCGTTTTGTTGGGGATCGTGTCGCCGCGGTGGCAGCCGAGACGCCGGAAATTGCTGAGCAGGCTCTGAAACTGATTAAAGTAGATTACGAAGTTTTGCCCGCATTGCTCGACCCCCGCAAGGCAATGGATTCTGACGCGCCACGCCTGCATCCTGAGCCAGAGTCGTACCGCATACATGATGCCTCGCGCAACATCGCGGCGCATCTTTATGCAGAAGTGGGCGACGTGGAACGAGGTTTTGCCGAGTCCGATTTGATCGTTGAGGGAGAGTATATCGTTCCACAGGTGCAGCAAACCCCTATCGAGAACCATATTGTCATTACCTACTGGGATGAAGATGATCGCCTCGTGGTGCGCACCAGCACACAGGTACCCTACCATGTGCGCCGGATCATCGCCCCGGTAATCGGCCTGTCTCCACGTCGTATCCGTGTTGTCAAACCGCGCATTGGCGGCGGCTTTGGTGGGAAGCAGGAAGTCTTGATTGAAGATATCTGCGCTCTACTCACTATAGCTACTGATCGACCGGTGAAATTGGAACTTACGCGCGCAGAAGAGTTCCGCAGCAGTCGCTCGCGTCACCCGCAAATTATCCGTATGAAAACAGGCGTCAAACGTGATGGTACCATGGTCGCTAATTCGATGACCCTGCTCGCCAACACGGGTGCCTATGGAACGCACTCACTCACGGTGCAAAGCAATACAGGTTCGAAAACACTCCCGATCTATCCTTGCCCGAATATTCACTTTGAAGCAAATGTGGTTTATACGAATCTGCCACCTCCCGGGGCATTTCGTGGCTATGGCGTGCCCCAGGGCTTTTTTGCCCTGGAAAGCCATATGGACGAGATAGCCAGGCAGCTTGGCATGGATGCGCTGGAATTAAGGCGCAAGAACTGGATTAAGGAAGGTGGCGAGAATCCACTGGCGCAGGCCCTGGGCGAAGGCAAAGAGGGCTATGCACAGGTTATCCAAAGCTGCGGCTTACCACAATGTTTGCAGATTGTAGAGGAGAAGTTGGCCTGGAAAGAGAAGCGCGGCAAAGGCGGAAATGGCCGCTTCCGGCGTGGTGTCGGCGTATCTCTTGCCATGCATGGTACGGCAATCCCCGGCCTGGACATGGGCGGAGCCAGTATCAAACTCAATGATGATGGCTCATTCAATGTACTGGTCGGCGCAACTGATATCGGTACGGGATCAGATACCGTCATAGCGCAGATTGCCGCCGAAGTCCTGGGTGTGCGCGTTGAAGACATCATCATGCACTCCTCCGACACCGACTTTACACCGTTTGATACCGGGGCATATGCCTCATCTACAACCTATATCAGTGGAGGAGCCACGAAAAAAGCTGCCGAGCAGATACGTGCGCAGATGCTCGCAGTAGCCGGTCGCATGCTGAAGGCCGATCCCGAGACGCTGACCATCAAGGATCGTATCATTACCGCTCCCAATGGTCGGACGGTGACAGTTTCCCAGGTGGCCTTGCACTCGCTGCACGTTGAGGAACAGCAGCAGATTATGGCTACCGCTTCGTGGATGAGCTACGAATCGCCGCCACCATTCGCTGCACAAGGAGCAGAGGTTGAGGTGGATACCGAGACAGGAGTTGTACGTGTCCTCAAAGCCGTCTCAGCGGTTGACGCTGGGCGGGTCATCAACCCGATTACCGCCGAAGGCCAGATCGAAGGGGGCGCAACCCAGGCACTGGGCTATGGCGTCTGTGAAGAGATGGTTTACGATCAAAACGGAGCGCTGCTCACGACCAACTTCAGCGATTACCGCATTTATAGTGCGCCAGATATGCCGGAGATGCAGACCTATATCGTGGAGACCAGCGATCCTTTCGGTCCCTTTGGCGCTAAAGCCATCGCGGAAATACCCATTGATGGCATGGCTCCCGCTGTTGCCAACGCTGTTGCCGATGCGCTAGGGATGCGTATTCGGGAGATACCGCTTACGCCTGAAAGGGTGCTGCGTGCTATTCATACCCAGGGGGCGAAAATATAAAGAAAGACTTGTATCGCAGAAAGGAAGCTTTTTGTGGACCCAATAAACGTCTTTGAATACGAGGCGCTCGCCCAGGCCAAAATGAATCCAGCATTTTGGGACTTCTACCAGGGTGGCAGCGACGACGAAGTGACGTTGCGCGCTAACCGCACTGCTTTTGAACGCATCCGGCTGCGCCCGCGGGTGCTTGTGGATGTCAGTGCCGGTGCCCTAAACATGCGTACCACTGTGCTGGGTACTCCTGTAAGTATGCCTATCCTGGTAGCACCGACGGCGCTGCATAGTATGGCTCATCCTGAGGGTGAATGTGCAACCGCCCAGGGGGCAGGTACGGCTAATACGCTGATGATAGCCAGCACAACTGCGACGCGCAGCATCGAAGAAATCGCGCAGGCGGCAAGCGGCCCGCTCTGGTTTCAACTCTATGTTTATCCTAGCTTCCAGGTCGCAGAGAAACTGGTACGCCGAGCGGAAGCAGCCGGGTATCGTGCCATCGTGCTAACGGTAGACCTGCCTTATCTTGGCAATCGCGAGAAAGACAGGCGCAATAATGTTACCATCCCGCCCGAGCCTTTTTATGAAGCCAATTTTGTGGATGTTGAAGAGAAGGGGCAACCGTGGGTCCCACTCACCTGGGAATCACTGTCCTGGTTACGCTCAATCACCTCGCTGCCTGTCCTGGTCAAGGGCATATTGACTGCCGAGGATGCGGTGCTGGCGGTAGAGCATGGTGTGACTGGTATCATCGTCTCCAACCACGGCGGCCGCCAGCTTGATACTGCGCTTGCCAGTATAGACGCGCTGCCCGAAATCGTTGAAGCCGTTACGGGACGCTGCGAGGTTTACATCGATGGAGGCATACGTCGCGGTACGGACATCCTGAAAGCCCTGGCTTTAGGAGCGCGGGCCGTACTGGTGGGTCGTCCAATCCTCTGGGGGCTTGCTGCCAATGGCGCACAGGGCGTATTCCAGGTGCTGGAGATCCTGCGCAAGGAACTGGAACTTTCGATGGCCCTGGCTGGACGCCCGACCCTGGATAGCATCGATCGCACTTTACTGAAAATGTAGAGGTGACCACCGCGGTTGCCTCGTAAATCTTACGGGAGGGTTTTCTGATGGTTGACTGGAATCGTCGTGCACATATTGCGGAGAGCATTCTTGATACGGCTGGAATGACCCCAATGGTACGCCTGCGACGTGTCGTGGGTGACGTCAAGCCCACCATTGTAGCTAAGGTCGAATATTTCAATCCAAGCGGCAGTGTCAAGGATCGTATATTACCATTTCTCGTAGCGGAAGCGGAGAAGCGCGGCGACTTGCGTCCGGGTATGAGCATTATCGAAGGCACAACTGGCAATACAGGCATAGCTACCTCCTGTGTTGGCGCTGCTAAAGGCTATCCCGTTGTGATCGTCATGCCCGAGGGGATGAGCGATGAGCGCAAGAAAACCATCCGCGCTTACGGAGCAGAACTGGTATTGACTCCTGGTGCAGAGAGCGATGTGGACCTGGTAATCGAGAAGGTCAAAGAACTCAAAACAGCCCACCCTGGAAAGTTCTGGGAGGTTGGCCAATTCGTCAATGCCGATAACATCGAAGCGCACTATCGCACGACAGGTCCGGAAATCTGGGAGCAGACCGGAGGCAAAATTGGGGCGTTGGTTTTATCACAGGGCACAGGTGGCACTGTGACCGGGGCTGCTAAATATCTTAAGGAACAGAACCCCAACATCAAGGTATTTGCCGCTGAGCCTGCCGAATGTGACATTCTTTCCGGCGGTTCCTGGGGACCACATAAAATAGAGGGCATCGGAGATGGCTTTATTCCTGAAGTGCTGCACGTTGAATTCCTCGACGGTGTCGTCACCACCACCTCGGATGAGGCTATCGAGATGGCACGTCGCCTGGCACGTGAGGAGGGTATTTTCTGCGGCATCTCGTCGGGCTGCAATGTTGTTGCTGCCATCAAAGTTGCACGTCGCTTTCCCGATATTGGCATGATCGTAACTGTGCTTTCTGACAACGGCTTGCGCTACTTCTCGACTGAACTGTGTGGCGTTCCCACTGAACTGGAAGTGCCAGACCGTGAGCATCCCATCAGCGAGGAAGACAAAGCGAAATTGGGTCGTGTTAAACTCGAGGTAATTCGCTAGCGCCAAATTATGTGGAGGCGTGAAATATCGCACCCAAAGGGGATCGGGATACAATGCCTGCCAGCCATATCGATCATTTAGACTGTGTGCTTTGCGGAGCCAGGTATGACCCCGCAGAAGTTACCTATACATGCCCTACCTGCGGTCCGTTGGGAGTCCTCGAAGTCCACTATGACTACGGGCAGGTAGCGCAGCATCTTAGCCGCACCCGGTTGGCAGAAGAGCGTGATCCGACCATGTGGCGTTATCGCGCGCTTCTGCCGGTTTCCTATAGCCGAAGGAATGCACCTCCACTGGCAATTGGTGGGACGCCGCTCTACCCGGTGGCGCGTTTGCGGGCTTACCTGGGGATGCAAGACCTCTGGCTCAAAGACGACACGCGCAATCCCAGCGCTTCGCTTAAAGACCGGGCCAGTGTAATTGCAGTGATGTTGTCGGAAGGAAAAACGGTAGCCTGTGCCTCAACGGGTAATGCTGCGTCATCATTGGCTGTACAGGCGGCAGCGATGGGTTTGCCGTGCTATATCTTCGTACCGCACAACGCGCCGCGTGCTAAGGTTGTACAACTGCTCATGTGTGGCGCGACAGTCTTTGCCGTGCGGGGCAGCTACGACGATGCTTTTGACCTGTGCATCGAGGCGTGTAATGCCTTTGGCTGGTACAACCGCAACACGGGCTACAATCCTTACCTCGTCGAGGGTAAGAAGACTGTTGGCCTGGAGATTGCGGAGCAGCTAGACTGGCAGGTTCCTGACAGTGTGCTTGTGCCCACGGGCGATGGCTGTATCATCAGCGGTGTCTACCGGGGCTTTGAGGACTTTTACCATCTGGGGATGATCAAACGTATGCCGCGTATGATTGCAGTGCAAGCTGGGGGGTCACCTGCTATTGTGTGGGCACTTGAAGGTGACGGCGTTGTGCGCCCCTATCCAGCGCAGACGATTGCGGATGGAATCTCGGTTGGCTTACCGCGCAATGGCGCGATGGCGGTGAAAAAAATTCGTGAGAGTGGTGGTTTTGGCGTTACTGTCTCCGATGAAGAGATTCTCGCGGCAGAGCAAGAGCTTGCCAGGCTTACAGGCGTGTTTGCTGAGCCATCGGGCGCGGCTTGCTATGCCGGCCTGCTCCGCCTGCTTGCCGAAGGGAGAATTGCGCGAGATGAGCGTGTTGTAATGCTTGTTACAGGGAGTGGCCTCAAGAGCATTGATGCTGTTGTGGAGACGGCTGGCAGTGTCAGGCCGATTGAGAAAGGGTATGAGGGGATGGAGACAGTCAGGAAGATAGTGCAGTCATTATGACGAGCGGAAGCAATTAAGGAAGGATGGATAATCAATGCCAGATGTGCTCATCGGCAATGGGACCGTCGTCACGCTTGGTGCGCAGAACCAACTCATCGAACAGGGGGCCGTGCTGGTACGGGGCGGCCGTATTGCCGCTATCGACACTGATGCTACGTTGCGCCGGCAACGTCCTGACGCCGAGTACATCGATGCGCATGGTGGCTTAATCATGCCAGGATTCCTTTGCACCCACACACATTTTTATGGCGCATTTGCCCGTGGCCTGACTATTCAGGGTGAGCCACCACGAAACTTCTCAGAGATCCTTGAACGTCTTTGGTGGCGGCTCGATAAACTCCTGACGCTGGAGGATACTCGAGCCAGTGCCGAGATGTTTATGGCTGATGCTATACGTCACGGTACGACCTGCGTCGTCGATCACCATGCCAGCCCGAACGCTATTGATGGCAGCCTGGATGTCATCGCAGATGTCGTGGAACAAGCGGGCATTCGTGCCTGTCTCGCTTACGAAGTCTCTGATCGAGATGGACCGGCAGTGGTTACAGATGGCATGCGCGAAAACGAGCGTTTCATCCAATCGCTGCGGGCTGAACGCCGGCAGCAGGCGGGAGCTGGCATGATCGCCGCCAGCTATGGGCTGCATGCATCCTTTACGCTGAGTACTGCCACGCTTGAACGCTGCGCTGCTGGTGGTGTTAACCTGGGGGTTGGTTTCCATATTCACGTTGCCGAGGATATCTCGGATGAAAGAGATAGCATCTCGCGCTATGGGATGCGCGTGGTGGATCGTTTAGAAGCAAGCCGCATTCTAGGACCGCGCAGTATTGCTGCACATTGTGTGCATATACGCAGCAGTGAAATTGGCCGCCTGGCCGAAACTCATACCAGTAGCGTGCATAATCCCCGCTCGAACATGAACAATGCTGTGGGACGCGCGCCCGTCGAGGAGATGGTTCATGCAGGCGTAACTGTTGGTTTGGGCAACGATGGCTTCAGTATGAACATGATGCAGGAGATGAAGGCGGCCTACCTGATGCACAAGCTGGCCCTCAAAGATCCACGGGTAATGCCCGGAGACCTGGTGTTGAGCATGGCGTTTCAGCGTAACGCTCACATCATCGAGGCCGTCTTTAGCCCATTCTGTGCCGATTTCCCGCGTGTTGGCGAGCTAAGTGTAGGCGCTGCCGCCGATCTCGTTTTGCTCGACTATCTGCCACCGACGCCGCTTAGCAGTGGCAATTTCCCCTGGCACCTGGTCTTTGGCATAGACGTACAACACGTGAACTCGACGATGGTTGCCGGTCGCTGGCTGATGCGCAATCGCCAGTTGCTCACAGTAGACGAAGCACGTATTCACGCATATGCAAGGGAACTCTCACAAGCCCTTTGGAAGAGGATGTAAATGGATATACGCGAAATACAATATCGGGTGCAAGAGGAACTTAGCCAGTACCATGCCGCCATGATCCAGTTCCTGCGTGACCTCATCGCCATACCTAGCTTCGACAGCCAGATTGGCCCTGTCGGTGATGCCGCCGGCGCACGTATGAGCGAACTTGGCTTTGACGAGGTGCGCCGCGATTCCATGGGCAATATCCTGGGCCGTATTGGTGATGGTCCTCGCATATTGCTTTACGATAGCCACATCGATACCGTAGGGGTTGCTGATGCTGCTCAATGGCAATGGGACCCCTTTAAAGGTAAGTATGAGAATGGCATTATCTATGGTCTTGGCGCTGGTGATGAGAAGTGTTCCACGCCGCCCATGCTCTATGCTTTGGCTACACTGAAGAAGCTGGGCCTGGCGAAAGACTGGACGCTCTATTATTTTGGCAATATGGAAGAGTGGTGCGACGGCATCTCTGGTAATGCGCTCGTCGAACACGAGGGCATTCGTCCTGATTACGTGGTTGTTGGCGAATCCACGAACATGGAGATTTATCGCGGCCACCGTGGGCGCACGGAGATAAGCGTTACCTTCAAGGGACGAAGTTGCCATGCCAGCGCGCCCGAGCGGGGTGACAATGCGCTCTACAAGGCAATTCCTTTTATTCAAGGGGTCGAGCAACTGCATCAAGAATTAAAAAGTCGCCCAGATCCATTCCTTGGCGCTGGCTCTATTACCGTCACCAGTGTCAGCACGCATAGTGTCTCGCTCAATGCAGTCCCCGATGAGTGCTCTATCTATCTTGATCGCCGGATGCATCCTGCTGAGACAAAAGAAGTTGTACTGAATGAACTGCGCGCCTTACCGAATGCTCGCCTGGCCGAGATCGTCGTGCCGATGTACGAGGAGCCGAGCTATACGGGCTTTGTCTTCCCCGTGGAAAAAATATTCCCGGCATGGGCGTTAGCCGAGGATCACCCTTACGTGCAAACAGGCAAGGCTACCTTTGAAAGCTGCTATGGTCATCCTGCGAAGACCGGTAAATGGGTTTTCTCAACAAATGCCACTTACTGGATAGGTAAGGCGGGCATCCCCTCAATCGGATTTGGTCCCGGTGAGGAGCATTGGGCCCACACTGCCCTCGACCAGGTGCCTGCTGCCGAAGTTGTGCAGTGCGCCGATTTCTATGCTATGCTGCCACTTTTCCTGGAGGCGATCAAATGACTAAATTAGCTGTTGTTGCCATTGGTGGCAACTCTTTGATAAAGGACGAGGCGCATCGGAGTGTGCCCGACCAGTTCAATGCAGTTCGTGAGACGGCGGTACATATCGCTGAGATGATTGCGCAGGGCTGGAATGTCGTCATCACGCACGGCAATGGGCCTCAGGTGGGCTTCATCCTGCTGCGCTCAGAACTGGCCAGCAGTGTGCTGCATACGGTGCCACTCGATTCTTGTGGCGCGGATACCCAGGGTGCAATTGGTTACATGATCCAGCAAGCGCTGCACAATGAATTTTTGCGCCGTGACATCCGACGCGAATGTGTTACAGTAGTCACGCAGGTGCTCGTGGATCGAAATGACCCGGCGATGCAGAATCCAAGCAAGCCTATCGGCTCCTTCTATACCGAGGAAGAGGCGCGAGCGAAGATGGACAAGCAGGGCTGGGTGATGGTTGACGACGCCGGGCGCGGCTGGCGTCGAGTCGTACCATCCCCTATCCCAAGGGAGATCATCGAGCGTGATGCCGTAGATACGCTCATCAAAAGCGGTTTTATCGTGGTCGCTGTTGGTGGCGGAGGTATCCCAGTTGTGCGCGACAGTGCGGGCAATCTTACGGGTGTTGAGGGTGTGATCGATAAGGACCTGGCATCCAGCCTGCTTGCCAGCGAATTAAATGCCGATCTATTGCTGATCTCGACCGCTGTAGAGAAGGCTTCTCTGAACTTCAAGAAGCCCAACCAGGTCGATCTCGACCACATTACACTGAGTGAGGCCAGGCGTTATTACGAAGAGGGCCAATTTGCTAAAGGCAGTATGGGACCAAAGGTCAAAGCCATCATCAATTATCTCGAACGCGGTGGACGTGCTGCGCTGATTACCATGCCTGAGACCATTGGCAAAGCCCTTGCAGGGCAGACTGGAACATGGATTATACCTGCATAGAAAGGATCTTATAAAATGAAGACAAATTTACGTGGGCGAGACTTTATCAGCACACAGGAATGGACCAAGGAAGAATTGGAGACTGTGCTGCAACTCGCCTCTGACCTCAAAATGAAATGGGGACTCGATCTTCCCACCCGTTTACTCGAAGACAAGACCCTGTTTATGCTCTTCTTCTTCTCTTCAACGCGTACCCGCAACTCGTTCGAGGCGGGAATGACGCGCCTGGGAGGCCATGCTATATTCTTGGAGCCTGACAAGATGCAAATCTCGCATGGCGACACGCCCAAAGAGATTGGCAAGATTCTGTCCTCGTATGGGCATGGTATCGCCATTCGCCATTGTGATTGGGGTGAGGGGAATAAGTACCTGAGGGAGGTGGCTGAATATGCCAGCGTCCCCGTCATTAATATGCAGTGCGATATGTACCACCCGTGCCAGGCTATGGCTGATTTGATGACCGGCATTGAGAAGAAAGGTGATGTGCGCGGCAAAAAGGTCGTCATGTCCTGGGCCTATGCAAAGTCCTATACTAAACCCCTCTCGTTGCCTCAATCGGTCATTGAGCTCTTCACGCAGTTCGGCGCGGATGTTGTTCTAGCGCACCCACCTGAGTTTGAGTTGATGCCGGAGATCCTGGATAATGCCGCCAACAACGCACATAAAGCAGGCGGCAGCTTCAAGATAGTCTACGATATGGATGAGGCGTTTGTGGATGCTGATATCGTGTATCCCAAGAGCTGGGGACCCCTGGTGACGGTAGAGGACCCATCAAAGATGGTTGATACCATTCGTCAATATGAACATTGGATCTGCGACGAGCGTCGTATGTCGCTGGCAAAAGAGGATGCCATCTATATGCACTGCCTGCCCGCCGACCGCGGCATCGAAGTGGCCGATGCGGTTATCGATGGGCCGCAATCGGTTGTTTATGACCAGGCTGAGAACCGCATGCATGTCCAGAACGCGATTATGGCTCTCACGATGGGAGGACGATAAGCAAGAAAACATCAACGAAAAGTATTTTCTCTGATAACTTCTTCAACCGTCTGTACGAGCATTTGCTCAGAGAATGGTTTGGGTAAGTAACGATCAGCCCCTTGACGGAGGCCCCAGGACCGATCGAGACGTGTGCTTTTGGTGCTTACCATGATGATTGAAAGATTATGCTTTGGGTCTAAGGCTCGCAATTGGCGGCATAGTCCGTAACCGCTGATTCCAGGTAGTACAACGTCAAGCACCACACAATGTGGGCGTTCCTTGAGGGCTTTCGTCAATCCATCACTGCCATTAGATGCAGTAATTACTTGATATCCCGCTTTTTGGAGTGCGCGGGCCATTATTAAACATATAGTAGCGCTGTCGTCAATGACGAGAACCTTGGCTCCATTTAGCACGAGATATATGACCTTCCTTCGCTATAGGTGCTTTGAGCTAGTATACAGTAAAACGTTGTGTAAAGTACAATTTACCTAAGCAAGCGGGAATATTGGCCTATATCGTCGGTGGTGTTACCTAGCGTTGCTATAATACTAATGCTCTGTTAATCATCAAATGATATGTGGTAGAGCTTGGCACCCGCAAGGGGTGCCACTACATTTCACTCAACAAAACAAGATGGACAGAGGAGTAGGTGGTTAGGGACTTAGAGATGGAGACGACCATGCCTGATCGCATTCATCCGCATAGCACACCTGCGGAAAAACTATGGGGTGTCATACGAGCTATACACTGGCAAGTGCTCTTGCTTATAGGCATACTGCTCGTCCTGGCTTATCCAGCTTTTAGGTACGGGATAGGCGCTGGTCAACGTATATTTCCTGCTGTTACAAACTTCTTCTATCACATTTCAGGTCCTCCACCCCCTCCAACCCCTACACCACTGCCAGCTTTTCCTGCATCGCTCCCCCAGGCTGGTTCGTTACTCTATACTGCGCTGTCTGCCGATTCCTGTGACGAAATTCTCGCAGTTCAGATGCATATGACTGACGCCGGGCAGATTTTTAGTGATGCTAACCCGAACACGGTGAAAGCACTTGATAATGCAATAGGCCAGGATTGTCACGCGCTGCAACCCGGTATGGTAATCAAGCTCTCACCACAATACCCGTTGGTAGCGTTAGGAGGTGTGGTTCTCAAAGTTGAGGCTACCTCACCGCAGCAGCCCTTACCTACGCCTTTAATCAATGTTGCCAGCCAGCCGCGTTTGGGTATTGATTGCTCTGGCGGATGTCTACTGGTGATGCGTATTGCTCCGGCTACGCAGGTACGTCTTCAGATACAAACAGCATTACCGGTACGCGTTGGCTCCTGGGTATGGGCACAGGCGACACTTGCCCGCAAGCAAATTACTGGATTCGCTAATTATCCCTATGTCGATGCAAATGCCTCGCTTAATGGCATGTTGCTGCGCGCCTGTGACCTCCAGGTAGATAATACTCATGATGATAATTCGATGTCTTGCAGCCAGCTACTCCCCAACACAATTATTGATGATGGAGGAGCGTGGCTCTTCGGGGTCACCGGCCCAGGCTCATTAGACCACTGGCACTACGCCTTGCACCTTCCTGCAGGGACGCGGGTACTGCTCTGGCTCTCGGCTGAGAGCAACGGAGGCTTGAAATTCCAAAGAGGGAATCCAGTATATCGCTATGATGAAATGGCACACATCTACGTGTGAGTATAATCTCTATAGTGTGTTTCAAACTATACCTCATCATGTTATAAGCAGGTAGGATACTGGCAATAGAAGCAAAAGCAGAGAACATGAAGACATTGCGCTGGAACTCACGGGACTTAGAGATGCTACCAGATGATGGCAAGCGGTACGAAATAATTGATGGAGAGTTGTACGTGTCGAAGCAGCTGCATTGGCAGCACCAGTTTGTCTGCGGACAGGTGTTTGCTTTACTTCAAGCCTGGAGCAGTCAGACAAAAACGGGTATGACCAATCTTGCACCGGGACTGATCTTTGGGGAAGAGGATGATGTTGTACCAGATGTTATCTGGATTAGCCAAAAACGTTTGGTGTCAGCCTTGCAAAGAGATGGCAAGTTACATATGGCTCCTGAATTGGTGATCGAAGTTCTTTCGCCAGGTACAACGAACCAGCAACGGGACCGTGAGCTCAAGCTCAAACTCTATTCACGTCGCGGAGTTCAGGAATATTGGATTATAAACTGGCAAGACCAGCAACTTGAAATTTACCGGCGTGAAGAGGGTGTGCTAGCCCTTGACAGAACGCTTTACGAAACCGACCTGCTACAATCACCGCTCTTACCAGGATTTGCTTGTAAGGTAGATCAGCTTTTCACCAATGCTTTTTAGTATTGTGCATCTTTGCGACGTATGTTTAATTTTGTTTGTTGCCTATATTGGCTACAACGTACGAAGGACTAGTATCCCTCCTGCACCCCCTCCTGAATAGTTACCATTAATCTTCGTTTCTCTCGGTCATAGACAGCGGCGTAACTCTGGTAATCGACGATGAGGCCAACGTCACTATTAGGATCCACAGGTATGTTGTAGGTGCTGGGGATATAGTTGACCTCGGCAAGGGCCGATCTGATTGACGCAATTGCATTGCTCACATGCACAGTATAAGAGGAATTGATGAATTTGCAAACACCTGCTCAGGTGAATATATCTCCCCCATATGGGGGAAAGGTAAGCGCTAAGTATTACTAGCATAGTTTGTATGGAACTCCCCTTTACTTAAAGTAACATATACGTGTGTGAACCGTTATAAAACTGTGTGACATAAATATCTGTAGGTATAACCCAGCATTAACCCTGGCTTGATAAGGCGAACTCAGAACCCGGAGAAAAATTCTAATGGTAGCACTGGAGGGCAAGGTCCTTGATCGATACGAGTTGCGAAGGCTGGTGGGGAAAGGGGGGATGGCGAATGTTTACGAGGCACAAAATCTACGATCCCGGCGAAAAGTAGCCGTCAAAGTCTTCAAGCGCGAAGATGAAGACCTGCTGCGTCGCTTCATTCGAGAAGCCCGCGTGATGGCCTCCCTGCATCACGATCATCTTGTGCCGATTATTGACTCCGGTGAACGCCAATTAGACGGCGACGCGCGCTACTATATTGTGATGCCCTTTTTGGAAGGGGGCACCCTGCGCGCTCGCATTCATCGCTCGCCTCTCTCGCTCATAGAAACATGTCATATGTTGCAGGCCGTTGCCAGCGCCCTTGACTACATCCATAGCCAGGGAATTGTTCATCGTGATATCAAGGCTTCTAACGTGCTGCTCGATGCGGATGGAGAATGCTATCTCGCAGACTTCGGCATTGCTCGCGTAACTGGCGATGTGACACAACTCACCAGCACGGGTGACGTGCTGGGTACCGTCGATTATGTTGCACCAGAACTGTTTGAAGCGAATCACAGGGCTGATGCTCGCAGCGATCTCTATTCTCTGGGTGTATTGCTCTTCGAGATGGTTACAGGTCGACTGCCTTTCACGGCGGAGAATCAACTTGTCCTGGTAGCGATGCACATGAATAAACGTCCTCCCTCGCCGCGAAGCATTGATCCACATGTTCCTCCGCAGGTCGAGCATGTGATCCTCAAGGCATTAGAGAAGAAGCCGGAACAGCGCTTTGCTAGCGCTACTGAATTAGCGGGGGCGTTTTGTCGCGCAGTGGCTATCAGTAACAACAATGGCCTGCTAGAGCGTACTGATGGTCTCGAACTTGAACAGCCTGGAGTTGTGGCTTCGACCGCTGAAGCCGAGCAGACCTTGCCTTCTCCTTTGTCGCCAGCACCCGCTGTCAATCCAACTGTCAGGCCATCGCCTCCAGGGAATGCACCAGAAAACCAGCGGTTAATCGTTCCACAATATGTTCTGGATGCTAAAATTGCAGGGGTAGAGACACCACGCCCCCCGTCTCCTCCTCCAGTACCGAAAGGTCCGAGGTCACCATCGCGCCACCTTTGGTTCGCAATTTTACTTGCATTTCTAGCGCTCATTTTGCTCGGTGTCTCGATTACCTCGATCGTCTTGCCCCGTGCGAATAGCGGGAACCGGGCTGGCGTTACCGGTACTACACAGGACGCGGGAACTGTGGGCGTCTTACGGCAATCTCCAACCAGTCATCCCACAGCGACACCAAATTTGACTGCTACGGCCCAGTCAGCCCAGTTCGCAACAGCCACAGCCCAGGCTCGACAGACGGCAACAGCCGTTGCTGGGGTTACAGCTACAGCCCAGGCCCATGCCAGAGCTACCGCTGGGGTGATACAAACCGCCACCTCTGACAAACCTGTATACCAGGACGCATTGAATAACGCAAACAATGCAAATACGGTGGCCGCGAATTGGGACCAAAATAATCAATGTACATTTGCTGCCGACGGCTATCATATCAAAACAATAGACAAACTCTTTGGATGCAAAGAATCTGCAAATAGCTACCAGAGTGCGGCTATCACGGTTGGTGTGCGTATTGTCAATGGACAATCTGGTGGCTTATTCTTGCGCATCACTACCGATATATTCAATGAATATGCCGGTTATTTGTTCGAGATAAACAGTACGGGTAGGTATAGAATTTCGACTTCTGAGCGTTTTAACGCCTCTCTCACTCCCTTATCCGATTGGACGCTCTCACCGGCCTTGAAACAAGGCAATGCCGCGACCAATACTTTACAGGTGATTGCGCAAGGAAGCAACTTGATGTTCTATGCCAATGGTGTCTTCCTGGTGCAGTTGACGGATACGACCTATACTTCGGGCGTGGTGGCTTTTCTTGCTAGTAGTAATGGCACAATACCGGCGGATACAGTTTATAGTAACCTGAAGGTGTATCCATTGTCATGATAAAAGCTATGGTCTATGCATGAGCAAGGAGGTTATCCATGCGTACACTCATCACCAATGGGCGAATCGTCACTGCGACTGATGATTTTCCAGGTGACATACTCATCAACAATGAGCAAATTGCCGCTGTTGGTTCGCCTGGAACGTTTGCCGCGCTGCAAGCTGATACGGTGCTTGATGCTCGGGGTAAGTGTATCTTCCCCGGAGCCATTGATGTGCATACGCATATGGAACTTCCCCTACCCACAACTGTTGCCAGTGACGACTTCGAGACGGGCACGATTGCCGCCGCTTGTGGTGGCACGACCACAATTCTCGATTTCGCCAACCAGCAGCGTGGGCATAGCCTGGCTGAAGCCCTCCAGGCCTGGCATCGCAAAGCGGATGGAAAGGCGGTTATCGATTACGGCTTTCACATCACCATCACTGATCTTGCCTCCGCGCCTGAGGCTGCGATGGATGAGATGATTGCCGCAGGCGTGACGACCTTTAAACTCCTGATGGCTTATCCGGGCACCTTTATGGTCGATGATGAGACGATTTATCGCGTGCTACGTCGCTCGGCCCAACTGGGTGGTCTCGTAATGGTCCATGCCGAGAATGGCATTACTATCGACTTCCTGGTGCGTGAAGCCATCGCTGCAGGCCGTACCGCTCCAGCGTATCACGCTCTGACGCGCCCTGCTATCCTGGAGGGCGAGGCGGCGCAGCGCGCCATTAAACTGGCATCACTGGCGGAAGCGCCGCTTTACGTAGTACATGTCAGTTGCGCCCACTCGCTGCGGGCAGTGGCTGCTGCTCGCGCCAAAGGATCGCCCGTCTGGGGTGAGACGTGCCCGCAATATCTCTACCTGGATGATAGTTGTTATGCTGCTCCCGGCTTTGAAGGAGCCAAATTTGTCTGTACCCCGCCCATGCGCAGTGATGCCGACAGGGAAGCGCTCTGGGTTGGTTTACAACGCCGGGAGCTCCAGGTGGTTTCTACCGATCATGCTCCCTTTAACTTTCATGGGCAGAAAGATCTGGGGTTGCACGATTTTACGAAGATTCCTAATGGCCTGCCGGGTGTGGAGCATCGCGTCATCCTGCTTTATGGCGGTGTACGCGAGGGAAGCATAGATATACACCATTTTGTGGACCTGATTTCGACCATGCCGGCCAAGCTCTTCGGACTTTTCCCGCGCAAAGGAACGATTGCACCGGGCAGCGATGCCGATCTGGTCATTTTCGATCCTGAACGAACAGCTACGATCAGCGCTGCGACCCAGCATCAGCGTGTCGATTACACTCCCTATGAGGACATGCGTGTGAAGGGAATGCCAGATATTGTACTCCTGCGCGGACGTGTGATTGTGCGAGGTGGCGAGTACGTTGGCGGTACGGGCGACGGACAGTATCTGCCGCGAAAGACCTTTACAGCACCCTAGCGCATTCAGGATACCGCATTAGTCCTCAGCTTTTTGTTGTTCTCGCGGCGGCACAAGCTTGTGTTCGACGGCAAAAGCAGCGGCCTCGCTGCGCCGTGACAGCCCCAACTTCTCCAGGATGTGGCTGACGTGGTTGCGCGCAGTCTTTTCGCTGACGTACAACTTGTCGGCGATCTGTTTATTCGTATAGCCGCGTGCAACCAACGTCAGAACTTCGCGTTCGCGCTCGGTCAGTTCGCTCCCCGGCATTGCCTGCGCCAGGCGTTCCATGGCCTGTTTAGTGGCCACGGCATCTATTAATGTTTGACCAGATGCTGCCAGGCGAATGGAACGCAGCAACTCGGCACGACTCAAATGCTTTAACAGGTAACCACTGGCCCCCGCCAGAATAGATGAGATAACGGCGTCTTCGTCAGTGTAGGAAGTGAGCATCAGAATTTTTACGTCGGGGTAACGGCTTTTAATCTCGCGGCATGCCTCGATGCCGTCCATCTTCTCCATGCGTACATCCATGAGGATCAATTCTGGATCCAGTACAGGCATCTTAGCCAGGGCCTCCGCTCCATTACTTGCTTCTCCGACTACTGCGAGGTCCGGTTCCGCTTCAAATGCAGCACGCATCCCCAGGCGTACCACCTCGTGATCGTCAACGATCATAATACGTGTTTTTGCCATATGCTCTGCCTTTCAGATGGGAATACGTGCAAGGATGCTGGTGCCCCCTGCGGAGCTTTGCCCTACCTCAAATACTCCCCCCAACTCTTCAGCCCGCTCGCGCATCCCGCGCATCCCATGACCTGAATAGATGCGCTGTCGTTCTCCTTCGGCCTCAAGATCATAACTGTGGGGTATTGCCTGCAAGCCCTTGCCATCGTCGCTAATCTCGACCTCTATGCACTGCGGTAAATGGTGCAGGTGTACCTGGACCCGGGATGCGCCTGCATGCTTGTAAGTATTGGTGAGCGCTTCCTGCGTGATGCGGAAGATAGCCGTTCCTACCTGCGCAATCTTGCGCGCGCGTCTTTGATCTCCGTTTGGTGATGTTTCAATACCCTCGACCTCTAGATATGCCGGCAGTCCGCTGATCGCTTCAAACTCACGTAACTGGTTGGTCAGCATCTGGGTCAAGGTGGTTGTGCCACTCATCAGTGGCTTGAGAGTGAACATGTAGTGGCGTGTTTCCCAGAGCGCCTGCTTTGAAATGGTCACCACTTTGTCCAGGCGCTCAGCCACGGGCGCTAGCATTTGTGCCTCTTCTGTTGAGGCATCAGCGATGCGCTGCAGGAGGGTCGCACATGTTTCGCTATTTAGACTCAGCATGTAGATAAGCTGGGCGATACCGTCGTGAATCTCGCGGGCGATACGCCCTCGTTCGGCAGTTGTCGCCAGGTCAGCAGCCTGTTCAGTCAGCCGCATATTCTCAAGCGCGACCACCAGCAGTGTCCCCACGATCTTTAAGAAATTCTCTTGCCTATCTTCAAATGGTGTCTGCCGTTCACTTGCGGCCCCAAGTACCATATATACCTGCCCCTCTTTCTTAAATGGCAGGTAGAGGCGAGCTATACCTGTGGGCTCTTCTTGTTCCTCCCGCTCAAATCTGATTAGCCTTTCCCCTGTTTGTGCCACTTGATCAACTAACGCCTCGCTTTCAGCAGGTGCCGGTTCCTCAACCAGGCCCGACTCCATATATGTGTCGATCTGTGGTTGCAGATTCTTACTATCTCCTCCATAGGTAATAATCGCGATTATTAAATATCCAAAGTGACCGCCCTGGCGGATCTGCTTAACGCTTTGTTGCAAGAGGCGTTGTCTATCACTCGCCCCGGTTGCGCTTACCAATGTCTCGCTTACACGCAGCAAGGCCCGTTGCCTGCGCACACTGTCTTGCTCATGCCTTTTACTTCGCGTAACGCTGTTAAGCAGTGTGGCCATATATGCCGTAAGGATGGCTATGAGCGGCGCATCAAGAAGCGAGCCCAGCAGCTCATGTATATGGAACACATAGGGGTGTGCCATGGGCGGCGGAAAGAATAATCCGAGCAACACAAATAGATCAAAGCCTAGCGCGGCTGCTAAGCCGCCCCGGTAGCCATAAGCGAACGCTGCAACAAAGATAGTTGAGAAACCATAGCGGTAGAATGGCGATCCGTTCCCAAAAGGAGGAGATGATATGTAAGCAGTAAAATACATGACCAGGCCGCAGATGATCACATCCAGGCTATAGATAGCGAAATCTCTGTAGGGATTATTCGAGCGGGCCAGGGGGGGTAGTATTTCTGGCTCTTCATCTGTGGCAGGGGGACTCGTATTGCTGCGTCCCCCTAGTATGCTTCTCTTTCGCTTAGCTCGCTGCGCTTTACGTTGTCCTGCTGTACTTACCTTATCCGTTTTTTGCCATGGTAAACGGGGCATAAAGATTTTGAAGACGGGGGCGTAGAGAGTAACAACCAATGACTGTATAAAGGTGATGCCGAGGGACAGCAATAACGGGAGCGTTGGATTTTTGATCGAAAGCATAATCCATGCGAACGCATAGAACCACCAGGCCCAGCGCCAAATCAGGAAGAAGTACGTAGGGATGCTGCGTAAACGTCGCCACGTGGTCCGGGGTATGCCTCTAAGTGATTTTGCCCTCTGGCTCATAGCTCTATGCTTCCCCTATCGCTGCGAGCGAGACATGTTGTCTTCATTCAAAGACTATTCTCATCTGCTGGCAGTATGCATTAATTTTAATAAACCTGTCAATAAGTATTTACCTGGGAAGTGCTATATGCGATACTTCTTTGTGGGTAGAATAACAATTGGAAAGGGGTATACAATGCCGGGACAAATCTCAAGACCTATTCGCGCACTGGGCGTGCTCACCGGTGGTGGTGACGTGCCAGGGCTGAACGCCGCCATCAAAGCACTGGCCTATCGTGCGGAACCGATGGGTATCCGCATTATGGGTCTGCGTGAGGGATGGAAGGGTATCACCTACCTTGATCGATCACGCAGCGAAGATTCTCAGATCTTTAACGCTGAGGAACCAGCTACATGGCAGGATAACTACCTGATGCCCTTGAACAGGCTTAATACGCGCACCATCGACAGGCAAGGAGGCACGATCCTGCAATCCTCCCGTACCAATCCCGCGCGCATACGTGTGTGCGAGCTGCCACCACACCTGAAATCATATAGTGATAGCCATGCGCCGGATGACTATGTTGATCTCACCGGTGAGGTGCTGGCGAACCTGGACTTTCTGGGACTGGATGGGCTGGTGGTGATTGGTGGAGATGATACCTTAAGTTATGGGGCCATACTCTCAGAAAAAGGGGGTCCAGTCTGGGGGATTCCCAAGACCATGGATAATGATGTGCATGGCACCGATTACTGTATCGGGTTTCAGACAGCAATCAACCGGGCGGCAGAATTTATCAACCGCATGCGCTCTACCGCCGAGTCTCATAGCGAAACCGTCCTGTTCCGCATGTTTGGTCGCGACGCGGGCTTCACTGCGCTTGAGACGGCCATTGTGACCTGGGCTGATCGTCTGCTAATACCAGAAGTGCCTGTCGATATCGACACACTGGCCAGACGCATTGCCAAGGACCGGCGCAACCCGCAGAATTATTCGACGGTAGTGCTCTCGGAGGGAGCGAACCTTGGTGTGCCCGTGCCTGAAATCGGCCAGCCCGATGCCTATGGTCACCGCAAAAAGGCCAACGTGGCTGAGTTCCTGGCCGATCAACTCACCCAGCGCATACCCGGTGTGCGCTTTCTGCCGATTGACCTGACGTATTTCCTACGCAGTGGCGAACCGGATGTCTATGACAAGCACATGGCCATCTATTATGCCAATTTGGTTATGAGCCTGCTTGAATCAGGCACATATGGCGTTATGGCAGCACATCGCGACGGGGACTTTATTAGTACAGATATCCCGGGGAAAGACTTGCCTGCACGACGCGTGGACCCTGCTGACTATCATTCCACGCGCTATCGCCCCCGTTTCGAGCATATTTCAGGTCCCTATCGACCGCAAGTGTAGAGCTGGGTTTTGCAGAAACCGTTACCCTGAAGGATAGAAACCATGGTGTTGTATAATGAATTAAGCATTGAGTGACAAACTCAAGCAAATGAGGAGAAAGAGGTGTTGAAGAATATAAAATGGCAAAAACCCCTGCGACAAAAGTGATCTCGATGGGAATATGTAGTTTTTGCAAAGGTGAGTTTGAGAGCACAAAGATGACCCAGCACCTGAAATATTGCAAACAAAGGGCCATTGAAATCGCTGCCGGGACACAAAGCGCTACAAAAGCTCAGAAAACCAAACTCTTCCATATCGTTGTTGAAGGACAGTACAACCCTCAGTACTGGATGCATCTCGAAATGCCCGTTACGGATACCATGGCGAACCTTGATAGCTTTCTCAGGGATACCTGGGTAGAGTGCTGTAACCACCTGAGCGCATTCAGGGTTGGAAATACGAATTACTCCTTTGATCAGGAAGACCTCTATTACTTTGGGGACAATGAGGATAGTGAAAATGAGGAAGACGAGGAAGAAGATGGCGATGAGCCGGAAAACCTGCTTGCCAATCTCCCGCCTTTCTTTTTGGAGTCCATACCTCCTGAGTTGCTAACCGAGCTGAATAAGTTTGAGTCCAGAGGGGACCTTGTGGACTTCCTCGAAAAAGAAGTAAAAGCTTTGACGAAAATCGAGCCTGAAGTGCTCCACTCTGTCGAAGACCGGGAGGCAATGTACAAGCGCTATATGCTGGGGTCGACACTACGGGGGCTTCTCCAGAACCTGCAAGATTGCGATATGTATGTACCATTGGAGGAGGCTCTCAAAGTCGGCAAGAAGTTCTTCTACGAATATGACTTCGGTTCCACTACACACCTGGCGCTGCGGGTAGTGTCAGAACGGGAAGGGGTAGTTCAAGGAAAAGAGAATGAAGCTACTATCGAAATTCTGGCCAGGAACGTTGCGCCGGTGATTCTGTGCAAGGTATGTGGAAAACCCGCTAAGATGGTAGCCTCCGGGTACTTTAATGTGGAGGAGGATGCGTATTGCAGCAAAAAATGTGCGCGGGTGAGCGGCGCTGACACTGAAATGTTATTGCCCGTGGTAAATTCTCCGAGGGTTGGAGTGTGTGGTTATACTGGACGGGGTTAGCGCTGCTAGATGCCAGCTTGCATAACAAAGCTTTTTGGCGAGACAGGGATGGTCTGCTTCGTGAAGATGAAGCCTGCTTTTTTTGAAGAGAAATGATTATGTTGTTCAAGAAGTACCGGCTGATCATTCTAGTGCTCGCACCTGTACTTTCGTTCACACTGTTGACGGTCGTGAGCTGCGGCTCTGTGCAAGGACCTGCAACAACCACAGCTCATGTCGATTGTTCCTCTACGACCAATGTATGCCATGGTAGGCTGCTCGTCTTTTCCAAGACAGGCGGATTCCGCCATGCCTCCATCAAGGATGGCAAAATAGCGCTGCAGAAGCTGGCTACTGAACATAACTTTGCGGTCGATTTCACGGAAGACTCGACGGTTTTTAACGATGCAAACCTGGCACACTATGATGCTGTTGTCTTCCTGCTTACTACCGGCGAGGTACTCAATGACAGCCAGCAAGCAGCATTTGAACGGTATATTCGGGCCGGCGGTGGGTATGTAGGTATTCACTCGGCCACCGATACTGAATACACCTGGTCCTGGTATGGTGGCCTTGTAGGCGCCTACTTCGACCGCATTCATGGGCATTCAAAGGTCGTGCAGGCCACCGTTCATGTAGTAGATAGAACCCATCCATCAACTGTTATGCTGCCAGCTCTGTGGTGGTACAACTTTGCTTCAAACCCAAGTGGCAGGGTGCATGTACTGCTGACGGTGGATGAGAAAACATACAAGGGTGGAGTGATGGGCGCTAACCATCCCATCGCCTGGTACCACGAGTACGACGGTGGGCGGGCCTGGTATACTGCAATGGGCCATACTTCAGAGAGCTATTATGAGCCTTTGTTCCTGGCACACTTGTGGGGCGGCATTACATATGCAGTCGGTCGGGATTGAGACATTCAGCAACATCCACTCAATTATAGACGCTTGCGCACATCCTGGTAGCGCGCTGAGCAACTAGCATAGACGACACTGGCTGACTTGTCAAATTTCCTTTGGCGAACCGTTGCCCGAACGTCGTATACTTGAGTAGATACCACAACGCAGCTAAATGGATAGGACAGTAACTCACATGTCAAGCACGACCCCGGGCAGGGCAAATCCCGAAGCGCCTTCATCACCAAAGATTAGGTTGCAGACTTTTCGTGCTTTGCGCTATCGCAATTTTCGCCTGTTATGGATAAGCCTGATCGTCTCGTCCGTGGGCACATGGATGCAAATCGTGGCACAAAGCCTGCTTGTGCTGCAAATTACGCATGGTTCGGCGCTCGCGCTTGGTATCGTCGCCCTGGCGCAAGCAAGCTCTTTCTTTCTGTTCGCGTTGATTGGTGGAGGTGTCGCAGACCGTGTTGATAAGCGGCGCTTCCTGCTTATAACGCAGAGCCTATCGATGCTGCTCGCCTTTATACTTGGCGTTCTAACCATCACGGGAGCTGTACAGGTATGGATGATCGTTGTACTGGCGTTCTGCTCCGGCACAGTCTTGAGCTTTGATCAACCGACACGTTCGTCACTTATCCCGGTACTCGTTCCCAGGCAAGACCTGATGAATGCAATTTCGCTGCAATCCGTTGTTTTCAATGGCTCTGCCGTGATCGGTCCAGCACTGGCAGGTATCGCGATTGGTTTGCTGGGGTATGCTGGACATGCGATTGGACTGACGGGTAGTTTAGCCGGTTATGCCGGTAACTTCTTTCTGAATAGCCTGAGCTACCTGGGTGTGCTCATTGTGCTATACCTGATACGTGTGCCGAAAGACGCGGCTGAACAGAGCACAGAGAGGCGTGGGCCAATGCTTACCTCAATCCGCGCTGCTCTTGGAGCAGTGTGGCGCGATCCTGCGTTGCCATGGGTGCTCTCTGGATATGCTGCACTGCTCTTCTTTGGTCCTTCTTCGACACTTATTCTACCAATCTTCGCGACGCAAATTCTCCACCTCAACCCCTTTCAGTTGGGGTTACTGTTTTCTGCCTCGGGGCTGGGGACATTAATCGGCGCATTGATTATAGCCTCACTTGGGGATTTCCGGTATAAGGGGGTGCTGCTCCTGACTGCTTTTCTGCTCTGGACGGGGGCGCTACTCTTGTTCGCGTTCAGTCGTGTCTTCTGGCTCTCGCTATTGGCGCTGCTGCTCTTCGGTATGTCTCAGAACGGAGTGGGAGCTACGGTGATTACGCTTGCGCAACTACGAGTACCACCACAGATGCGCGGGCGCGTCATGAGCCTGAACACACTCCTGATTATGGGAGTACGCCCACTCGGTGATTTTCCTGCCAGTGGTTTGATCGCCTTGATTGGCGGGCCGCTCACGGTGATTATCAGCGCGTTGCTTGTGGGCAGCTACTCGCTCTACCTGGTCATAGGCCGACCCGTTATACGCAGATTGTAACAGCCGGTATCGTATACTTAGGGGTGGGTTAGCAGAATGTGTAATAAAGAAAGGGATACAATGAATAGAGAAGATACACAGGCTGCACAGCAAGTGGTCACGCAGTTGGCGCAGGGCGATTTTGCGGCTGTTGAGCAAAGGTTGGCGGGCAACATCAGGCAACAACTGCCAGCAGAGAGGCTGCAGGCAACCTGGCAGGCACTCGAAACGCAAGTGGGCTCATTCAAAGAGCAGTTGGGAGCACACACCTTCCAGGTACAGTCGACCGAGATGATCATTGTGACCTGCGCCTTTGCCATGGTCAACCTGGATGTCAATGTGTCCTTCAGTAGCGCGGGCGAGATCAGCGGCTTAACAATTACTCCCGTTGGAAGTGTGGAGCAGCAGCTTACCTCGAGCTATGAGCCACCGGCTTATGTAAAGCTCGATTCCTTCAAGGAGCAAGAAGTACAGGTAGGACAGGGTGAGTGGGTGCTGCCAGGAATACTGAGCATGCCGGTAGGTAAAGGGCCATTTGCGGCTGTGGTCCTGGTACAAGGCTCGGGTCCACATGATTGGGATGAGACGATTGGACCCAACAAGCCGTTCCGTGATCTCGCCTGGGGACTGGCGTCACAAGGCATCGCGGTGTTACGCTACGACAAACGAACTAAGGTGTATGGGGCAAAGATACAAGATCTGATGGCGACCTTTACCGTGAAGGAAGAGACGATCGATGATGCTCTGGCCGCTGTTGCACTACTGCGTCGCAATGCACAGGTGAACCCGCAGCAGATCATGGTGCTCGGGCACAGCCTGGGAGGGTATTTACTGCCGCGTATCGGCGCAGCGGATCCAGGAATAGCGGGCTTAATTATGCTGGCCGGCATGACGCGAAAACTGGAAGACACGATACTGGATCAATATACGTATATTTTCTCGCTGTCCGGCACCCTTTCGGCAGAGCAGCAACAGCAACTGGAAGAACTGAAGAAGCAGGTTGCCTGTGTGAAAGACCCTGCTTTGTCGCTGTCGACTCCTGCAGCAGAACTGACACTAGGCGTCCCACCTGCCTACTGGCTGGACCTGCGTGACTACCAGCCTGCGATTATGGCACAAGCGCTACCACAGCCAATGCTTATTCTTCAGGGGGAAAGCGATTACCAAGTCACCATGGAGGATTTCCAGGGCTGGAAGGATGCACTCGGAACACGTAACAACGTGCAGTTCAAGAGCTACCCTGGACTCTATCACCTGTTTATGCCGGTGGAGGGCGGGGGTAAGGCGACTCCCGCCGCGTACAACGTGGCAGGCCATGTTGTTGTAGAGGTGGTTGTTGATATTGCGCGCTGGATCAAGCAACACTAAAAGAGTGCGGGGGTAATATTGTAACTGCTCAGCTTTTGATGCATTAGCATCTTCAGCGTTCTTAATAGTAGAGAGCAAAACGGAGTTCGGGAATTATCAACAGTCTAAGAGGATTCAGACATGTTGAGTTTTGAGAAACGTAGCTAATTGATTGAAAATGTAGTATAATATTAACTGAGCTTTTATTGCAAATAATGCAGTTAAAGCAAACGGGTACTTCAACACTGGAGAGGAAGAGCACTGAGAAGATGCTGAACCCGGGTATTGCATGCGAATAGCTGGCAAAGGGCTAAAATGCGGAACAAATTACTCTCCACGACCAGTTCGCTGGCAACAACCCTCATTGGCGTTGATGCTCCATTACCTTCAATTGACCTCGATAAGATTCTCACAATTGTCGCTGACACCTATGATTATACAGCCTTGGTGGATGATGAGAAACAATTCAATGACTCTAATCTAGCTGAACCTCTAGAGATATTCGCACAACTACTCAGAAAGCAACACAAACAGCGTGCTCATGTTTTAGCTATTAGCTGTGGCGCAGGGTGGGAAGCAAATTTCCTGATGGCCCGGGGTTTCGATGTCGTTGGGATCGACACCTCCGCTGAGATGCTGCGAAGAGCACGCAACCGTGTACCGGGCGGAAAATTCTCACACATGAGTATGCAAAATCTGCATTTTCCCCCTGAAGAGACCTTTGATGCTATTTGGAGCACACGCACGTTAATTCATGTGCCCCACGCCCTGGTAGTCGATTTATTAGCTTCCTGGAAACGAGTATTGAAGCCCGGTGGTATTTTAGGTCTCGGTATCAACATAGGTGAACGTAACGGCTGGGAAACAAACGAGGCGATGTCTGGGACACCTATGTTTTATCACTATTTCGCTGTTGGTGAACTAGAAGAGGCGCTCGAAGCTGCTGGATACGAGGTAGTGGAAAAAGCTCATATTACAGGCAAGTCCAATTCCGCCGAATCTCGCGATTTTTTTGTCTTTGCGCAAAGATCTGACACAAGCCTGGACAAGACCACTTATTCACAATATGTGAGGTATGATGAACATGAAAAGCGGAGAACAGTACCATCCGAAGACCTGGAGACAGTCGTTGCTTTACTTCTACGTGCTGGTTCCCTCACACCTGCAGAACAAGCTAATCTTTGCTTGTTGTGCGATCAATTTGCCTTACGGGATAGAACTGATGAAAATCGCTACAAACTAGCAGCGCAGAAATTGAAACTTCACCTGCAAACGCCAGAAACCCTTTTCACTGAAGACTTTGCTGTATGGCTTGCAATGGGCGAATTACATTTTAAGCTGGCTCAGTATCCGCAGGCCACTTTATGCCTGGAACAGGCCCTTAGACTTCGACCTGATCACTTTGCTACTCTCGTGCGCTTAAGCTACACTTACGATGGGCTGAAAAATTTCGATAAAGCGATTGCAACTGCGCACGCAGCAGAGCGTCTTCCCGAACAAAGCCAGGTAAGTGACGAGGAAAGGGCAGAATTATACCACGCGTTGGGCCATTTCTACATCAACCGCAGTCTCAGCGGAACTAACGAGGCATCCGTCCGGGATAGAGAAAAGGGTGACTATTACATGCAACTAGCCTGTAGTACGGGAAAGAACGGATATATCTATATCGGTGGCCTTGCAAGTATATATAATGAAACAAAGCGCTTTTCAGAGACCATCAAACTTTTTGATACTTTCGTTGAAATTGAGAAGACCCGTACAGATGAGAGACTCGAAAATGCACTATACTTTTACCGAGCGGAGGCGGGCATAGGCACAGATCGCTATGCCAGAGCCCGTGGGTACCTGGCTCATGTTGAGCGCTACGCTCGGGCGAACCAGGACCGGGATGCGCTTGCGCATGCGAAGCTCTATCAAATACGCACCGAATTAAGGCTGAAAGATGTAGGAGAACTGAGCTCTGATGAAATTCGCTCTCACTTATCAGTCCTCTACGAGCACGAGCCTTCACCTTACGTCGCGGAATCTTTCAAACTCGACCGTGAGAATGTAATCAGCATATTGAGCGCATTCTACCTGATCAACCAATTTATCAATGAACGGGCGCTTCCCGATACTTCTGATGAGATTTTAGCAGGAGCAATCTATCACCTGGAAAAAATGTACGAGAGGGGTGAAGAGCGCGAATTGAACCTCCTGATTTTCGCCGATAATCCTGGCGCTGTACCTGGGGGGTTATATAAATACAATTGCGGCCTTCACCTCTTCAGATTTGACGAAGTAGGCACGGATTTAACCGAAAGAGGAATGCATCAATTTCGGGTGTGGGCGATTCTTGCTTTAACGGGCGCGGCATCTGCGTCAACCCTCTCCGCGATCACTTTTGCGATTGGACGCTTTTCTCACGAAGGATACACCATTTATATCTACGACCCTAGAAGGGTCTTACCCGAGTTTGTACGAAGATCTCTGAATGACTTCTTCGTGGATAGCATCGAGGAAATTGCACAATTTGCCTACATAAATATGCTTTACGACAAAGCGCGTGAGTATCTCAGCAGTACGCGAGGTTCATCTGCTATTGATATCACACCTTCAGGGCAGAGTTCATCGAACATTGATTTGTTGCCAAGTGAGGGGGAGGCGAAATAATGCAGGAGCAGCTCTCACATAAACAACAAGCGCTACGTGCAGGAATACGAATGTCAGATGCGAGGATGAAGCGGCGTTCGGAAGAGGATTCACCCGGGCTCGTGCTCCAATATGATCTCATCCTGGGCTTCTTACAGAAGATTGGGCCGGCGCTGGCCGAATATCCAGAGCTGCACATGTTTTACTTCCCTGTCAAATCTGAGCACCTCCTTTGCGTCTACCGTACGGCAGATATGCCAGAGCCACTTCCTGTGGAACTCCGCCCTTACCTGATAACCACTCTCGCTAATGCTCGTCAACTCTTCAATGAAACCCTAGATGCGCGCTTTCTCTCGTCTTGCCACCTGCCGCTGGAGAATCTCGCATACCAGCATAGCACAAGTCAGCAGAGATTGATTCTAGAAATTATCTTTTCTACCCTTGGCGGTCAATTACCCTATACGCATCCAAAAGCTGCTACATCGCTCGTTATTTGTTGTCCTATCCCAGACAAACTTGCAACTGCAAGCCAACGCCTGCGTGACCTAGCTGGCCTGCTCGTTCTGTTCGGCGACGAACAGAACTTTTCTCAATCAATCCATTCTTCACTGGTAAAAACAGTGAGTAAGGAGTTCAATAGATATCTCGAAGATACGGGACAATATGCCATTCGAGGGCTGGATTTCTTTCTCTCATCGCTTATTAGCCAGGATGAACGTATCCAGGACAACCAGAACCGGGCGCTTGGCCTTATTGCTCAGATGGTAGTTCATCGCTTCCGCAATTTCCGGCAGGTGGCAGAGTTCGTTGTGCAAGAATATCCCACAGCGCAGGAGGTTATCAAGGATCCAGACCATTACGAAGAGAAAATACAGGCTATGAAAACCCAGTTAAACAGAGCCCGGCGCCTGGAAAAACAGATACGATATGTAGAACGCGCACCAGACAAGACACCGATAACATTGGGTGAACTCATTGATATTGTTGAGTATGTTTTCAGTGAGATGAAAAAGCAGGCGAAAAGTTCCATCGAGCTTGAGGTTGACATCCTCGATAGCTCTCGTACAGAGCTGGTCTTATCACCACAGGCTGTCATCGAAGAAGTGTTTTATAACCATCTTGAGAATATGTTCCGAGCACTTGATCATCCAGATGTAGAGAACAAGAAACTGTCCCTGCAATCTCATACCCAAGAAAAACTGTTTTGCCTCGACCTCATCAATTGTGGACCAGCGATAGCCTCAGATGTTTTAGAGGACCTGCAACGCCTGGTACGTGTCAGCCGACCCAGTGGCTCGGGTTTTGGTACGTTCTTGTCAGCAATGATCATGCGTCACGTAGGCGGTGACCTAGAAGTAATCAGTCCTATACCTGGCAAGGATATAGGCGTATGTATTACATTTAAATTTCCGCGCCCCTAGAAAGGAGAGATCTACGTGGCTACCATTCTCATAGTTGAAGACCAGCCTGAAAACCAGTCGCTATACGCCGATATTGTCTATCGCGTTCAACGCGAACTAGGTCTTACCCCTCAACTTCGTTCAGCTTCAGACTTTGAGAACGCTCAACGTATCCTGGAACGAGGTCTTGAAGAAACTGAAGAAGCTCCTCTCTTGATTCTGCTTGACATGGAGATCCCTTACCAGGGACGTAAGGACAAACGTGCCGGTTACCGGCTGATGCAACAGTATCGCGAGCATTTTGCTAGCTCCTATTGGGTGCCGCTGACCGCTAACATCGCATGGCATGAGAAAGACCTGCCTG